>Ga0172379_10004998_pt1 | contig 18939 bp, 13 predicted proteins | sample GrowelOW334metaG_FD_119756 | JGI IMG/M metagenome (GOLD analysis project Ga0172379, IMG submission 119756) | Groundwater microbial communities from an aquifer near a municipal landfill in Southern Ontario, Canada - Groundwater well OW334 metaG | ecosystem: Environmental > Aquatic > Deep...
CGCATGTGAGAATTGATGATACGATGATGAATTTCTTCAAGGAATTCAGCCTCATCAATACAGAGAAGCCAGTTACAATTTCCATTTATTGAGAGAAGACGTGATAGTTGCCTGATTCCTTGGCGCAATGGGGTGAAGAGATCAATCCCAAAAGCAATGCCCTCTGGCTTTTCAGTATCAGGGAAGTGCCCGATCGCCCGTTCACGAAGAATTTGGATTTGTTTTCGATAATCGGTATCCTCTAAGTGTCTCCGTAACTGCATAAGGTCATTGAATATCAGCCGTGTCTCAGATATCCAGTCTTTTGACAAGAGATGGGATAGTTCTCTTTCAGCTTGAGCCTGCTGTGCTTTTCCTTCTATGTATGTTGAAATGCAACTTTTCGCAATGGGGGTAAAAGCAATACAACTAGCTATGTTGAGACGCCACTGGAACAACTCTTCTCGTTCTCTATCGACCAACCAAGATTTATTCCTCAATCCCCCTACCCATTCTAATCGCGTGGGGAGGTAAATTCCAATGAACTCCTGATTACGAATAGCCGACTTGGCTCGAGGCTCTTCTCGTGTTATAGCCATTAATGCAAGATGATCATGTGATAGCATCTTAGCTAAAGCTGTCTTACCTTGACCTCGTGCTCCAAGCACCACATGATGTTTTGCTGAAAGAAGTCGCCAGAATGACTGGGTAGGGATGAACGTCTCAACAAGCTCATGCATCGACAAGTTCCGGGCATTGTCGACCTCAAAGAGGTTTCGTTTATGTAACGGTTCGTTTTCCATGGCCTTAGTCTCCATTAATATAATATCAAGTCCTTTAGGATTTCGTACATAGTCTTCCTACCAAACCGTTGGGCCATCCTCTTAAACGCCTCAAGCGCGCTATTGAGAGGAAGGTGCTCCAGATCCGGAAATTCTTCAACGATTTGTTTCCAAAGTATATGGTCGTGTGTCTTTAACCACTGTCTGATAAAAGGCTCAAGGCGCGCATCAAGTTCCCGTGGCATTACATAACTTCCAAACGGGATTACATGGTGGATTCCACTTGTTGATTCTTCACTTGGAATCCATCCGCGGCAGTGATTATTAGTCCAACTCGTGATTTTTCCATTAATACGATTCTCAATGCCTCCTCTTCCGCTCACCGTCACTAAATGAAACTGATTATCTATCGTTCCCGCCCATTGGGTATCGATCTCAACGGAGAAACTGCCGGAACACAAAATAGGGAGATGAGGATATGTTTGAGTGTTGTGAGTTTCAAAGCGCGGATGATGCCTATGTCCATGAATGAGAAGATCAAAGCCATACTCATGGAGTAGAGTAAGCAGACTTTCTGCATTTGTCATAAGGCTGAAATCAGGTGTTCTGGGTATGGGGGTTGCGAAGTCGAGCGGATGATGATGGACAAGGAAAAGACGAACTTGATCATCAGAATGGCCAATATGTTTAATATATTCACAGATCGCATCGAGGTGAGTTGGATCAGCAAGACCATGATGCGCAACATCTTCGGAAACAGGTGAATCGTGACTGGCTGAGTTATAACAAACAGCAAGAAGATTATCGAAAGCCCAAGCAATAAAATGCGGAGGTGAAAGGATGTCACCATCTCCTTGTCCTATTCGTTGTCTGAAATGGAAATTGCAATGACCTATAGGATCATATCTCTGTCCCCATCGCACACCGGTGTCATCATTCGGATCGAAAACGGACCAATCAACATCATGGTTTCCGGGAACAAAAATAATTTTATCATGAGGCACACCAAGTGCATCGGATGCTTGCAATACGAATTCGGAGGCGATCCTTACTTCTCGGGGATCCGCTTTATCAGTAATATCCCCGGGAAGAACAAGGTAGTCTGCGGTGATCACCTCTCGCTTAACGAACTCAACGAACTTTTGCCTGTAAGAATTGTCGGTTTTGCTATCATACTTAGCTCGATGATTTCTTGAAGTGGTCGGTGGTTCAGGACACAAATCCTTAGACCTAGCCGCCAATCCAACATGAAGATCGCTTATAACAGCAAGATTCATAATCGCGGTCCTTGACCCAAAGGTTTTGGTATCATCGTATGGGTTTTCCTGTTAAAAATATACTATTGATTTATCGTGCTTCGCTTGTAATAATTGAACAATTCCTCTCAGGCATTTCGCGGTTTGAAACGAGAATCTCGACGGCCTTATGACGATGCCTTGAGAAGCCGGCTACACTGCGTTGTGTGAGAATTCGCCGAATATGCCACCCGCGAAAAGCCTCCAAAGCTTCACTACACATGGCATAGCTTACGAGAAATGTTGCTCCGCATTGATTAATTTTCGAAAGTGCTGAGGCAAGACGAGCAAGGTCTTCAGTTCCAAAAGAGTCAGGGCCATACTGACGAAATATTCTTCGATTCTTGACGGCATAAGGGGGGTCCATATAGATAAAATCACCAGCCTGCACATCATCAAGTGTTGTCTCGAAATCTCTTGCTTTTATTTGTGCGCAGGAGAGAACTTTTGCTGCTTTGTATAGATCATCTTGTGTTGGTAGCTTTCCGGTTTTTGATGCCGCGTAAGGGACATTGAACTTTCCTTTCATATTCGTCCGGTAGAGACCATTAAAGCAAAACCTATTCAAGTATAAAAAACGAGCAGCACGGTCAAGTGGGGACATCTGAGAATCATTTTCTTGGCGAATTTGGTAGTAAGCATCCTTTCCCAATGGTAAACGAAGCAAACGGTTGTGTACAGCACGCGGATGATCCCTTACCGCACAGAATGTTTCAACAAGGGTAGAATTAATGTCAGACAAAATTGCTACAGAAGGCTTAATTGAAAAGAATAAAGCTGCTGAACCCATAAATGGTTCGATATATCGCGTGAAACCCTCGCCCCAAAAAGGGAAAAGTTTAGGAATAAGTTGTTTCTTACTTCCTGCCCAGCGCAGGAACGGCTTGCCATTACTCATTTTCGGTTATCAGCCTTTCCTACAATACAATGCCCGAAATTATTTCAAATGATTTCGTACACTAAATATACAGACTTTCTATTCTTCTCCAAGAACATTTTTTTATGTTACTAACGCATTCTTTTCTTTTCATCATCTTTTATCATTTTAATCACTCGCATCAGTGGTTCAGACAGTCTTTCATTTTTTGCCCGTGAAATCTTTTTATCTTCCCTCAACCGGCCAGGATGCTCTGTCGCCGTTTTTGTAGAGGCCGATCTTCTCGAACGGGATTTGGCGGAAGCCCAGTTTGAGCGCCGGCGATTTGGAAGTCAGACGGAAATCAGCCGGAGGGTTGACTGCAAAGAGCGGGTCGCTGTCGGTAAGGTTGTTCTCGAATTTCACATAGGACATGGCTTTTGGCTCTGTATAGCCCCACGCGCCTCCCCAGCAGATGTTACGGGCCATGACAGTGCCTTTCGGGGCCAGCGGCTCGTCTTCGAGGATGGTGAGCAGTTCGGGATACCTGACCGACCACGGCGGCTGTTTGTAGTTCAGGTCAAAAAGCTCCTTTGTTGCGAAAGAGCCTACCCCTTTTGCCCAGCCCAGTCCACGGGCGTCTATGTGGAACGCCTTGCCGCAGTTTATGAACATATTGTTGGTCATCATGTTGTCCCGTCCGCCGCCGATGAGAATGGGAGTGGCGACATCGTAGAAGATGTTGCCGGAGATATCGGCAGAGGAGAAACAATCATCGAGGTAAACCCCGAAGCATCCCTTGTTTTTGAACCCGTGGATGTCGTGAAGGTAGTTGTAACGGATTTTGTGGCCCCGCATGGACCATGTCTCATCCGGCGGGGAAGTATACACAGCGCCGGCGTCATTCGACTGGGAAACCGCGCTTTTGATCTCGTTATACTCGATGGTCTGGTCATTGCCGCTGAAACCGATGGCGACATGAGGCACATTGGCGATCAGGTTGTGAGTGGCGCTGTTGCCGACGCCGAAGAGAGCAATTGCCTGCTGATAAACAGGGTCCCAGCGGGCGGTGTGATGGATATAGTTATTGTCTGCGTAATGGCCTGCGGGAGTGAGCGTTTTGCGGTCGCCGCCCTCAAGGTGGATCCCGCCCTGACCGGTCTGGTAAATGTCGCAGCCGGTTACGCCATGACGGGTACCGCCGTTGATCCGTACAGCCCAGTTGCCCATGTTGCGGATCGTGCAGGCGGCAATGCGCACATTTTTACCCCCCTTGACTACGATCGCGCTGCCACGGCCGTCCTCGATGACCAGGCCGCGAAAGGAAACGTTGGAAACATCATCGAGGCGGAAGAGATCGCGAACGACAGAGACGACAGCTTTACCGGACGACAGCGGAGCCGGAGGCCAGAAATAGAGAATCGAAGTGTCGCGGTCAAGATACCATTCTCCGGGGCTGTCAAGCTCCGGCAAAACATTTTCCGCATAAAACCATTGCCCGGTTCGCACAGTGCAGGTTTTTCCGAAACTGAGTGTGCGGGCTGCGGGGTCGATGCTGCCGAGGGGTATGCGCTGATCGGCCCAGTCATAAACCCAGAAGCCATGAAGCCATATCCCTTTCTCGGCGGCCCAGCGGGCAGGATGGGGATCGTCACCGGTAAACCTGCCGTCCGGAGAGGTGATTGTTCCGGTTTTGCCCGTTCCGCTGGAATCGAAAGCGCTTGTTATGGTGATATAACCCGAGTTCGGGTAGCGGGAAAGGGTCATCGGTTTATCCTGAAAGAACAATTCCAGCCCCGGATCGGACTGATAGGTCTCCGCCTTTCCAATGCCTTCCAGATCGGTAATGCCAGACGCTTTGAGATCGACCTGCCAGACATTGGCACACGCTGATTCATCGAGACGGTTCATTATCGCAGGATCGGCGGCCTTTTTCCATCCGGTCACCACTCTTCCGCCAATGAACCTTGGGGTTTCACCCTTGCATGCCCGGTAGATGATCGGGGATTTTTCTGTGCCGCTGTCCTCCGCTGTGAGTTCGAATGGCTTTGAAAGTTCATATACACCGCCGCGGATTTCGACAGTTATGCCGCCTTCGGGAAGCTGGCCGCCGATTCGGGATTGACGAATCTGATCCCGCGCTCTTTCGAGGGTGGCAAAGGGCTTGTCCTTTGTTCCCGGATTCACATCACTGCCGTCAGGTGAAACAGTGAAAGTCTTTGCCCACGGCAGCCCGGTATACAGGCAGAGCGCCGTGATACATGTCACGATTCTCAAAATCGTAAGTCTCAGTGGAATTCGTCCCATTTTCATCTCCTTATTTCGGCGCAGTGATCTTGCTCAAACCCCTTATTTGTCCTCCGGCAGCGGAGGTTTCTGGCCGTCGGGAATAGCGTTTTTATAGGTGAATTCTTTCGTTTTCTCCGCAAATTCACTTTTGGCTTTCTCGATAATATTCTTCTCGAAAAGAATGTCAAGCGCGCTTGCGGCAAGAACTTTTGCGGCAGCATTCATCCCCTTGAATCCTACAGATGAACCGCAGCTCGATGCCACCGCCCAACTGTGACCCGGAGCGCCTTCAGGATTTGTGGCGATACCCATTTCGCCGTTCATCGGAACGAGCCAGCTGACATCGGAGGCGTCTGTGGAGCCGCCGGACACTGTTTTCGTTTCCTCAAAAGGTTCGACTTTCGTTTTTAATCCTTTTTCCTCTATGCCAAGGGTTTTCTGAATCGAGCGTGCAAATGCCTGCTCTTCGGGGGTGTACTGAGGCGCGAACGTCTGCAGATTTTTATAAACCACCTCGGAAATTACTCGGTTGGGGAGATAATTATACCCTCCGGTTATCATTTTCACTTCCATGGTTGTTCCGGTCATGAGCGCCGCTCCCTCAGCGCATTTGAGCACCCTGGCGTATACTTCCTCGACGCCCTGACGGCTGCTGTCACGAACGAAATACCACACGCGGGCGTAGTCCGGCACGATATTCGGGGCTTTCCCCCCGTCCATGATACTGTAGTGGATACGGACCGTTTCTTTTACATGTTCGCGGAGAAAATTTACTCCGGTGTCCATAAGCTCGACCGCATCGAGCGCGCTCCGTCCGTCCCACGGGTCTCCGGCTGCGTGGGCGGTTTTTCCGTGGAAGATAACCTCGAAACTGTTCATGGCACGGTTGCTTCCAAGGTCAACTTTATTCTCACCGCTCGGATGCCAGTTCAGGCAGACATCGAGGCCTTCGAAAATCCCGGCTTTCGCCATGTATATTTTTCCGATAAGAGTCTCTTCCGCCGGACATCCGAAAAGTTTTATCGTGCCGGAAAGTTTGTTTTTCTCCATCACCGTTTTCAGAGCAAGAGCAGCCTCGATGCTTCCGGCCCCGAAAAGGTTATGCCCGCACCCGTGGCCTGCTCCGCCTGTCACTACCGGCTCCTTTATTGCAGAGAAAGGTTTCTGTGAAAGGCCGGGGAGAGCGTCATATTCCGCGAGGATACCCACTACCGGACGTCCGGAGCCATAAACAGCGACAAAGGCTGTCGGCATTCCGGCAACCCCGCGTTCCACTTTAAATCCGCCCTTCTCCAGCAATCCGGCCAGAGTCTCGGAGGATTTGTATTCTCTCAATGAGGTCTCGGCATAACCGTGAATGACTTTCGCGGCTGCTTCATATGCCTGGGAATTGGCGTTTATCCAATCGACTGCTTCCTGTTTCATGCGGGTCTGCTGATCCGAACTGTATACGACAGGAGGAGAAATAACGACAGTATAAAAAATGATGGAGAAAAGAATGATTATGCCGCGCATACAAACCGCTCCTTTCAAAACACTACGATTGAGTAAACTATAATCATATATACAATGAAATTATTATGAGAAATTAGAGGTAACGATCCGAAATGTCAAAGACTTTTTCCCGAAAGAGAATAGAGAGGGGATGAGGGTTGAGTTTCGGGGGAAAAGAAAATAGAAAGAAAGAAGCAGGGGGCATTATATTATTGAAAGATCATTTGGAAGGAAACGAAACCAAAGTATTATTGCAGTGGAGGTTGCTGTTCCGGTACCTCATTGATAAATACTGGAACGCTCGAAGGAAAGGGAACCGTTTATATGCTTATCCGCCTGAATATGACGGTACTGTTTTCTGGCGCTCTCCTTTTTGTCTGTTTATGCTTTGCAGCGGGGGACAGCGCCGGTGAACAGCCCCAAAAGAAAATTGCCCCGATCGGACCTGGAGCAATTTTTCATCCTGACAAGGACTTTCTTAAAACGTTTCACGCCGGATGCGATTCACTCACCTATCCTAAATTCGGAGAATGTTTCGTATCAACCATGCAAAAATCGGGCGCCTCTCCTGAGGCTGTCGCCTTTGCGCATCTCATCGACAATACCGGATACATGCGCGATTTCCGGGATACGGGTAGAGTGGATGTCGCGTACGTAACCTATCCGTTCAGGGCAAACGAAAACGAGGGATTCTTCCTGGTAAACGGGGAGCCGCCCCTTGTCAATGTAGACGATCTCTTGTCTCTTCCCCCGCAGGATATTAACAAAGATCCCCGCTGCCGTAAGATAGTCAGGAAATACCCCAAAGCCAATCTCTGGCCGGGGGAAAGGTTCAGAACCACATTCCCGGAGAGTTTCAAGCTTCCGGGAGGAATCCAGCGGTTCACCGTCACCTATTGGCTGAAAGACGGCTGCCGTGCCTGTCAGAATCTTGGCGTGGTTCTCTACGCCTTCGATTTTGATTCTTCCGGAAAATTTCTGGGAAGAACGTTCCTGAAAGTTGTGCCGACAAAAACAAAAAAATAATCCGCGTGAAATTGTGAACTGAATTTCTCAGCTCTTTGTCTTGAGTGTACTCCTTATCAAATACCAGCGGATATCTTCCGAATAGGGAATCTTATCGCTGCCGCCAAGGGAGTCCAGGCTCACCGCTCTGCCGGATGTACGGGAAATATCGGTGGCTGCAAGCGCGCGGTGTTCCTCGAGAATTGCATCATACGGACGAGGGATCACCCTGTCGCTGTAAAAAGCATTGAGGGCTTTGAACATATAATCGAAGATTTTATCCCCTGCGGTAAAGGTCTTATTCTCGCTCACCCCATAGGCGTTGATGTGGAAAGTACCGGGATAATTTCCGATAGAATTCATGCCGATCATCGGCGGCTGGCCGTCACGTGATTTCCATGTCAGGACACAGAGCGATGTACCGAACGGCTTGCCTTCATCGATCCACTTGCCCAGGTCCATGTTGTATGTTCCGGTGAAATAAGCGGATTCTATCCCGCCGCCGAACGCCGCATGGGCATAGTTGATTACATGGGGAAACATCCAGGTGAAATGCTGCTCCGGGCAATAAGCCTCGTATGCCCGGATCGGCCCTTTCTCTTTGGAGAATTTCTGCATCTCGGCTACTTCAGGTTGAAATTCGAGTGAGGATGCGCTCATAAGAGGGGCATTATACGCCTTGGCGAGACGGACAATCTCTTCCGCATCGGCAATGGTATAGGCAAAAGGACGGTTGATGAATACCGGTTTTCCGGCTTCAAGCGCAGGACGGGCCAGTTCCAGCACCTTGCGGTAATCGGCGTGCTCGACATGCACAACGTCCGATTCCTTCACAAGCTGCACCGGGTCTTTTATCACCTTCTCGAATCCCATCGACTTCTGCATGGCCACGGCCACTCCCGGATAATCGTCCCAGATTGCATATGGGTAAGCTTTTACTTTCCCTTTCATATCTGCGGGCGGATTTTTGAACGATCCGGAAAAGCCGTGCGAACCCAAACCCAGATGCCCGATTTTAAGCATTCCCATGTTCTGCGCAAACGCCGGAGCAGTCTTTGACGCCAGAATTCCGGCGATACCCGCCAACGCTGCCTTACCCATGAACGAACGGCGTGTTTCCATCGTGTCTCCCTTTTTTGAAATGAAATTACATGTAAATAAGTACAAGTATTTTTGTAAAGTGTTATTTTTCAGTTTCTGGCTTTCAGAAAGTTCCTTACAACCCACCAGCGGATGTCATCCGAATAAGGTACCGCATCGTCGCCGCCGAGAGATTCAAGTTTAACTGTCTTACCGGATAGACGCGACACATTTGTCGCCGCCAGCGCACGGTGTTCCTCCAGGATCGCCTCATAAGGCCTTGGAATTATCCGGTCGGTATAGAATGCATTCAGAGCGGGGAATATGTATTTCATGACATCCTGTGCAACGAACATTTTGTTCTGTTTTACGCCGAAAGCGTTGATGTGAAAATCTCCAGGATAGTTCCCGATATGGTTCATCCCTATCATGCCCGGCTGGCCGTCGCGGGATTTCCAAGTCAGGATCGCGAGCGAGGCGCCGAAAGGCTTGTTCTCATCGATCCATTTCCCGAGGTCCAAATTGTAGGTTCCGGTGAAATACGCCGACTCGATCCCGCCGCCGAACGCCGCATGGGCAAAATTGAATACATGGGGAAACATCCAGGTGAAATGCTGCTCTCCGCAGTAGGCCTCATACGTCCGTATGGACCCGTTCTCTTTGGCGAATTTCTGCATTTCCACCACAACAGGATTGAATTCGAGCGTGGATGCGCTCATGAGCGGGGCATTGTATGCTTTTGCCAGACGGACAAGTTCTTCGGCATCGGCGATTGTTCCGGCGAAAGGACGGTTAATGAATACCGGTTTGCCCATCTCCAGAGCCGGACGGGCAAGTTCGAGCGATTTACGGTAATCCGCATGTTCGATATGGATTACATCCGATTCTTTCGCAAGCTGCACCGGATCATTCATGACCTTCTCGAATTTCTGAAGGCCTTTCATCTTTTCCGCAACACCGGGGGCATCATCCCAGATTGCATACGGATAGCAGCGTACCTTGTCTTTCATGTCTGCCGGGGGATTCGTGAATCTCCCCACATAATTGTGCGACCCGATTCCGAGCTGCCCTATCTTTATCTTTCCCATATTCTGAGCAAATGCCGGAGCGGTCTTTGACGCCACAATTCCTGCAATACCTGCCAGCGCGGCCTTACCCATGAACGAACGCCGTGTTTCCATTGTCTTGTTCCCCATCATTTTAAGAAAAATTGAATTTGTATGACAGTGCCGAATCGTTCGATGAGACAGTATACAATTATTTTCGAACCGAAGGAAGGGAAAGTTTGAGATTCTAAAATGGTTAAATCTGTTTTTGAGGATAATTATAGAGCTTGGACACGTATTTTTCGGGGGCGGGTTTTTCTGATATTCTGACAATAAAAAAGCGATCCCGCCGGGTATGTTCAACGGATGAAAAATACCCTCTCAGCTTTTCGTCCCGAGGCACTTTCTTACCAGCCATCTTCGGATTTCCTCCGAATAGGGAACCGTGTCATCCCCGCCGAGGGAATCCAGATTCACCGCCCTTCCGGTCAGACGGGAAACGTTGGTTGCGACCAGCGCACGGTGCTCTTCCAGAAGCGCCTCGTACGGCCGCGGAATTTTCCGCTCCGCATAGAGTTCGTAAATGGCTTTGTGCATGAAGGAATACCGGTTCTGCCCGGCAGTAAACATCCGGTTTTCGCCCGCAGCAAAAACGTTGAAATGGATTTGAAGAGCCGGGTAATCGCCGATCTGGTTCATGCCGATCATGGGCGGCTGACCGTTGCGGGATTTCCATGTCAGCACGCAAAGCGAAGCCCCGAGCGGCCGTTTCTCATCCACCCATTTTCCCATGTCCTGATTGTATGTTCCGGTGAAATACGCCGACTCTATCCCGCCGCCGAACGCCGCATGGGAAGAATTGATCACATGGGGGAACATCCAGCTGAAAATCTGCTCCGGCAGGTAGGCCTCGTATGCGCGAACCGGCCCTTTCTCCTGCGCGAATTTCTGGATTTCCGTTATCTCCGGCTGAAATTCCGCTGTCGAGGCGCTCATGAGCGGGGCATCGTGGGTTTTTGCCAGACGGACTGCTTCTTCGGCATCCGCGATGGTGGCGGTAAACGGACGGTTGATGAATACCGGCTTCCCGGCTTCGAGCGCGGGACGGGCAAATTCCAGCACCCTGCGGAAATCCCCGTGTTCGATATGAATGCCGTCTGAATCTTTTATGAGCCGCTCAAGATCGCTGTAGGGTTTGCCGTAGCTTCGTTTGCCCATCGTCTCGGCGACACCGGGATAATCATCCCATACGCCCGTGCAGACGATCTTTACCTTCCTCAGGGTATCCTTTGGGGGATTGATAAGCCCGAGCAGGAAACTGTGGGAGCCAAGGCCGACCTGCCCTATTCTCATCGTGTTCAGTGTCTGAGCGAATACGGGAGCTTTTCCCGAAGCAAGGATGCCGGCGATCCCTGCCAGCGCGGCTTTTCCCATAAATGAACGTCGTGTCTCCATCGTGCGCCCCATCTTTATGAAATCGTGAAATTAGTTTTGCTATGCGCCAAATATCCCGGATGTCTTTCCGCCCCGTTTGATGATGCGGTCAAGGGCAAGCATGTTCTGCATAAGATAGCGCGGATGGTGGAAATGCTCGCAGCGGTTGTAATGTTTCTCGAATGTAACCTTGCGGTCGGCATAGCATATCCAGAGTGGAAAACCGTACTGTTTGAGCGGCAGTTTTTCCATCACATAGGCATGAAGCTTTCCGTACCAGTCTTTCGCCCACTGTGCTCCGGTGTGCTCGATGACACAAAGCATCCCGATGAGAAATTCCACCTGAACCCATTCCGCTTTCGGGTTCACCTGCCAGATGTTCTGTTCCACATTGTCGATACCGATGAACATTCCGCCGTAGACATCGTCCCAGAAGACATCCGCGGAACGCTGCAGGTATCCGGCCGTACGGTCGAAAAGTGCCTTGTCTTTTGTCCGCACCGCTTCGTAGAGCACCATCCAGAGGGTCTCGGGGCCGTGGCCGATGCAGGCCTGGCCATAGTTGTCGGTTTTGATGCGCGAGAGATCGTGATTCACATATTCGTTGATAAGCCCGTATTCGGGGTTGTAATGATAATCCACGATGGCTTCGACTGATCTCTTCGCAATTATTTCCACTTCGGGGTCGGTGCGGGTTTCAAGCATCTGTTGCGCGCAGTTGAGGAGAACCATCCAATGCCCCATAACTCTCGGACGTTCGACTCCGGGTTGATTTTCCGCAGGTGTTTTCACTTCGCTCCGGACTTTTGCATCGAATCCCGGTTTGGGAGGAAGATCGCCGTAACCCGGGCGGTTGTCGTAGATATCGACGCATTTCAGGAGAATCTGTTTGGCCATGTCCCAATACTTTTCATGACCCTTGATTTTGGAGAGCTCCTGAAAGCCATTGGCGACAAAAACGTCGCCATAAAAAATAGGATCGGGGGTATTTTCGAGCGGCTTGCCCTCTCTGGTGAACCCGACCGGCATCAGTTCTTTCCCCAGAGGATTCTGTTTCATGATGAAATCCGCGGATTTCTGCGCCGCTTCGAGATATTTCGGGTCCTGTTTGATCTTGTTGTAGAGGTAGGAATACACCCAGATGCCCCGTCCCTCGAACCATGTCCGCTTGTTCGAATCGATTCGGGCGCCGTCACGGTCGACCGTGGTCATGAATCCGCCGAGATCGTGGTCGATCACATACTTGTCCATGAACGGGAGGAAATCGTCGAACAGCCAGTACCGGTGCTCCTCACGGAGTTCCGCGAGCGTTTTTCCCGCAAGTTTGTTATCCTGCCCTGTGGCTTTACGCGACAATGGTGTCGCATTAACTTGACCTTCCGCAAGTCCGGCAGCGACTGCGCCGGTTCCAATTGTCGTTCCTAAAAATGCTCTTCGCTTCATGGCTTTTTCTCCGATTTAAAATATGGGAAAAGTGTAGGAGCTTGATAAAGCAGCCCCCTACTTGTCCTTCGGACATCCTTCCCCCAAAGGGGGCAAGACGAAATTCGGTGTATCATACTTCCCTTGCCCCCTCCGGGGGAAAGGGAGAGAGAGAAAGGGGGTTGATTTTGATACCTCGGAGTTCACTCCGGGGTAATTCATTCAAAAGAAAAACATGTGATAGCCTTTATAAGCCTTATTCCTCGTTCAATTCGTGACAAAATGTCACGAGTTGCATTCACACTTTTATTTTTTCATTGTCATACAGTCTTATACCTTCACTATGGGATGAGTGGACTATAAAGTAAGACAATAAATTACTTACCCTATCCCCGAAACCTTTCCTCTCCTTTTTATCATCCGTTCAATCGACAGAAGGTTCCGCATGAGATGGCGCGGGTGATGGAAGTTCTCCGCGCGGTTTGCATGACGTTCGAATGTCACCCGGCGGTCGGCGTAATCGATCCAGAGCGGGAAACCGTACTGTTTGAGCGGAAATTTTGCCCGGACATACGGATAGAGCTGCGAAAAATAATCCTTCGCCCACTGTGCCCCGGTGTGTTCGATGACAAAGAGAAGCCCGACAAGCATTTCCGCCTGAAGGTACTGCGCCTTGAATGTTTCCCAAACATTGTCATCCACATTTTTCAGCGTATGGAAAAGCCCTCCGTACACATCATCCCAGGCCACATCGTAGAAATGTCGCAGACGCCCGGCGGCGGTGTCGAAAAGCTTTTTGTTCCTGCGGCGGTCGGCTTCATACATGATCATCCAGGCCGTTTCGGTATTATGGCCGAAATCGACATAGTGCGCCAGTTTATTATCCACACGCGAGAGATCGTGGTTGACAACTTCGTCGTTCAGACGGTATTCGGGATTGTAATGATGATTCAGAATGGCATCGATCGAGAGGTCGGCGATTTCAAGGACGTCGGGATCGGATTTGTACTCGAGCATCGAAGTCGCCTGATCGAGGAGGCACATCCAGTGTCCCTGAATTCGCGGTCCGGGAACGCTGATTCCCTCGACCCCGGTGAAAAAATCGGTTCCCGCGGGGGGATAATCCGGACTGTCGTAGATTTTCATGCATTTCATCAGCAGTTCTTTTGAAATGTTCCAATACCTGTCATCCCCGGCAGCCTTTGCGAACTCGGAAAGTCCGTTGGCGATGAACAGGTCGCCGTATACACGGTTGGTCGGTCCTTTCGTGGGTTTGCCGTCACGGGAGAACTCATCCGGCCAGAGCGCGGAGCCTTCCGGCTTGTTCTTGAGCGTGAACGCCACCGTTCTTTTCAGTTCTTCAAGATGTTTGGGATTCCTGTCTACATTGTTATAGAGGAACGAATATGTCCATATTCCGCGCCCGAGATAGGTTGCAGTTTTCGTCTCGCTGATCCGGGCGCCGTCACGGTCGACATTGAGCATGTAGCCGCCGTAGTCGTGATCGATCACATATTTATCATGGAATGGGAGGAAATCATCGAAAAGGTCGGCATGGTAGAGGTTAAGGAGCTCTTCAAGAGAATATCCGGCGAGTTTGCCGTTGTCTGTGACAGAGCCGGAATTCTGGAGGGAATGTGCGTCATGAGCATTCATTGCGCCGATGCCCCCACCCATTGCCGCTAGTGTCGATGCGCCAAGAAAGGAACGTCGTTTCATCGGTGACTCCTTTATCGTGAAAGCTTCCTCGTTCTCGCCATTTCCTGAAACAACCGGAAGATTCTGTTGAGAAGCCCAAAATCCCTTTCTCCTCAAAAGGGAAGGGATATCATCTTATCCGAAAACTCCCGAATTTTTTCCGCCTCTTTCGATCATGCGGTCCAGAGCCAGAATATTCTGCATAAGATGGCGCGGGTGGTGAAAATGCTCGCATCGGCTGGCATGAGGCTCAAACGTCACCTTACGGTCTCCGGCTGACACCCAGAGTGGGAATCTGTGTTGTTTGAGAGCCAGCTTTTCAAGGGCGTACGCATAGGTTTTTCCGAACCAGTCTTTTGCCCACTGCGAGCCGGTGTGTTCGATCATAAACAGGGTTCCGATAAGAATTTCCTCCTGAAGCCAGGTCACCTTGTCCAGCGCCCAGATATTCTTGTCCACATCGTACAGCGCACGGAAAGCGCCTCCGTAAACATCGTCCCATGAAACTTCCACATGACGCCTGAACCGTTCGGCGGCAAGGGTGTACAGGGCGGTGTCTTTTTTTCGCAATGCCTCGTGGAACACCATCCAGTATGTTTCGATGGCATGGCCGGTGTAGGAAAACCGGGCGTAATCGGCATTACGGCTCATATCGTGATTGAGGACTTCGTTCTGAAGGGAGAAATCAGGGTTGAAATGCTTATTCATGATCGCATCGACTGCACGGTCTGCCAGAGCTTCCACCTGGCTGTCCGGTTTCGTTTCGAGCATCTGGGTAGTCAGGTTGAGTATCACCATCCAGTGGCCGAGAACGCTGGGAGCTTCAAGCGGGGGCGGCGTTCCCTGCGGTACAGCATAGGTTAGGCTGTATTCGTAATCGGGATTGTCATAATCAGCCATCCTCCGGAGGAGGATTTCTTTCGCCATGTCCCGGTACTTTTCGTTTCCTTTGGCCTTGGCGAATTCCTGAAGGCCGTTCGCAATAAAAAGATCCCCGTAGATATCCGGCTTCCCGGGAAGGGGTGTCCCGTCTTTTTTAAAACCGCGCGGCCAGGGATTATCCCCGGAAGGCTTGTTTTTCATGATGAACTCGACCGATTTCCGGGCAGCTTCAAGGTATTTTGGATTGGGATCAACCTTGTTGTAAAGATAGGAATAGGTCCATATTCCTCTTCCCTCATACCAGGCTGATTTGTCGGAAGACAGCTGTTTGCCGTCACGGTCGACCGAGCACATGAATCCGCCCAGATCATGATCGATGACATATTTTTCCATAAAAGGGAGAAAATCGGTAAAAAGATCATACCGGTACTGATCCCGAATCTGCTTGAGAGTCATTCCGCCGATTTTTACGGTACTGTCAGCGGATTTGGATACTGGCGCCGATTCCGCGTTTTTCACGGAAGGCATCCCCATTCCGGAGATAGCCGCCACCCCGGCAGTATAAGTAAAAAAAGAACGTCTTTTCATGAATTCCTTTCCAAAACTTTTTTAGTTTCGAGTTCTGAAAATGTCCCGGTTTATTTTCGTTTGACCAGAGTCGGCTTCCCCTTGAGATATCCGAGCGAGACAAGAAATTCGTCAGCGGTAAGGATTGCGGTCAGTACTTGTTCATCGGCGCCGCTTCCGTTTACATACATGAAGGCATGCTTTGTTTTGGGAAGCATATGAAGGTCGCAGCGATTCCCCGCTTTCTGCATGGCTTCGGCGAATCGTTTTCCCTGGCTCGGCGCGACAGTCGTGTCGTCAATACCGTGCATGAGCATGGCAGGCGGCTGTCCTGGTTTGACATAAAAAATTGGGGAAAGCTTTTTAGCGATTTCCTCACGGGTGAGACCGGGGAATCCTTTCAGCGGACGGTTTTCGGGTAGAAGCCTCAGGAGATTGTCGCTGGTTAGATCCATTACGGGATTGTAGATGATCATTGCGTTAGCCATCGAGCTGATGCTCAACTCCTCGCCGGGAGCCTCAAAAATACCCTCCATCACTCCGAGACATGCAGCCAGATGTCCGCCCGCAGAACCTCCAAGTATGGCGATTCGATCGGTGTCCACTCCGAGAATGCCGGCATTTTTTCTGATGAAACGGAAAGCCGATTTGCAGTCCTCGATGCAGTCCCCCGGCGTCACTCCCGTAAGGTTTGTCAGGCGGTAGGAAATGCAGAAGGCGACCATTCCCCGTGATGCAAAATAGCGGGCATAGGGGAAAACGAGTTCCGGACTGCCTCCGGACCATCCTCCGCCGTGGATGCAGACAACCGCAGGGGTGCGATTCCCTTCTTTGTGGTGCGCCGGCGCGAACATGAAGAGTTTGAGTTTTACGCCGTCCACATCCTTATATACTTTCTCGGTTGGCTCGGCGATCAGATTCAGCGGCACTTCGGCCTGCAGGGAGGGAAGAACGGGCATAAGCAGCAAAAAGAAAAATAAACCGGGGAATGTACATTTCATGGCTTTTTAACCTTTCCGGGGGTATGGGTCGATTCTGACATACCATAGTCAGCCGTAATATAATGACAGCCGGGAAACTATCAAGAAGAGAATGAAGGTGCAGGATGATACTTTTATTCGTTCCGCTCTTCCTTGCAAATCATTCCCGGATATACTATATTTTTTCATGGAACAATGAGATGAATGACACTCACAATACAGAAAGGAAACATGATGGAAAACCCGTGGAGAAGGTTGAAAGCATTAAACCCGGAGACAGAAATATGGTGGGATTCCTCCCCGCTGGTCTGGCCGAATTTTAAGGATGAGTATACCGCATCGGGTATGGTGGCGGAAAGCGATAAAGCCTGGTTCAGAAGCGAAGTGGATACAATGTTTTTCGACGCTCCGTCAGAGAACTGGTTATTCGAGGGCTGCACCACCAATCCGCCGCTTTCCTGGAACGTGCTGAAAGCACGGAAAGCCGAGTGGGACATAGTAATTGCCGAAAAACGCAAAGCCTATAAGGGGAAATCGGTCTACGGCCTGTTCCTGGAGGTTTACTTTGAGGTGGTGAAACGCGGGGCGGAGAAATTTCTCCCTCTGTTCGAAAAAACCAATGGGAAACTGGGGCACATTTCCGGGCAGGTAGAACCTGGCCTTATCAGGAACGAATCCGGCATGAAAGAGATGGCGGAGCATCTGGCTTCGCTTTCGCCGAATGTCATGATCAAAATTCCCGGCTCGACTCAGGGAATGGCTGTCATCCGCTACCTGGCATCACGGGGGATTTCCACAAACGCGACCCTTGTCTATACCGTTCCGCAGATTATAACCGTCGCACGTATGGTTGATGAAGGCCGTAAGATTCACGTTGCGGAGAACAAGACCCCGCGTTTCGGCTGGCGGGCGGTCTGCACCCACATGTCGGGAAGGTTCGATGACTCGAAACTCCTTCGCGGCGTGATAGAAAAGGACAATCTGGACATCAGTCCTCTGGAACTGCGCTGCGCTTCCGAATCGGTGGTGAAAAAGAGCGCCCGGCTCATCAGGGAGCGGAATTACCCCATCAAGGTTCTCGACTGCTCGCACCGTCTGCACCGTGACATGCAGGGGAAATGGTACTATCCCCATATCGACATGTTTGCCGGCGGGCCGATCATCTACACCATTCCTCCCACAGTTTTGGGGGATTATATGGTTTTATACAAGGATAGGGAAATTGTCTCCGGCTGGGATAAACCGACTTCCGAATGTTCCCTCGAGAAACTGAATCAGGTGACTTACTTCCGCCGCGCCTATGACGAGAACGGATTCGATGTGGAGGAATTCAGCGAGATTCCCACGCTCCTCGAAACCGAAGCGGAATTCAACAACGCCGCGAAGGAAATGATCGCCTATGTCGGCAAATTTCTTTAAGATAAAAGCACGATAATAATAAAAAAGCCGGAATGCGATCGAATGTTCCGGCTTTTTTTAATTCATCCTTTTGCCCCTCTCCCTGAAAAAATTTATTCTTTCTCGAATATGTCACTGGTTTTCCCCCCTCTATTTTCAAGAGAGGGGGATCAGGGGGGTGAGTTTTAAATTATTATTCTTATTCTTTTGGCCGGTGCGAAAGAGTATATTTACAATGGAACTTAGCGGCCGTGTGAATAGTCTCAATACTATGTGTATGCTTTGGGAACAAATAAAATTTCAGGGGAATACAGATGACCATCACAAAGAATTTTGCCAGCGACAACTGTGCGGGTATCCATCCGGATATCATGAAAGCAATCATTTCCGCAAATTCAGGACATACTCTCTCATATGGCGACGACGAATATACCCATGAAGCGAATAAGAAATTCCGGGAACATTTCGGCGAGCATATCGATGTCTTCCCTGTCTGGGGAGGAACCGCCGCGAATGTGCTGAGTCTCGGCGCGGTTACCCGGCCGTTCGATGCTGTTATCTGTCCCGAATCCGCACATATCAATGTTGACGAATGCGGCGCCCCTGAAAAATTTACCGGGTGCAAGCTTTTGACTGTGCCTGCCGCCGAGGGCAAAATCACTCCCCGTGATGTCGAAGGTTTTTTGTCCGTCCTGGGGAACCGTCACAAAGTGCAGCCCAGAGTTATCTCCA
>Ga0172379_10004999_pt1 | contig 18938 bp, 8 predicted proteins | sample GrowelOW334metaG_FD_119756 | JGI IMG/M metagenome (GOLD analysis project Ga0172379, IMG submission 119756) | Groundwater microbial communities from an aquifer near a municipal landfill in Southern Ontario, Canada - Groundwater well OW334 metaG | ecosystem: Environmental > Aquatic > Deep...
AAGTGTAAGGATTGATTATCAGCTGGATGGAGGACAAATCGTTCAGTTGACCGACAATGCTTATCCTTTTGAATTCAGTATTCCTGTTTTAGCAGAAACACAGGAAGTTGGGTATAAGTTAGTGGCAACAAGTTCCACTGGTATCGTTGAATCGATGGCATATACGCTTGAGAAAACAGCTTCACTGGTTATGATGATGGAAGGTAGTCAAACCGTTTATACTAACGAAGATGCGGTAATATATTGTCGATTTTCAGGGGAATCACCATGGAATATTACTTATTTTCAAAACGGAGTTTTACACTCCATAGAAAATATTGTTGAAAATCCATTGAAGATTACTGTGGATGTAACGAAGAATACGTTGATTGAACCGGTTTCGGTTTCAAATAGTGTGTCGACCGGTGCGGTTGAAGGATTTGCAAAAATAGTTGTTGCGTCCGATTCTGTTCGTCCTTTTTACGATGCATATGTGACCGAAAGCAACAAAACGCTTAATTATTCGACCGGTAGCCAACTTGAACTGAAGAACAGTGCTTCATGGTCGAGAGAAGCCTATTTCTCCTGTAACCTGTCAAAATTGAATCCGGCTGACGAGAAATTTGTTTTCAGGGCTTGGTTGAGTTATATGCAACCTTTAAAAGATTTACAGATAGAAATAGCCGGAAATGAGGTAAGCTATGATACACAACTCTGTTGGAATAATAAAGAGGATCACGGTTTTACATCGATTGCTCAGATTAATATTTCAGGAGAAGATGTAGGCCGATACGTGGAATGGGATATTAGCCAGTGGATAAAATCACAGCTTCAGCTGGGGAAATTAACCGCGAGCTTCCGTTTGCGGATATTAAACAGTAGTGACGCCCTTTGTAAGCTATATGCGACCGAAGCGCCGGGAAATGTTAAGCCCGGTATGCTGGCTGTTAATTCTACTGTAATCAACGGGGTTGTTACATCCACGGATGAAGAAACAAAATTATATCCTAATCCGGCAAAAGATTATGTTATACTGGAAACCCCGTCTCCATGCAAAAGGTTTGAAATATGGAGTGTCGACGGACGGTTGGTACATTCCACTACTGAGAATCCCGGAGAAAAAGTGCGGATGGTTATTTCCTCCTTATCCAACGGAATCTATTTTATAAGAGCGCTCTATGAAACACATCAATCAACTTATAAATTCATTAAAACAAACTAAAATTATTAATATCAATCTTTTTAAATTTACAATCATGAAACAATCTATTCTCAAACTTTTTTTGTTGTTACTTGTAATAGTAGCAAGTGCGTCGCTTGATGCACAACGGTTCTTTCCTTCGGTGGATACCTATATTGAGCAAACTAATCCTAATACAGTAGAAAACACTACTAATTCAGGTAAGCTTGTGGTTAGAAAATATATTAATCAGGAAAGAATAACTTTTCTTGAATTTAATATTGGAGATTTTGATGAACAAGTAAGTAAAGCTGAACTTTGTTTATATTTTTACGCTGTGTCAAATTCCGGAACAGAAACGGTTGATGTCTACGAAGTTACATCAGGGTCGGTAACCAATGCTATGACATGGAATACGATGAATGGTAACTATACGTTGTCAGCAGAACCTGTAGATTCTTTAAATATTCCATCGACACCATACGGTTGGTGCAGGTTTGATATTAAGAATTTGGTAAATACAATTGCCGCAACTTCGGGTTCTGATAAAAAAGTAAAAGTAGCCTTAAAAGCAAGAACCTCTACACTTTTATTGAATTTCTATTCTGTAGAACAGACTGCTTTCCCACATTATCGTCCGTTTTTAGTAATGACACCTGCGGCTGGATTAAACCTTGTTGAGAAAAGCAGAACAACAGCAGCGCAAGATGGTTATGTGTATAATGCTGCCGTGGATACAAAATATGACGAACAACGTTTGTGGATTAATTACTACAAAAGTGGCGAATCAAAACAATACCGTTATGCAAATTTGCGATTCAATGTTCCTGCTACAACGCTCACTGCAAGCAATCGAGTGACTATAAAAACCAAAGTATATGCTGCCCAATCTGGAGACAATATCGTTTACGTGGTGGATTTGCTTGGAATTGATAATCTCGATGATCTTGTGAATGTAAATAATCTTACGTGGAATACAATGCCGACAACCGGAAATTATACCTATTTGCGTTCACGCTTTTTCTCGCTGGATGATAAAACCAATGAAACAGATATTGAGTGGGACGTGACAGATTATATAATAGCACAGCAAACAGCGGGTAAAACTTATGCGAATTTTTCTTTGCAAATCCCGGAATTGGGTGGATATGTCGGACATAATATCGCATTTTATGCCCGTAATTATCTGAGTGCCGATCCGGCTTCAACATATATTCCTCAATTAATCGTCTATGGTCCTGATACTTCAACAAATATAAATCATGCAAATCAGGGGAAAAGTAAGCTTATGTGCGATGGAATCAATATGTCAATAACTAATATGGATCACATCAGTGGACAGATTTACAATTTACAGGGAGCGCAGGTAAAAGCGTTCAATGCTGTGTCTTCAGTTGATATTTCTTCGCTTGCAAAAGGAATTTATATGGTGAAATTAGAGGATAATTCTGTCTTTAAATTTATCAGATAAAAAGTTATTAAAACAAAACGTACCGGATGTGTGTTTCTCATACGTCCGGTATAATCATATAAAAATATAATTATGAAAAAGATTTTACTAACGCTTGCAGTTGCCTGCTCTGTTTCGTTGATTTGGGCAGAAACTTTCGTGAAAGACACCATAATGGCAACCAATAACGGTTATATCAATGAAGGGACTAAAACTGCAAAATTGAATCAAAGTGTGTGGAACATGGAGGTTCGTACTTACACAAATTTTACCCGCTGGGGGTTTGTGGAGATACCTTTGGCAAAGGCAGATGTGAACGCAGTGAAGACAGAATTCAGGATTTATCTGACAGGAGAAAGACTGGCTACTAAAAATGCCGATCAAACACTCAATGTCAATTCATATACTTCCGATGATTTGACGGATAAAGGATTGAAACTATCCCTTTACGCGTTGAACTACACTTTTGATAAAGAACTTACCTGGGAAACTAAAACCACTCCTGATGGAACCAATGAGATTTGGGTGGGTGATCTTGCAGTGGACAATACCAGTAAAGATACTTATCTGGTTTGGGATGTAACGGAACTGGTGAAGACGAAGAAGAACGCCGGCGATACGCACATCCGTTTCCGCCTGACCACTAAAGATGCTACCCAGATGTTACGTATGCGTCAGGTGAAAATTACCACCGGAGAAACCGGTTCATATTTTCCTCGTTTAGTACAGGAACGTATTTCCACAGGGATCTTTGATGTAGAAGCTCCTGCTGCTTTAACCGTAACACCAACAGTTGCAAGTGACTATATCCGTATTTCAGAAGGGAAATATGCACAAATAATGAACGTACACGGGCAAATAATCAGGAATATGTTCATTGAAGACGGAATGGTCAATGTGACAGATTTTAGCAGCGGAATGTATTTCGTAAAAACTGAAGCCGGTGTTGGACGGTTTATAAAAAAATAATTGATTAAAAATTGAGATAACAGGTATAAATTCAGATTGTGTTTTTTAGTTATCGTCCCCCGGAATAAACACTTCCGGGGGATTTTTATTGGCTCTTTACAACAATCTTCAACGAATCCAGAAACTTATTTTTTTAGTATGATTTTTTTCTCGGCAATGACAATGCCGGTTGGAGTCATTAGTTGAGCAGTCAGATTGTTTCCAGACAATAAGGGTCGTCCCAACTTGATTATTTTTGAATAACTTGCGCCGCTGACTGATAATTCGGGCAGGAGGTAATGAACCGCTTTTCCCTTTGATGAAATTATCTTAACCGTATAATTTTGTAGTTTATAGGATGGAATTTCTTTTTCGGTACGTAGAGTAATGTTAATAAATAAAGACTTGTTCTCAAGCCTGACTTCAAAGTTGTTCACAGCACAAAATAGCTCCTGAATAGTGTTTGCCGCTTTTTTCCTGTTTCTCCAAACATCAACCACACCCCACGACCGGTTTCCTGATTCCGGTGTTCCCTGGTAGCGGCTCCGGTAATCGTTGTATGACCAAAGCGATGCGCCGATTACATAAGGTAATTCCTGCACCTGATGGATCAATTGAATTACTTTTGGATCAATGTCGGCCGTGTTAAGGTCTTCTCCTATCATACCCCGTCCGAATTCGGTAATAAAAATGGGTTTGTCGGGCCATTTTGCATGAATATCTTTACAATTGGCCGGCATATCGCCATAGGAATTGAAAGAAATAAAATCGCACATACCGGCAGGTTCGGTTTCTTCAGTAGCATTTTCACGGAAAGCAGTAAAACTTGCGTAAGTGATAAGACGTGTGCTGTCGAGTTCTGACTTAACATGACGGATCATTGATTGAATATACCTGAACTGTTCCCTGCTCATTCTCATATCCTTCCAGCCAACATCAATCCCTATTTCGTTGGCGACACTCCATCCGATTACACAAGGATGATTATAATCTCTTTCGATCATTTCGTTCAGCCACTGTTTGGCAACTGGACTTTCATGATAGCTGTTCGGGTCGAACTTCCCCCAGACGGGGATTTCCTGAATGATTAACATCCCTTTTTCGTCGCAATAATCCAGTAGTTCAGGTGATTGTGGGTAGTGCATGATCCGGGTCATCACGCAGCCCAACGACTTCATTTCGTCGATATCACGTTTGATCAGTTCGATAGGTTCGGTATTTCCATATGTCCGGTGGTCGGAAATCCGGTTGAAGCCAAACGCCCGGATAGGTTCATTGTTTAAAAGAAACTGAGTTCCTTTTACTTCCACCTTCCGAGCCCCAAAACGTACTTTTTTGATATCCACAACCGTGTTGTCTGAAATGACCTCAAGGGTTGCAGTGTAAAGATTAGGATCATCGAAATGCCACAGTCTGAGCGAATCAGTCTTGATAATGAAGGTTGAGTTTAATGTCTTTGCTGCATGTTTTCCGAGCTTGATACTCATCGACTGAGTTCGCAAAGCCTTGTCGTCGAAAGAAACTTTTAATGTGACTTGCTTTGCTGATGCACTCAGATTTTCGATAGAGGTGCTCAGGGCAATCTTTGTTTTGCCGGTTGTAAAATCAGGAATTGCTGAAACATGAAATATATTTGTCTTAAGTTGTTCGTAGCTGTTGATTGCAACATCGCGGGAAATACCACCCCATGACCACCAGGCTCCGCGTGAGAACTCATTGTTAACAAGTACGACCAGTTCGTTAATTGTGTCCTTGCAAACAAAATCAGACACACAAAACTCAAACGGGGTATATCCTCCTTCATGTTTTCCTACATAATTACCGTTGATATATACCTTCGCCGTATAATACACCGCATCAAAATGGATGAAAAGATCATTGCCCGTCCATGTTTCAGGAATATCAAAAGTCCGGTAGTAAGCAGCTTCTCCGGTATAACTGGCAAACTCCTTTATAGTATCCCAATTACCGGGGACTGATATGCTGTCCCAGTCCAATTCAGGTAATATGGTTGCTATAGTACCGTATGTTCCCCAATCCAGGTTTGCGGGAGCTTTGAATTTCCATGTCCCGTTCAACGAAACGGTTTCTTTTTGAGCGAAAGAAAAACTCCCTATACCGATCAATAATATTAGTTGGTACAAACCTCTTATTTTCATGAATATTCCATATTAAATTTATTCTTCAAAGAAAGTGTTAATAATTAATAAAACAGGGCTGATGAGAATCTTTATACTGTAAACGTTTCCATAAAATAAGCACATATTTATTCCTGATTTGTGTTTGTTTGAAGTAATTTTACACAGCCAACATTAAATTTTAATACCAACACATTATGCATTACCTTGATTTTATCTTCATCTTCATTTTTACCGTTCTGGTACTTATAACAGGGATTGCCTTTGCCAAAGCTGGTGGTAAAGATATGAAATCGTTTTTTGCAGCCGGCGGCGCTGTGCCTTGGTGGATGAGTTCATTGTCGCTTTTCATGGGTTTTTTCTCGGCCGGTACTTTTGTGGTTTGGGGATCCATCGCTTACAATAGCGGTGCTGTGGCCCTGTCAATCCAATGGACAATGGCCATAGGTGGGATGCTCGTCGGGTTTTTTATTGCTGCACGCTGGCGAAAAACAAATGCCCTGACAGCTGCCGAATTTATAACAAAACGACTGGGTGCTAATGTTCAACGTACCTATACATATATCTTCTTATTAATTTCCCTTTTTACCAGTGGCGCATTTCTATATCCGGTAGCAAAAATTGTCAGTGTAGCCACCGAATTTAATTTATATTCATGTATCTTGGTTTTGGGAGCAGTAAGTATTATTTATGTTTCGATAGGTGGATTATGGGCGGTTGTCGTAACCGACGTGCTCCAGTTTGTTATTTTGGTTACTGCCGTTATAATTGTTCTTCCATTGGCATTTGGTGAAATAGGAGGTGTCTCGGAGTTTTTTGCGAAAGTCCCTGCGGATTTTTCACAATTATCTAACAGTGAATATTCCTGGGGTTTTATTGTGGCGTTTGGCTTCTATAATTTTGTATTTTTAGGCGGAAACTGGGCGTATGTGCAACGGTACACAAGTGTGAAAACGCCTAAAGACTCAAAAAAAGTAGGTTGGATGTTTGGAGCGCTTTATGTGATCAGTCCGATATTGTGGATGTTGCCGCCAATGATTTACAGGGTCTACAATCCCGGTTTGGTGGGACTTGAAAGTGAAGGCGCTTATCTGATGATGTGTAAAATCGCCTTGCCTGTAGGAATGTTGGGTATGATGCTCGGCGGAATGGTTTTCGCTACAGCCAGTTCCTTAAACGCAACGCTGAATATATCTTCCGGAGTTTTTACCAACGATATTTACAAGCGACTAAGGCCGGGTAATTCGGATCAGCAACTCATCAGAGTAGCCCGTATTTCTACCATAGTATTTGGAGTCTTAGCCGTGGGCATTGCCATGTTGATTCCCGCCATGGGAGGTATTGTGAATGTGGTAATCAGTCTGGGGGCGTTGACGGGTGTTCCGCTTTACCTCCCGATTATATGGACACTTTTCTCAAAACGACAGACAGCCAAATCCGTGATATCCGTTACCCTGATAAGTCTTGCTGTAAATGCTTTCTTTAAGTTTCTTGCGCCTACTTTAGGTTTTAGTCTCAACCGTACCGAAGAAACTTTATTGGGGGTTTTACTTCCCGTGATATTGCTGACGCTCACAGAGATATATTTTGCATTAAGAAATCAAAACGATCCGAGATATTTTGAGTATCAAAAAATAAAAGAAGAAACTGCCGTTGCCGAATTAGCTCAGAATAACAGTGAGGCAACTACTGAAAGTGAAAAAAAGAATAATTCTTATAGTTTGCGTGTCATTGGTTACGCCATTACAGCATCAGGACTAATTATAGCAACCATAGGGTTTTTGGCAGATAAAGGACAATATGTGATTTTGCCGGTTGCACTCTTTTTAAGCGTTGTCGGAGTTATGATAGCAGGAAAGAACAGAAAAAGAAAATAAACAAAAAAAGAAATTTAATTATAATATGATCACGGAACAATTTTCAACGATAAGAGAAAAGAAAAAAGTAACACTTGATTTTGATCTGGTAGTTGTGGGTGGAGGTATTGCCGGAGTTTGTGCAGCCATCGCTGCAGCCAGAAAAGGAACATCAGTTGCGTTGGTACAGGACCGTCCGGTTTTAGGTGGTAATGGATCAAGTGAAGTTCGTTTGTGGCTGCTTGGCGCTACTTCTCACATGGGGAACAACAACCGCTGGGCTCGCGAAGGAGGAATTATTGATGAGATTTTAGTTGAAAACACCTTCCGTAATAAAGAAGGAAATCCGGTAATCTTCGATACTGTTCTGATAGATAAAGTGTTGGCAGAGAAAAATATCTCTCTCTTTCTTAATACAATGGTTTACGATATTGAGAAAAGAGATGAAAGAAATGTGTCGGCAGCTATTGCCTTTAATTCTCAAAACGAAACGGAATATACCTTTCAGGGAAAGTTGTTCTGCGATGCATCGGGTGATGGTATCCTGGCTTATCTGGCCGGGGCTACTTATCGAATAGGTGCTGAAGAGCGGGAAGAGTTTGACGAGAAATTTGCTCCCGATAAAGATATTTATGGTGAGAAGTTGGGTCATACCTTGTTCTTTTACACAAAAAAAACTCCTAATCCGGTGAAATTTGTTGCACCAGATTTTGCACTCACGAAGGAATTTATTGAAAAAGAAATTTACAGGATTAAGAATCCAAATTATTTTAATCCTATGGCTATCGGATGTAAATATTGGTGGATTGAATATGGTGGGCGTTTGGATACTATTCTCGATACTGAAGAAATAAAATATAAGCTTTGGAGTGTTGCCTATGGTATCTGGGATTATATCAAAAATTCAGGTAAATTTCCGGAAGCAGATGATATGACTTTAGAGTGGGTCGGATTGTTCCCCGGAAAGCGCGAAAGTCGCCGGTTTGTAGGTCCTTATATGATTCATCAGAAAGATGTGATTGAACAACGTACGCATTATGATGCCGTTACCTTTGGAGGTTGGTCCATCGATTTACATCCGTCGGACGGAGTGTTCAGTTCCAAAAACGCCTGTAACCAATGGCACTCAAAAGGAGTATATCAGATTCCATATCGCTGCTTTATTACCAATGATCTGGATAATGTGTTCATTGCCGGACGATTGATCAGTGCATCGCATGTAGCTTTCGGCTCTACCCGTGTAATGGCGACTTCGGCTGCCGGAGGTGAAGTGGTGGGAACTGCTGCGGCTTTGTGCCTGCTACATAAATGGACTCCGGTTGAATTAGCGGATAAACAAAAAATTGTAGCTTTACAAAATGAATTAATAAAAGCCGGGAACTACATTCCACAGCTGAATTTAACAGTAACCGAAAATTTACTTTCCGGGTCAACACTTACCGCTTCTTCTGAGTTAAGTTTGTCGGAAATTCCTTTTGAAGGTGGTTTCTGGAAAAATTTAGCACAATCGTCAGCTCAAATGCTGCCGGTATATGCCGGAAAATTTCCGACACTTACTGTTTCTGTTACTGGATTGGAGAAAACGGAGCTTACCGTGGAACTACGTGTAAGTTCAAAATCGTTTAACCATACGCCGGATGTAACTTTGGCAACACAAAAACTGACCGTTGAAGAAGGAGAACAAACCCTTGAAATCAATTTTGATACTTATATTCCGGAAACATGTTATGCTTTTGTTTGCTTTATGAAAAACCAAAAGCTGGACTTATTGTTTTCTACCTATAGGATTACCGGTGTGCTTTCGGTGTTTAACAAAGTAGTGCCGGCAGTGTCGAATTTCGGAAAACAAATTGTTACCGAAGATATAGGCATCGAGGAATTTGAATTCTGGTGTCCCGAACGCCGTCCCGACGGATATAATATTGCTATGGGGATTTCACCTGCAATAAATGCTTTTGGTACGGAAAACTTACTGAGTACAGTAAACCGGCCGGTTGATCGACCGAATGCGTGGGTAGCTGCTATTAATAATAAAAAGGCGCAAATAACCGCTATGTGGAATGAACCAGTTGAGATCAGTGAAATTACACTTTTTGCCGATGCCGATTTTGACCACCCGATGGAATCTGTGCAGTGGGGACATTTCGATAATAAAATGCCGTTTTGTGTGGACAAGGTAACGGTCTATGATGAAAAAAACAATGTCATTGCTAGTATTGAAGACAATCACCAGACTCAGATTAAATTCAGACTGGAAAATACTCTTTCGACTGATAAAATTGTTTTTGAACTTTCAAATTCAACAGAAAGAACACCTGTTGCTATATTTGGGATACATGTAAAATAATCGATCTAATAATAAATTGTTATGAAAAAACACGTATTTTTATTAACCCTTTTGATGCTTTCATGCTTTGTTTTTGCTCAGGGGCAGAATATCAGCGGTAAGGTTACGGATGAAACGGGCGAGCCGTTGCCGGGAGCTTCTATAATAGTGAAAGGCACTAAAAAAGGAACAATTTCGGATTTAAACGGAAATTTCGCAATTAGCTTGTCGGAAAGCGAAAAAGTACTGGTGGTTACTTTTATCGGTTATGTTTCTCAGGAACTCGATGTAAAGGGAAAATCGGGAATCACAATCAAACTCTTACCCGAAACGGTGAATCTGGAAGAAATTGTAGCCGTGGGTTACGGTACCCAGAAAAAAGCGAATCTGATTGGAGCAGTAGAAAATATTTCGATAAAAGAAATTGAAAACAGACCTCTGACAAATACCAGTATGGCCCTTCAGGGACAAGTAGCAGGCGTGGATGTAATTCAAGGTTCGGGTGAACCCGGAGCCGATGAGGGAAATATCCGTATCAGAGGTGTCAGTTCTATTGAAAACAACAACGAACCTTTGGTATTGATTGATGGCGTTGAGGGAGATATCAATCAGGTTAATCCGAAAGATATCGAAAGCATGTCGGTACTGAAAGATGCTTCTTCTGCTGCGATTTACGGAAATCGTGCTGCTGCCGGTGTTATCATTATCACCACTAAAGGTGGAACGGAAGGAAGTATGAAAGTGTCATACAGCAATAACTTCGGATTACAGGAAGCTACACAACTGCCTACTCCTGTAGATATTTATACATGGATTGATCTGAAACAGGAAATGCTTACCTATAACGGGCAGAAAACACAGGCTGACGCACTTGAAACCGAACGTGCTAAATTCCTTAGTGGGGAGAAAACAGCCGTAAACTATTACGATACATTCTTCCGGAAGGCTTTGCAGCAGGATCACTATCTGAGTTTCAGCGGAGGAAGCAAGTTTTTCAAAGGATCTGCATCTCTGGGATATACCGACCAGGATGGTGTTTTGGTTGGTACTGGTTATAAGAAATACAGTTTCAGGACGAATTCAGAAGCTTTTTCTGCAAATAAAAAGGTAAATTTCAAATTTAATCTTTCGGGTTACCGGGGGCAAAGGGACGAATATGCTGTGAGCTCGAATACGGTAATCAATAATGTTCACAGGGCTGGTCCTGTAAGCGTTTTTCAGGCAACTAACGGTTTGTACGGTTATTACGGGATGTACTATGCCCAGAAAGAATTAGGTGGCGGAACAAATACTTTTAATAATGCATTGAACGGAAGAGCCAGTTTGAGCTTTGATCTTTTTAAAGGCTTTCAGATCTCGGCAGCATACGGTTTTTATTATGGAAGTAATAATGTGAGTACGTTTGCTCCACCGTTATACACTGCTTCAGATCTTTACGGCGATTCGAAATCAAAGCAAAAGAGCTACTATCAGGTTCAGGATGTTAATTCTTTGTCGACCACCCTTGAGTTGATTGCCAAGTATAATAATACTTTCAATAAGATTCACAAAGTAAGCGCCTTGTTGGGTTACTCCCAAATGGCGTACGATTACGATATGGAATTTGCCCGTCGCGAGAACTATGAAGTATACGTTCCTTCGCTCAATATGGGAGATCCGGCAACACAAATCAACAATGATTCTCATTCGGAAAGAGCTACACGTGCTGCATTTGGCCGTATCGGATATACCTTGAAAGACCGCTATCTCTTTGAATTAAATACCCGTTTGGATGGTTCTTCAAGATTTAATAAAAATAAATACGGATTTTTTCCTTCTGTTTCAGCGGGTTGGCGTGTTAGTGAAGAAGACTTTTTCCGTAATGACGGTCTTTCATTTGTTGACAATTTGAAAATCAGAACATCATGGGGACAGTTGGGCAATGAAGCGATTTATACTTCTTATACCGGTTTCGACATGATGGACTACAAGTCTCCGTACACTTTCGGAGGACTGGTTGTTTCGGGCGCCAGCGTAACTGAACTTTCAAATAGTTTGACTACATGGGAAACTACTGAACAAACAAACATAGGTCTTGATTTGGGTATTCTCAAAAATCTGTCGTTTAGCATTGATGGGTTTTACAAGTTGACATCCAATATCTTAATGAAAGTGCCAATCCCGATTTCTTTAGGTATTCCTTCTACTCCTTATCAAAATGCAGGTGTTATGGAAAATAAAGGGTTGGAATTCACCGCTAAATATCAGAAGAATTTTTCAAAAGACTTCAAATTTAATGCATCACTGGCGATTTCGCACATACAAAACAAAATTCTTGATCTGGATGGTAAAGGACCTGTTTTACACACTACCAGCGATAATGCAACTCCGGTGTTGATTTCGATGGAAGGTCAGCCTTACGGTTCTTTCTATGGCTATCGCACGGAAGGTATATTTCAGCTTGCCGACTTTACATGGCAAAACAACAGTGATGAGTCCATTCCTATACAGGACAGAACTTATACCCTGAAAGCAGGAATTCCGACACAATCGGAGAATCCGCTACCAGGCGATTTGCGGTTTAAAGATGTCAGTGGACCCGAAGGAACGCCGGATGGTGTTATTGACCTCAATTACGACAGGGTAATCATTGGAAAACAATTTCCCGATCTGACGTATTCGCTAACTCTTGGAGGTGCATATAAAGGATTTGACCTGAATCTGTTCTTCTATGGTGTGTCGGGTCGTGATGCTTACAATCAGGGTGCCATGGTTGTTCCTTTTGTGAACGACAACGGAAATGTATGGAGCGAGCTGGTTGCCGACCGCTGGACTTATGAAAATCCAAGTACGACACGTACCCGCTTATTCAATGATAATACCCGTTTGACCATGCGCTCGGATTACTATATTGAAGATGCTTCATTTATACGTTTGAAGAATATTGAACTCGGTTATTTAGTTCCCGGATTTATTGTCAGAAAACTGAATATGGAGAAAATCAGGTTTTATGTGGGTGTGCAGAATGCCTTCACATTTACAGCCTTCAAGGGCTGGGATCCGGAACGTCCGGCCGACAATATCACATCGGATATATATCCGCAGGTCAGGGTTTACAACGTTGGTCTTAATGTTAACTTCTAATTTTAAAGCGAAAATGAAAACACTTCGAATATATTTGACGTTTATTCTCGGCCTGACAATTTTTGTTGGGTGCGACGATGATTTACTCAACAAAGAACCGCTTGATAAACTCACTCCTCAGGCATTTTTTACTTCTGAAGAAAACGCGGTAATCGCCGTTAACGGTATCTATAATTCCGTGCGTGCCATGAATGCCGGTCGTGAATATTACATCGACTACGACTGTATGACGGATAATATGTATAACTACAGCCGATACCAGAATACACAGGAGTTCGGACAAGGATCTCACGGTGCAAGCAGTTACTATGCCGAAGCCAAATGGCGAAAAAATTATCAGGGCATAGGACGCGCTAATTTATTGTTGGCTTATCTTGATAAATGTTATGAAAAAACGGTAAGTACCAGTGTCATTAAAGAACGATTGCGTGGTGAGGCATATTTTTTTCGGGCTTTCTTTTATGCCGATCTCATTGATTTCTATGGAGATGTGCCTCTCATTACTGAACCTGTTACAATTGAATCTGCCGGACCACGTGTATCAAAAGATATTATTCTGCAACAGATCATTGACGACCTCGACAGTGCCATTATTCGCTTGCCGGTAGAATATGGCGCGGAAGACATTGGACGGGCCACCAAAGGAGCTGCTCTTGCAGTGAAAGGGAAAGCACTACTATTTAATAAAAAATATGCTGAAGCTGCTCTGGCACTGAAAGAAGTAATGAATCTTAAAAAAGCAAACGGAGATCCCCGTTATGAGATATATTCATTATACCGCGAACTATTTTTGCCTCAGCATGAAAATAACAGCGAGGTTGTTTTCGATATTCAGTACGTAAAAGGCAAATATTCCGAAGGTTTGACACACGATATGTTTGTGTATGTGGTGCAATGGAACTCTTATTGTCCATTGGTGCAGTTGGCTGAGGCATATTATACCAAGGCGGGTTTACCCATTACCAGCGACCCATCGTTCGATCCGGCCAAACCGTTTTTAAACAGAGATCCTCGATTGGAATTCAATATCGTGATTCCCCGCTCGCTTACCGGTCGACTCGCCAGTAACGGTTCTCCGGCTGTGTTCATTCCTTCGTCAGGTAACCCTTCAGGTTTGAAAATCAGGAAGTTTAACGATTATACTGAAATCGATAAAAATAATTCGGAACATAATATTATCCTGATGCGTTATGCTGATGTGCTGTTGATGTATGCCGAAGCGGCCGTGATGTCGGGAGCATATGATGATGTGGAGGTAAGGGCTTGCATCGATGCCGTGCGCCAACGTCCTGCAGTGATGATGCCGAAAGTAGAGGATGTGGAAGGAATTAATCTGAATCCGGAACGATATATGGATATCATCATGCACGAACGCCGTGTGGAATTTGTTTTCGAAGGTACCCGCATTTCCGATATCCGAAGATGGAGAATCGGGGAACAGGTGATGACGGATGCCATTGGTTATGATGTGGCGGAAGCGAAGAAAAATCCTCCTGTGTATGTGAAAGCGCGCATCGATGTCCGCGTCTTCAATCCGAACTGCGATTATTTATGGCCTATTCCGCAGAAAGAGGTGGATTCGAATCTGTATATTAACCCTGAAGATCAGAACCCGGGTTATTAATAACAAAATTTACCCGTTGAATATTGCTTCGGCGGGTAAATACAATCTCAATATTTTAAAGGATTTTTGATTAATACGATGATCAGCACGAAGAAAAAAGCAGGAAGTATTTTGTTGGGGATGTTTATCTCCATCACATCCGTCGTGGGGTGCAACTCCAATGCTTTTATCATCAGTGCCGCAAATCATAAATGGTCTTTCAACGGAGATTTTTATATTTATTTTACTTCCGTCAATCCTAAAATGGCGTTGCGTCCATCGGAAATTGAAAACGTGCAATATAATGTCATTACCTGGGAAGGGAAATTTAAACAGAAAGAAGTTCGTCGGGTCACACGAAAAAATGAACAATCGGGTGATGGTTTTGATGATCGTATTTTAGATGGAAATGTTCAGCAACGTACCGCCGATTTGTTCGCCATCGAAAACAAACTATTGATGCAGCCGGTTTCTGTAGTTCATAAAAACAATCTTGTTGAGTTTAGCTACAGGAAAAATGAAAACTTTGAATTCAAAGCATCCATAAAAAAAACTTCCGGATACGGCTTCTCTGAATTGACTTTTCAGCTTATACCCAAAGTGAAAGGATACTTCTCAGTAGTGTATGTGGGTGCACCCAACGTAAAGGCGGGAAAAGCTGAAGAAATATGGCAGCCGATGATCTGGCAGGAAAAGCGTTTTCCGGACATGAGCTATATCACGGCAGCATTCCAATGTCCCGTGCCAACCACCTTTGTTCATAGCAGGGGAGTTACTTTGGGTGTTGTGGCACATCCTGGTGAATTTCCTTTCGAGCCGCTTCCTGTGTTGGATAACAGCCGCTTTGCAGTGGCGCTTCGTACTGAAAAAGGCGAAGCTTCGCCGATGATCATAGCACCTGTTCTGGGTGGTGCTGAATCCTTACGCGAGGTGAATGAGTCGTTTTCTTTTAGGGCGCTTTTGTATGTTTCGGAGAAAAATATCGCAAATGCATACGAGGAAGTTGCCCGTCATATCTATGGGTTCACAGATTATCGCCGCAATGATATTGCTTCTTTGAATGAGACTTTCGAAAATATTGTCGATTACTCTTTGTCTTCTTACAGCTGGTTTATCGATGAGCAGAAAGGATGTGCGTATTCCACCGATGTTCCGGGTGCCGTAAAAAATGTGTCAAGTCTCAATCCTTTGGAATTATCGATCGTAACCGACCGGAAAGAGATGTTTGAAAAAAGAGCGTATCCCATCATTGAATATCAGCTTTCGCGTGAGAAGTTCCTTTTTTCTTCTGATTCTACACAGAAAATTCAATCACCGTCGCGTAAGTTGGCCGGACCGATTGCTCCTGTCAGCGAGTTATCAAGTCTTTACAATATCGCTGGAAAAAATATGCCATTCTTATTGCAGTTAGCCGGCAACGAATTCAACAAAACCCGCATCCGTAACCTGGAGGTGGAAGAAAAAGGCAATTCATGGCAAAATGCTATGTGGATATATAAAGCAACCGGCGAAAAATCGTGGTTAAAAAAAGCTCGGCAGGGCGCTGATGCGTATCTTGATCAACGTGTTAACCGAAAAGCAACGGAATTCAGTGATGCCGACGGAGGCGGGTTCTTCTTTTGGACTGGTTATACTCCGAAATGGATTGATTTACTGGAACTGTATGAAGTCACAGGAGAAAAGAAATACCTGAATGCAGCACATGACGGCGCACGACATTACACCATGTTCGCATGGATGAGTCCGTCAATTCCGGCCGATAGTATCATGGTGAATAAAAACGGCATTGCGCCGGTATATTGGTACTTACAAAAAAAAGGTCACACGCAGATGTCTTCTCCCGAAGAAAAGGCGCCGGCATGGCGCTTGTCCGAAATGGGGCTGACTCCCGAATCTTCCGGCACGTGCTCGGGACACAGGGCGATCTTTATGGCAAATTATGCTGCCTGGATGCTTCGGATTGCTTACTATACGAAGGATGATTTTTTGCGGGATGTGGCTAAGGCTGCCGTAATCGGTAGGTATAGAAATTTCCCGGGTTATCATATCAATACGGCACGTACTACGATCTACGAAAAAGAAGATTATCCGTTGCGCGATCATAAAGAGTTAAGTGTGAATTCCTTTCATTATAATCATATCATGCCGAAAGCTTCTTTGCTACTTGACTATCTGGTAACTGATGCATGGTTTCGTTCAAAGAATGCCATCAGTTTTCCGAATGAATTTATCGAAGGATATGCTTATTTGCAAAGTAAATTCTATGGCTTTGCTGATGGAACGTTTTATGGTAACAAAGCAACCCTTTGGATGCCGGAGAAATTGCTGAAGACAAGTTCCCTTGAACTGAACTATATCAGCGCCCGCTCGGAGGATCGACTCATGATTGCGTTTTGTAATCAAAGTAAAGAGAATGTTGTGTCGGCCATTGAACTAAATTCTTTAGAAATCGGGTTCCAAACAGATAAAAAATACAATGTCCGCGTCATAGCTGATAATACAGAAATTTCAGGGACAGAAATGCAGAACGGAAAGTTTCCTGTGACTGTATCGCCCAATGGCATCACGGCTGTTATTATCGAAGGGGTTACCCCAAAAGTTGATTTTCAACACAAAATACTGAGAAAAACAGAAGCCTGGAAAAATGATTATTTTGAATCGAAAGATGGTAAGGTGAGGGCGATGTTGTTGAATCTGGGAGATTTCTCCCGTACAGCTTACATTTATCTGACCGAAGACGATCGGACTCTTTCTTCGGTGACGTTTAAGTCGACAGATTTGCATCTGACCGACGAAAGTTATCCTTTTGAATTTACCATTCCGGTCAAAGCTGGTACTGAGCAGGTAAAAGGCAGTATTATTGCCACCGTTAAAAACGGTCAATCTGTCAACTTAGGTGACGTTCTCCTGAAAAAATAATATCAGACAATCTAATACAAGTTTTAAAAAATGAGAAAACTTATTTTAATGATCCTTGTCCTTTGCGGGACTTTTTACATGACTGCTGCAGATCAGAAATTCTCAGTGGTAACTGATGGCTATATTTATCAGTCGGGTGATGGTTCAAACTTCACTTTCCAGAATATGGAATTGAAGAAAAGTTCATCCTTTGCACGTGAATTATATCTTTCTTTTGACATAACGGCACTCTCCATCGAAGGAAAATCGGCTTTTTTGCGTTTATACTGCAATAGCTACGATAAAAGCGCCGAGCTCGGCATTACAGTTGATGGTTTCGAGGGTGAAATCCTGGCCAACTTAAAATGGAGCACGAAAGGCGAATTGCCCGCGTTGGTATTGGCCGGTGCTGAAATGACATTCAATGAAACTCAGATCAATCAGTATTACGAATGGAATGTATCCGAATTTGTTAAACAGATGTCGGACAAATCTGCCACAAAGTTTTCCTTTCGGGTATATGTAACAACCGGCAACGATGCATTATTGAAATTCAATACCGGTGAGCACCCTTCTTTTAAACCGGAATTGGTCATCAGCGAAACGGAAGTTGCCCCGGTTACACATACTATTCAGTTACCAAAAGTGTTTGATGATCACATGGTACTCCAACGAAACAAGAAAGTATCTGTCTGGGGAAAAGCTAATCCAGCCAAAGAATTAAAATTGTCGTTCAACGGACAGCAAAAAACAGTAACCACCGATGCTGCCGGTATCTGGAAAATAACGCTGGATGAAATGACTGCCGGAGGTGCTTATGAAATGGAGATCGTTTGTGATTACGATACGGTGATACTTACCGATGTTTTGGTTGGTGATGTATATCTGGCCGGAGGACAATCAAACATGGCTTTCCGGGTGGCGTCGCTGACTGCCGAAGCCCGTGCTGAGTTGGCACTTGACATTGAATATCCGAACATTCGTTATTATGATGTGGCGCGTGTGGTGAGCGGGGCAGTGTTGCTCAATGAATCGGACCGACCATGGACTCTCTGTACCAATAACCGTATTGATGAATGGTCGGCTGTAGCGACTTACTTTGCACGACAGATACACAAGGAAGAAGGGGTACCGGTTGGTATCATCGGCTGTAATCACGGAGGGTCGACTGCCGACGCATGGATCAGTCCGGCTGCTTACGCCGCTGATGCTGCACTGAATGCCGCTAAGGTAGCTCCTTACACTACTATTTTACAATATTATTGCAATCCATCTACCTTGTATGAGGCCATGCTGAAAAAAGTGCTGGGCTATCAGCTTAACGGTTTTATCTGGTATCAGGGAGAAGCTAACGCGAAGATTGCAAAAAAGTACGAGACTATTTTCACGGGATTGATCAGGGACTGGCGTACGATATGGAATGATCAGAACCTGCCC
>Ga0172379_10005000_pt1 | contig 18930 bp, 4 predicted proteins | sample GrowelOW334metaG_FD_119756 | JGI IMG/M metagenome (GOLD analysis project Ga0172379, IMG submission 119756) | Groundwater microbial communities from an aquifer near a municipal landfill in Southern Ontario, Canada - Groundwater well OW334 metaG | ecosystem: Environmental > Aquatic > Deep...
GCCTGCCGTGGTGTCAGGGGTGATATTCACGCGCAACCCCGTCAACGGCCAGGATGAGGTCGTGATCAACGCGGCCTACGGCTTGGGCGAGGGAGTGGTCTCCGGCCAGGCCGCCGCGGACGTTTACACGACGCGCAAGCGGGATGGAGAGGAACTCGAACTTCCGCATGTGGCGAAAAAGCGCTGGCAAGTTGAGACGCGGCCCGAGGGCTTCGGCACGCGCTTGGGGCCGGTGCCTTCGGAACTGAGGGAACAGCGCACTCTCAGCAAAGAGCAGACGCGGCGCCTGACGCGGGTGGCCGCGGCCTTGGAGAAGCGCTTCGGCAAAGCCATGGATATCGAATTTTCTTTGCTTGCCGATGGGACTATCGTGATCCTGCAGGCCAGGCCCATCACCACGCGATGATCAGATCATCGTCATCCCGGCGGAAGCCGGGATCCAGGGATCGGCTGGACCCCGGCCTGCGCCGGGGTGACGAAGGGCCTATATTCTTATGGGCCGATGGGACGGTTTTTTCTGGGTCTTTAGCCGCACGCGAAGTCCGATTTTCTCATCTAAAATCTAGGTAAGAACGGCCTATTATTACATGATGACCACTATCCGTCATTCCGGCGAACGCCGGAATCCAGGAGGCGGCTGGACCCCGGTTTTCGCCGGGGTGACGAAAGCCGCCGGGGTGACGAAAGATCGTCGTCTCCCCGGGCTTGACCCGGGGTCCAGGAAGGCGATCCTATCGCTTTGCTGCGCGATGCTCATGTCTGCGGCCGGCGGCTGGGTCCCGCGAGCATGCGCGGAGTTGGGGGTTCCCGCTTCCGTTGCCGGGTCCGCTCTCCCTAACGCGATGCCCGTGCTCTCGAATGCGGCGCCTGCGCTTGCTGCCGGCGCGGCGTCGGCCTCTCCTTGGCTGAACGTCGTGCAGGCGCTGCCTCCTGCTCAAATGCGCGATTTTTACGGCGTGGACCTGACTCGGCCGCAGACCCTGGAGGCCTTTACCCGTGTCCTGGACCGGACCGCGCTCCAGCCGGAGTTGATCTCCGCGCAAACAGCTCCCGAGAACATCGCCGTAAGCCTGCGCAGCGCGATGCTCTCTCATTGCATGGACAGTCTTAGACGCGCGGTGGACATGCTCCAAGCGGATGCGGGCGAGCCTTTCCCGGAGCAAGCGCGAAGGGATATAGGACGGCAGATAGACGACTTGCTTGTCCTGAACGTCTTTTTCCCCAAAGAGATGCAAGAGGTCCTTGAGCATGCAGGCAGGCTGCTGCATGCTCTGCCCCTGCCAAAACCCGAGGATCTGGCCACGCTCCGGCGGTTGAATGAAGAGCGGGAGCAGGGCTTCTCAGCCCGCGAAGACTCCGTGACTCCGGGAAAAGAGACGTTCGCGGAGTTCCGCGGAAGGAACGGTCTTCAAAAGAGCGCAGTCCCGGACAAGCCGTCAGGCAATGATGCGCCCGGCAAGATCGGCGCCATGTTCTCCTGGGTGAAGGGCCGGTTCCTGAAAGAAGGGGCCGAGGAGGCGGATATCCTGCTGGACTGCCTGTCCGACCCCGCGCGTTCCGACAGATCGGAGGTCCTGGCCGCTCTCTCCCGCCTGCCGGCCAAGGCATGGACCGATGAACGAAAAGGCAGGGTCCGCGAGATATCCCTGTACACGCAGGATGCTTCCTTGCGGTCGGACATGATCACGCTGCTGCGCAGCGACTCTTTCGGGCTCAAGGAAGACGGCCGGATCGTGGAATGGCTCTACCCTGAAGCTCGGGAGGAGATCGAGGAGTTTTACCCGGCATTGCACGATGAGCATGAGTTTTTCAAAGGCTCCGTGTTCGCGGACCCTCGGCTCTTCCATGACTGGGTCGAGAACGCCCGGCGCGCGAAGTCCGAGCTTTCTCCGGAAGCCTACGCCCGGCTGAAGGAAGGGTTGTTTAAGAACCACTACTTCGTGAATTTCTTCTTCCCTGTCAGGAACGCCGCGCATCGTATAAAGGAAGGCAGCTACTTGCTGCCCTATGCCATGGACCCTTTGTCCGAGCCCGAGGGGAAGGAGCCTTCGGGCGCTCCGGACTTCATACGAGCGACTCAAAAGGCCTCCGTGGATCAGAAGTCATTTTCCGGGCTTCGCGCCAAGCACGCGCTCTTCGACCGTCTCATTAATGCCAATTACCAGACCTTGGAATCCATGTCCGGGCAGGCCGAGTCCTTGACGCGCGCCTCGGCCAAGCTGCTCTTGTCTCAGACGCGGCGCATGGCGGACCTTTACCACAGGCTTCGCGGAGATTCCCGCGATGAAGCGAAGGGCAGCCGCACGCAGAAGGCCTATGAGCGCATCAAGGAGGATCTGCGGCGCAGGTGGCAGGGCCTTTCCCAGGATGAGAAGCTGCCGGAAAAACCCGCCGGCCTTGTGTTCAAGCTCGACCCCCAAAGGCCTCTGCGCTCGCTCAATTCCCTGATCAACTGGATGCACCAGAAAGCTCTCAGCCTCTTCGGCGGCAGCAATGCGGCTGCGGCTGAGTCTTCGGGAAGCATGGACATCGGCTACAACGGCTCTCTGCCGTTCTTTTACCTCGGGCAAGCGCCCTTGCGCGAGGTGTTGCGGCGCAACCAGGTTTTGAGAGCCTTCCAGTCAGAGGCGCGAAAGATCCATGGGCTGGATATCAAAGACGACCTCTTCTTCGACGAGCACCGCGTCTGGATGAACCTTCACCTCGGCGTCCACAGCGCGGAGCTCTCGGCGGACAGCTCCCCGCCGGATGAGGGAGGGATGCTCAAGCTCCGATACATGGAGAGCGGCTACCCCGGCAGCAAGTACAGGCTGCGGGTGATCTCGACGTTCCTGGAAAAGCTCGGCATGTCCGTGAAGGTCACGGGCGACGAGTATCTGGACGCGGTCCTTGACAAGGACCATGGCCTGGACTCCGAGCGCTCGATCGCGGAACTCTATCCTCTCGTGATCCGATTCCTGTACGGCACGCGTAATTTCGATCTCATTTTGCAGGATGACGTCGCCGACGAGTATGGGGAAGAGGAGGCTTGGAATTTCTCATCGCAGCTGGGAGAGCTCTTTTTCAGCGAAGGCCGCTGGCCTTTCGACGCGGATGCGGCCATTTATACCCGGTATAAGAAGCACTTTGCGCTCGTCCGCGCGAGGGAAGCCTTGGCTCCGAAGCTCAACGCGGAGCTGGAGCGTCTTGGCTTGCCGCCCATGCCCGCGGACATCTCTCTCGGACAGAGGACCATCGACCTCTACTTCTCCAAACCGATCCTGGAGGCCGTGGCGCGCGGAGAGCTCAAATGGGACGGGCAGGGCAAGCCCGAGAAGCGATACGACATGCTGCCCCTCACCGAGCTCGCGTTCAGGGCCACGCGCTTTCCGGAAAACAGTTCGCAGGTCGCAGGCATCATCGGGACCCTGGATGCCTCGCTTTTGACCTATGAGCCCATCGGGAAGATCGGCGCCTTGTCCGCTGAGCGCGCTCAAAGATCTTTCGAGGACGGCTCCATCCTGACCGTTCTCGTTCTGCGGGACACGGTTTCCGGCAGCTTGGCTTACGCGAGCGCGTTGTCATGGAAGCTCGGAAAGGATGTAAAGTCCCTGCCTCCCTTTGAGCTTTTGGACTTCCTTCATGAGGAAGGCTTGGCCGCTCGAGAAGGAGCGCTGCTCAGCCCTGCCCAGCAGAAGAAGCTGGATTCCCTGCTGTCCGATCTCCTCCCCGAGCAGTTCATCGACGAACAGGCGGGTGCCTACGGCTTGCCTGCTGCTCCGGGCAAAGGGGAATTCGTCACGGGTCCCATCCTTTTCGATCGTTCCAAGCCGCAGGAAGGCGCGGTGCTGGCCGTGCCCTATACCTCTCCCGACGACATGGAAGCCCTCTCCAGCGCCGCGGCAGTGCTCACCACAGGCGGAGGCTCGCTGAGCCACGCAGCCATCACCACGCGCGAACTTGGCATCCCTTCCGTGATCCTGCCCTCGGCCCGCTGGCGCAAGCAGGATGCTCACGGCTCGAAGCCCATGCTGGGATTGCAGTTGTCCCGCCAAAAGCGCGCAGGAAGAACGGTCGGAGTCGCATTCGTGGAGCTTTCCGCGGACCCGGACCCCAACCTGCGGGAAGGCGATCTGGTCCGCGTTTACGGAAAAGAGGGGAAGGTCGCGCTCATCGCCAGGGCCGATGACGCGGCCATGCAAAAGGCCTATGCCGAGCTCGAGGCCATGCGCTCCGGCGCCGCGGCCAAGTTCGAGTGGGATCCTTCCTGGGATGAGAGGGTCGAGCGCTTCCTCAGGAGCGAGGCGATCTCGAATCCGCGCTATTGGAAATCGAACTACCTGGTGCTGGAGGCCTTGGCCGCGAACGCCAAGTATGTCTCCACTTCGGGCTTGTTCGCCCGCGCGTGGGACAACGGAGCGGACAAGCCGCAGCCGTCTGCGCGCCCTTCATTCTGGGACAAGGGATTTTTCGAACTTTCGCAGGCGCCCAAGCCCCTCTGGCGCGCCTTGGAGCGCCGCTTGTCCATGGCCCAGGACCCGGACAAGAAGCGCCGCCTGCTGGAAGTCTTTCACCGCATTCTGAGCAAGACCGGGTTCGCGGCCAAGCAGGGCATGGATCTTCTCTTCGTCTGTACGGGAAACACCTGCCGCAGTCCCATGGCGGAACAGATCACCCGGCAGCTCCTTGCGCGGGAAGGGATCGAGGGCGTGCGCGTGGCTTCCCGCGGATTCACCAACCCATTGCCGGGAGAAGGCATGTCCGGCGAAGCCGCGCGGGCCTTGACGGATCTTGGATTCACGCCTGAACCGCACCAGGTCCAAAGATTGAGCGGGGAGGACGTGCGCTCCGCGGACGTTATTTTGACCATGTCCAAGGACTTGGCGCGCTTCATCATGGAGGATCACCCCGAGGCGGCCTCCAAGGTCATTCTCTTGAACCGCTTCGCAGGGCTTGGGGATGCTCCCATCATGGACCCCGTGATCGGATTCGCGCGTCCTTATGACAAGCCTTTTTTGGATGATTTCAAAGACCCTTTCTGGCTCAATCCTTTCCGGAAAGATCCGGACGCGGCGAACGGCGGCCGTTCCGATCCATGGGACGCCTTTGCGCGCGGCCGCGAGGACGCCTACCATCTCGTGGCAAAGGATCTTCTGGCCGCTGCACGGCGGAGTCTGGGGCAGATCAAGTCCTATCTGCGCCTCCAGCAGCTCGACAGCCAGGCCCGCGAGGAGAAGCGGCTCGAGCTCGAATCGAAGGCGCCTTCATTTCTGGACCTCGCGGACATCGATGACGACATGAAGACCTTGGTGGGGGGAAAATCCGCCAAGCTGGGCGAGATGCTCCAAGCGCTCTCTTCCGTCGCCCCGGCGAAGGCCGACGAATCCGTCGCCCCGGCGAAAGCCGGGGCCCAGGGAGGCGTTCATCTGGATCCCGGCCTCCGCCGGGATGACGGCGTCAGCTTGCGCCGGGATGACGACTCCTTAGCCGTCCGGGCTTCCGTGCCCGAGGGGCTGGCCCTGACCATCCATGCGTATCAGCGCTTCTTGAAGGAGAACGGGCTTGAAGACAAGGTCCGCGCGCTCGCCATGGAGCTCGACGTGTTTTTGAACGCTTCAGGACAGTACGCGGCCGACCACGACAAGGAAGTCGCGCGAGTCCGCGAAAACATCCGGCAAGCGCTTATGTCCGACAAGGAAGTCGTGCGAGCCTACGAAACCCTTCGGCAGGCGATCATGTCCGAAGAAGACGCCGCGAAAAGGGACAGGGTCGACGCGCTCACCCGGGAGCTCAATAGGCTTGTGGAAGCCTCCCGTTCAAGGGAACTCTCACGCCTTTCCGAACGCATCCGGCAGACGCTCATGAGCGCCAAGCTCGACCCTGAGAAAGGCCTTGGCCGCGAGATCCTGGAAGCGCTCAAGAAGCACGGCTCCGAGGACCCCGCAGGCCGTTGGTCCGTGCGCTCATCGGCAATCCAGGAAGACTCGGACGACGCGGCCTTCGCGGGCGCGGCCGAGAGCTATCTGAACCTGAAGCCTGAAGAGATATTGAGCAAGGTGGTGGAGAACTGGGCCTCTTTCTGGCTGCCGCGAGGCATCCTCTACCGCAACAAGCAGGGCCTGCGCTCCGCGGACCTGCTTCCCGCCACGCTCATCCAGAAGATGGCGCCGGCGGTCGTCTCCGGCGTGATTTTCACGCGAAACCCCGTCAATTCCGCGGATGAAGTCGTTATCAACGCCGCTTACGGCTTGGGCGAAGGAGTGGTATCCGGAAAGGCCGCGGCGGACGTGTACGTGACGCGCAAGCAGGACGGACAGGAGACCGAACTTCCGCACGTGGCGCGCAAGCGCCGGCGAGTCGAGAACCGGCCCGAAGGCTCCGGCACGCGCCTGGGGTCCGTGCCCGCGGAACTCAGGGGACTGCGCGCGCTCACTCCTGAACAGACTCAGCGCCTGACGCGCGTGGCCGTCGCCCTGGAGAAGCGCTTCAAGCAGCCTCTGGACATCGAGTTCTCCATCCTGGCCGACGGCCGCATCGTGATCCTCCAAGCAAGGCCCATAACGACATGAACATGGTGCCGGGAAAAGGCAATCGCTGGACCCCGGCTTTCGCCGGGGCGACGAAAACTGCCGGGGTGACGACTGGCCGTCATTCCAGCGGAAGCTGGGATCCAGGAGGGCTGTTGTTTCTTTGTTGCGTGTTGCTCATTGCGCCGGTTCTTCTTTCGGCGCAGGTCGTTCCTGTTCCCGTTGCTCCGGCCAACGGCGCGGCAGCCTCCGGCTGGGCCGCGGTCGTCCGAGTGCACCCTGATTGGGATCCGCCCCCGGCCTTCTCCCGCTTGGATCTGACCCAGCGGGACACGCGAGAAGCCTTGATCCGCATTTTGGACAAGACGAGCGAGAAGCCTCCGCAGGACCGCGTTGAGCTTTACTACGAGAAATTCTCGCGTCAGATGACGATCAGCCTGACGGCGGAGGCTTATAAAGTCATAGGGCTGGCCGAGGCGTTCAATATAAGCCCGCTCGCCTTGTCGCGCGAGAAAACAGCCGAACTCACGGCCGGGTTGGCGGATCTCGTGAAGATACACGCTGTATTCGATCCCGAGTGCCAGGTGGAACTCCAAGCCGCTGCGCGGATATTGAGCAAGACCGCCATCCCGGACGCGAAACAGCTCGCTTCCTTCAAGGAAGCCGAGAAATGGGCGACCGATCCGCACGAGAGCGTGCTGATCAGGCTGAAGCCCTCGCCGCGGCGTTGGGGCCTGAAAGCGCCTGAGTCCGGCAATCTTGAAAAAGGAAGCCCGGCCGATCCGGAACTCATGGAGCGAGCCGCCGTCTCCATGCTCGAGAAGGACCTGCTTGGATTGCTTGCGGACGACAATCTGAAGGGCCGCCTCGATGCGATCCGGACCGTGCTCAAACTCAACAGCCTGCGGCCCGTGGACAAGGACCGGCTCCGGGAAGTCTTCCGGACCACGAGCGATCGCCGGCTCAAAGGGCTGCTCGGAGTGTTGTTCTTCAATGAGACCGCGGGCCCGCCCATGGCCTCGGGCTTCCTCGCGTGGCTCTATCGGGAGGACTTCCAGCAGATCATGGAGGTCGCTCCCGGCATCCTGGCGCAGGAAGCGACCGTCGATCTTTTCACCGATTCGATCTTCACGGATCCGGGACGCATCCCCGCCTGGGCGGAGAAGCTGCGCAAGATGAAGTCCGAGCTTTTTCCGGACGTCTTCACCCGGATGAAGGAGGCATTCGCGGAGTTCTACCCCAACCCGGAAGACGCCTACGAGTTCTTCAGGGATTCCATGTTCCAGGACCCGCAGCTTTTCCAGGACTGGTCCGAGAACATCCTGCGCGCGAAGTCCGAGCTTTCGCCGGAGGCCTACGCTAAGATGAAGAAGACGTTCCGCCACGGCTCCGATGCCGTGAATTTCTTCTACCCTGTTCGAGACATCGAGCTCTCCGTAAAGGAGGGGGAGTACTCCCTGCCCTACTCTCTGGAGTCCTCCAGCCGGCATAAGGGAAAACAGCCCGCAGCCGCTTCGGACTTCAGCCAGCTGATCCAGAATGCCGCCAAGGATCAGAAATCCTTGGACAAGCTCCGGGCCAAGCATGCGCTCTTCGACCGTCTCATCAATGCCAATTACCAGACCCTGGAATCCATGTCCAGCCAGGCTGAGTCCTTGACTCGATCAGCCGGCAAGCTGCTTTTGTCTCAGACTCAACGCATGGAAGACCTCTACCACAGGCTCCGCGGGGATTCTTCCGCCCAGGCGGAGCACAGCCGCACGCAGAAGGCCTATGAGCGCATCCAGGAGAAGCTCAGACGCAGATGGCGGAGCCTTTCTCCGGATGAGAAGCTGCCGCAAAGGCCGATGGACATCGTGCTCAAGCTCGATCCGAAAAAACCCCTGCGCTCGCTCAACTCCCTGATCAACTGGATGCATCAGAAAGCGCTCATGCTCTTCGGAGGCCACAGCGTGGACGGGGATGAAGCTTCGGGCAGGATCACCCTCTCGGGCGGATATCAACTGCCGTTCATCTATCTCGGGCAGGCGCCTTTGCGCGAGGTTCTGCGGCGCAACCAGGTCTTGAGAGCCTTCCAGGCCGAGGCGAAAACGATCAATGGGCTGTCTTCCAGCGACGACCTCATCTTCGACGAGCACCGCATCTGGCTGAGCCTGCACCTGGGCTGCCATAGCGCGGAGCTCTCGGCGGACAGCGCCCCTCCCGACGAGGGCGGCATGCTCAGGATCCGCTACAAGGAGAGCTCCGACGACGGGCACCAATACAGGATACGAATGATCGCGACCTTCCTGGAAAAGCTCGGCATGTCCGTAAAGGTCGAGGACGAAAGCTATCTGGACGCGGTCCTGGACAAGGACCACGGCCTGGATTCCGAGCGCGCGATCGCCGAGATATATCCCCTCATCGTCCGGCTCCTCTACAGCACGCACAACATGGATCTCAACTTAGACTATATCGCGGGCTCACAAGGAGACGAAAAGACAAAGGAATTCGCCTCGCAGTTGGGAGAGCTCTTCCTCAGCGAGGGGAAATGGCCTTTCTATGCGGGCAGCTCGAGCATGTACAATGCGCACAAGAAGTACCTTGCGCAAGCAGAGCAAAGGCAAGCCTTGGCCGCGAAGCTCAATGCGGAGCTGGGCCGCCTGGGCCTGGCGCCCATGCCCGCGGACATTCCTTTGGGACAGCGCGCCATCGATCTCTACTTTACGAAGCCGATCGCGCAAGCCGCTGCGCGCGGCGAGCTCGACTGGGACGGACAAGGAAGGCCCAAGAAGCGTGCCTACGCGCCTCTCGATGAGCTTGCGAAAGAAGCTTCCTCCAAGCCGGTGGAAAGCGCGCGGCTGGCTTCCATCCTGTCGAGCTTGGACGATTCTCTCTTGGCCTATGGACCCATCGGCCAAGTCGGAGCCTTGTCCGCGGAGCGCGGACAAAAGACCTTCGAGGACGGCTCTTATTTAACCGTTCATGTCCTGCGGGATCCGGCCTCAGGCAGTTTGGCTTACGCGAAAGCGTCGCTGTGGAGCGCCGCGCAGGGACTCAAGTTTCTGGAACCCGCGGAACTCCGAGCCTTCCTGCATGATGAAGACCTGTCCGCGCAGCAAGGCGATGAACTCAGCGTTCCCCAACAGAGCCGGTTGAACACCCTGCTGCGCTTGCGCATCCCCGAGCAATCCGGCGTGGAGCAGGCGCAGGTCTACGGTTTGCCTGCCTCTCCAGGAAAGGGAAGGTTCTCCACTGGACCGCTCTTCTTCGACAAAACAAAACTGAAGGAGGGCGCGGTCTTGGCCGTCCCTTATACCTCGCCTGACGACATCGAGGCTATCTCCAAGTCCGCGGGCGTGATCACCACGGGCGGCGGCTCCTTGAGCCACGCGGCCATCACCACGCGCGAACTGGGCCTGCCCTCGGTCATCCTCCCCACGGCCCGCTGGCGCAAGGACGCCGCAAACTCCGAAAAACCCTCGCTGGAGGCGGCGTTGACTCGCCGCAAACAGTCCCGGGTCGTGGGGGAAGGTATTCATGTCGCGGAACTCTCGGCGGATGCGGACCCCACCCTTCGCGAAGGGGACTTGGTTCGCATCTACGGGAAAGAAGGAAAGGTCGCGCTCATCGCCGGGGCCGGCGACGCGGCCATGCAAAAGGCCTATGCCGCGCTCGAAGCCTTCCGCGTGGGACCCGCTGCCGGGCTCCAGTGGGATGCTGATTGGGATGAGAGAGTCGAGCGCTTCTTTTTGGAAGAAGCTTGTTCAAACCCTCTCTACGCGGATTCGATATTGAAACCCCTGATCCTGGATGCCTTGCGCAAGAACGCGAAGCATCTCACTGCCGCGGAGGTGTCCGACTACGTCTCCGCGGCCGCAGGGCCGGACGATGCTTCTTCGCAGGCGGCAGGCAATGATTCCACGCAACCGTCAGGAGCATCCGAGACCGCTGCGCGCAAGCCTCTTTGGCTCAGGTTGGAGAAGAAGCTGGGGCAGACCGCGAACAAGGACCGGCTCATGGCGCTTCTTCGCCGCATGATCCGAAGGGACGGAGCCAAGGCAGGTGAGTATCCCGCTTACCGGCGGCTCGCGGCGCTTGATCGCGCAGCCCGCGAGAAAACGCTGTCGGAAAAGACCGCGAAGGAACCGGCTTTCTTGGATTTGGAACAGATCGACGACGACATGAAGCCCTTGGTGGGGGGGAAGTCCGCCAAGCTGGGCGAGATGCTCCAGGCGCTCGCTTTCGTCGCCCCGGCGAAAGCCGGGGCCCAGGGAGGCGTTCATCTGGATCCCGGCCTCCGCCGGGATGACGGCGCCTCAGCCGCCCTGGCTTCCGTGCCCGAAGGGCTGGCTCTGACTATCTACGCGTACAAGCGCTTCTTGAAAGAGACTGGACTCGAAGACAAGGTCCGCGCTCTGGCCATGGAGCTCGATGCGCTCTTGAACGCTCCAAACATGGACGAAGCGAGCCGTTCCAAGGAAATCTCGCGCCTTTCCGAGCGCATCCGCCAGGTTCTCATGAGCGCCAAGCTCGACGCGAAGAAGGGCGTGGGGAGCGAAATCCTGAAGGCCCTCAAAAAACATGGCTTCGCGGATCAGTCCGCGCGCTGGTCCGTGCGTTCCTCGGCCATTCAGGAAGACTCCGACGACGCGGCTTTCGCGGGCGCGGCCGAGAGCTACCTGAACCTCAAGCCCGACGAGGTCTTGAGCAAGGTCGTGGAGAACTGGGCCTCTTTCTGGCTGCCGCGAGGCATCCTCTACCGCCAGAAGCAGGGCCTGCGTTCCGTGGACCTGCTGCCGGCCACGCTCATCCAGAAGATGGCGCCTGCCGTCGTTTCCGGGGTCATCTTCACGCGAAATCCCGTCAACGGCAAGGATGAGGTCGTGCTCAACGCGGCCTACGGCCTGGGCGAAGGCGTGGTTTCCGGACAAACAGCCGCGGATGTGTACATGACGCGCAAGTGGGACGGACAGGAGACCGAGCTTCCGCACATCGCGCGCAAGCGCTGGCGCGTGGAGAACCGTCCCGAGGGCTTCGGCACGCGCCTGGGCCCGGTGCCCGCGGAGTTGAGGGGGTTGCGCGCGCTCAGCGTAGAGCAGACGCGGCGTCTCACGCGCGTGGCCGTTGCCTTGGAGAAGCGCTTCGGCAAGGCCATGGACATCGAATTCTCCCTGCTCGCCGACGGAACCATCGTGATCCTGCAAGCAAGGCCTATCACAACGCACTGATTATTGCCTGACTCGTCATTCCCGCGCAAGCCGGTCAATCTGTCATCCCGGCGGAAGCCGGGACCCAGCAAAGGTCGTTGCGTCGTATTCCTGGGCCCCGGCTTTCGCCGGCGCGACGAAGCAACCGGGGAGACGAACGCCGATGGGGTGACGAAGGGCCTATATTATCATAGGCCTATGGGCCGGGTTTTCCTGGGTCCTTGGCCGCACGCGGAGCCTGGTTTCCTCCTCTAAACTTATAGTGTGATTCCCGATGTCGTGTCCTATGAGTCATCCCAGCGGAAGCTGGGATCCAGGGATGGCTGGGCCCCGGCTTTCGCCGGGGCGACGAAACGCCTATTCCTCTGCTGTGCGATTCTCGCGGTGCAGTCCGTTGGATTGGGATCAATCGTTCTCGCGCAGACAGCGGCACAGACTGTTGCGGCCCCTGTTTCTCTGGTCAACGGCGCGGCGCCGGCGGGTTCGGCAGCGGGGATCCCAGCTTCTCCGTGGACGGCTTTCGCGAATTCCTTTTCCGCGGACAAGCTTTTTTACGGCGTGGACCTGCGCCGGCCCCGGAATCTCTCGGCGTTCGCGCGCGTATTGGAACGGAGCCCTCTGGAACCCGGCGAACTCCAAGCTCAGGCCAAGGAGCCCGAGGCGCTCTCACCCCTCTTGCGCAGCGTCATAGCCTGGGAGGCAGCCTCCCTCATCGAGGACGTCCTTGCGCGCTCATCGGGCGCGCCCCTCTCCGAGGGGGAGCGCGCCGAACTCGCCGCCCAGGCGGATGAACTTCTGGTGCTGCAGTCCGTCTTCGATGCGGAGGTCCGGACAAAGCTCCAGGCTGCCGCCGAGTGCCTGCACAAAGCCGCGCTCCCGAAAGCAGAAGCCCTGAAATCCTTTCAGCAGGCAGGAAAGCTGAACAAGCCGGATGTCGAAGACGAGTCCTCCGCCGGGCAGCAGCCCGGCCGAGGAAGACTCAAGGCCGACCGGAGCACGCCGGCTCCCGCCGACGAGGCGCAGGCCGCGTCCGTGCCTTCTCCTTCCTCGGACCTTTCCGCGGACCCGGAACTGCGGGAGCTCTTGGCTCAACTCGCAGTGTGGCACGACGACGCTGAGAAGAGCGAGGCGGCCTTGAAGGGTTTGTCCAAGCTGGAATGGACTCCGGAACGCAGGGCCCGGCTCCGGTCGCCGGAATACGGGCTGCGACAATGGTTTTGGCAAGCGGGCTGGTCCGGCAGCGACAACTTCACCCTGGCCAAGTTCATCACGGCGGAGCAGTTGGGCTTCGAGGATGACTGGGAGCTCCTGGACTGGCTCTATCCGGATTACCACAAGGAGATCGAGGATTTTTACTCGCATCTTAGGCCCGTCGGCAAGAACGACAAGAAGGTCACGGTCTTCTTCCCGGGCTCCATCTTCTCCTCGCCCAAGCTTTTGTCCGCCTGGGTGGAGAATGTCCGCCGGCTCAAGGCCCTGTCCCCCGCGCTCTATGAGTCTTGGCGCCAAAGACGGCGACAGTACGCATCGCTTACCAGCGCGCATTTCGCGTTCCCTGTCGCGCCGCATCCGATCACGGCAAAGGAAGGAGACTACCGCCTGCCTTATCCGCTCGGTCCTGAGGCGGCGCCGGCAGCGGCTGGCGCGCAGCGGACCTCGGAGCCCGCGCTCATCGATGTGTATGAAAACGTGTTCTCCGCTTCCGAGTCCGCGCAGATCCGAGAGCGCTACGACATCTTCGACCGACTCATCAACGCGAACTTCCAGACCCTGCAAGCCCTCTCCTCGCAGGCCGGCGCCCTGACGCGCCAGGCCGCCAACGAGCTCCTTGCCCAGGTCGAGCGTATGAGCAAGCTCTACGACAAGCTCGAGGGCGGACCGAACACGGCGCGCAAGGCGCAGGCGCATCTGGCCCGAAGCATGAAGCGCAACTGGCGGGATATCGGAGAAGACGAGGAATTGCCCGCGCGCATGCAGCGAAGGATCTCGAAGCTCGATCCTCGCCGGCCTATGGACACGCTCCACTCCCTGATCAACTGGATCCACCAAGGTGCGCTCTCCCTGTTCAAGCCCACGGAGATCCAGTCCATGGACGCTTCCGGGGGAACCCTGGTGGAATTCGGGCCCAGCGTGAGATTCTTGTACCTGGGAGACTCCTCGTTCCATGAAGGCATGGGCCGCAACCGCCTGATCCGCTCCCTCCTGCGCGCGTCTCCTCAGGCCAAGGCCGACGAGCCCGAATCGCAGGGGCGGGCCAGGCGGATCAAGAAGCTGGACCAGGACTCCATCTTCTTCGACGACAATCGCCTGTGGGTCCATGCGGCTCTCGGCATCCACAGCGCGGAGATCTTCGCGGACGCTTCGGATCCGGATGAAGGCGGGATGTTCAGGATCCGGTATCAGGAAAGCGGCTATGACGGGAGCCCTCAGAGGATGCAGATGATCGCGGCTTTCCTGGCGAAATTCGGGATGTCCGTGACCGTGGAGAACCAGACCTATCTGAACGCGATCTGGGACAAGGACCATGGGCTCAAATCCTCGGAGCAGCTCGCGCAGTCCTATGCCTTCATCCTCAGATTCCTGCATGACACGCTGGACATGGACATGATGTTCGGGAAGGCCGCCGAGAATCATGGGAAAGCCGGGAGCCGGGACATGGCGGACAAGCTCGCGGAGATCTATTTCGGCGAGGGCTATTGGCCGCTGAATGTCCAATGGGGGCATAAAAAATTCCAGGAGTATCTCGCGCTTGAGCCGATGCGAAAGGTCGCGGCCGGCAAGCTCGACGCGGAGCTTGAGCGCCTGGGCCTGCCGTTGATCCCGGCGGACGTTCCCTTCGGCGCCCGGACCATCGAACGCTTCTTCACCAAGCCGATCCAGCTGGCCGCGGCGCGGGGAGAGCTCGATTGGGACGGGGTTTCCGCGCCGAATAGGAACAAGGACTATGCGCCTCTCGACGCCCTGGCGCGGGCGGTCCTGGCCGATCCCAAAGGAAGCGCTCAAGCAGCCCTTGTCCTCGCGGACGTGGAAAGCTCCGCGTTCTCGTATGCGCCCATCGGAAGGCTGGGAGCCTTGTCCGCGGAGCTCGCGCAAAAACTTTTGGGCGACGGAGACATCCTCACCGTCCATGCCTTGCGCGAAACGAATTCCGGACGATTGGCCTATGCCCAAGCCTCTCTTTGGCGGCAGGGCAAGGGCAGGCTATGGTTCGATCTCGCGGACGTCTTGCGAAGCAACGGCTACGAGCCCAGGAGCAAGGAAGAGGAGAACGCCGCCTGGTTCCGGGACAGGGGCTTCAAGGTCGCGAGCGAGGAGCAATCATTGAGTCCCGCGCAGGAAGCGCGCTTGCAGGAGCTTCTGCGTTCCTCCGTATCCAACCGACTGACTGAGCAGGCCGAGGCCTACGGCCTGCCCGCGTCTCCAGGCAAAGGAGAATTCGTCACGGGCCCCATCACCTTCAAGCGCGTCATGCTCGAAGAGGGCTCCGTGCTGAGCGTTCCCTACACCTCGCCCGATGATCTCGAAGCCATCTCCCAGGCCGCGGCAGTGCTCACCACGGGCGGGGGGTCCTTGAGCCACGCGGCCATCACCACGCGCGAGCTGGGCCTGCCCTCCGTGATCCTTTCCTCGGCGCGCTGGGGAAAGAGGACCGTACCCGGGAATTGGTTCTCCAATCTCTTCAAGGGGCCCAGCGAGAGGGTGGAGCCGATGCTGGAACTGCGCTTGTCCCGATGGGAAGCTCCGCGGGATCTCAAGGATATTGAAGCCGTGCCGCTGGCTGTTCAGGATGACCCGAACCTGCATGAAGGAGACCTAGTCCGGGTCTACGGCAAGACCGGAAAAGTGGCGCTCATCGCCCGGGCCGAGGACTCGGAACTGCAGAGCGCCTATAACGCGCTCGAAAATCTGCGCAAAGGAAAGACAAAGACCCTGAAATGGGATTCGGGCTGGTCCGAGAGAGCCGAGCGATTCCTGCTGGAAGAGGCCATTCAGAATGCCCGGTACTCCGAGCATCGACATTCGATCTTTGCCGTACTGGACCGCAACGTGCAGCACATTGATTTTTCCCTGGCCCGGCATTCCGAACCCGAACCAACATTTCCTGAACTTTCCATGCCCCTGGACCGCGAAGCTTTATGGTCCCGTCTGGAAAAGAAGCTGTCCCGCGCGCCACAGCTGCCGTCGGATCAGAACGAAGGTCCCGACAACACGGGCTCCGGCCAACGGCTCATGGCTCTTGCCCAGCGCATGCTGCGCGTCTTCAGCGCGAAGCCCGGCGGGCTCGATATCCTGTTCGTGGGACTCTACAACACCGACAGAAGTCCTTTGGCTGAACAAATCACAAGGCAAGTCCTCCGACAAGAAGGGATCGGCAGAGTCCGAGTGTCATCTCGAGGACTTCTATCCGGTTCGCAGGGTGAGGGGATCTCATTGGGAAGCCAAGAAGCCTTGAGAAAACTCGGCTTCAACCCTGAAGAACATCAGCCCGCGCAATTGAGCGAGCAAGACATTCGGTCCGCGGACCTGATCCTCGCTCCCTCCGAGTCCGTGGAGCAATGGCTGATCCAGGCTCATCCCGAGGCTGCTCCCAAGCTCGCCCTGCTCAATCGTTTCGCGGGATTGGGAAACAAATCCATCCAGGAACCGCGTCTCCTGGATGAAGGCAAGTCTATTCTGGAACCCACGTCCTTGGATGAGATGTCGCAGCAAACGCAGGATGATCAGGCCGCGACGACCGCGAACAGCTACGAGGCTGTTGCAAAGGAGATCCTCGCCGCGGTGCAGGGGCTTGCGCAACAGGTGAAGTCCTACCTGAACGTGCGGGAAATCGCCGGCCGTGCCGAGGACAAGAAGCTCCAGGAACTGCGGGAGCGCAAGCCGAGCGTGCTCGACCTCAAGGACATCGACGAGAGCTTCAAGCCCTACGTGGGCGGCAAATCCGCCAAGCTCGGAGAGATGTCCCAGGCCTTGGACCATCAGGACGCGGAAGTTCCCGGAGGCGTGGCCCTGACCTACTGGGCCTATCAACGTTTCCTCGAAGAGAACGGCTTGGCCGAAAGGCTTCGGGATTGGGCCGATAATCTCGACGATCATTTGGAAAATCCCAAGCTGGGGGAGGGCGAACGTCGGCGCGGAGTCTCGGAGCTGTCCGCGATCATGCGGAAAATCATTCTTTCCGGTCGTTTGAATCCGGAGCAGGGGCTGGGCCGGGAGATATTCACGGAACTCAAAAAACGCGGACTTGAGAAAATGTGGGCGGTGCGCTCCTCGGCCATTCAGGAAGACACGGATGGCGCGGCCTTCGCGGGCGCGGCCGAGAGCTACCTGAACCTGCGGCCCGAACAAGTGCTGGACAAAGTGGTGGAGAACTGGGCCTCGTTCTGGCTGGAGCGAGGCATCCTCTACCGGCATCAGCACGGCTTGAAGTCCGCGGACCTCTTGCCCGCCACCCTGATCCAGGAGATGGCTCCCGCGCACATCTCAGGCGTGATCTTCACCCGCGATCCGGTCACTTCCGGCGAGGAGGTCGTGATCAACGCGGCCTACGGTTTGGGCGAGGGCGTTGTTTCCGGGCAGGCGGCCGCGGACGTGTACAAGACGCGCAAGTGGGACGGACAAGAGACCGAGCTTCCGCACGTGGCGCGCAAACGCTGGCAAGTGGAGCCGGGCCCCGACGGGACCGGCACGCGTCTGGGGCCCGTGCCCATGCGCTTGCGCGGCGCGCGGGCCTTGAGCTTGGATGAGACCCAACGCCTCACGCGCATCGCAGTCGCCTTGGAGAAGCGCTTCGGCAAGCCCATGGACATCGAGTTCTCCATCATCGAGCGCGGCCCCATCGTGATCCTGCAAGCCCGTCCCATCACCACGCCATGAACCGATCCTTCTCGCGGCAAAGGGCTTTTCTGGCGGAGGGATGTTTCGCCGCGTTATTGGCCGGGCCGTTCTCAGCCGGGGCATGGTCCCAATCCATCATCGCGCAGGCGGCGACGCCTTCGTTTCCCGTCGCGGCGCCGGTTCTTCCGTTGCTCCTGTTTCAGGAAACTCCCGGGATATCCGGCCTTCCTTTGTCTTTACCGGCGCCCTTTGCGGTCTTGAGCCTCCAGGCGCCTGGTTTGCCGAAGGCTAAAACGCCCTCTGCGGAGCCTGTAAGGATCGTCGGGTCAGGACGATCGATTCCGGGACTCGACGCGCAAGCGCGCCTGTCCGCTCAAGCGGGCGAAGAGCCTGGAGTTCCCGTGGGCGTCAAGGTCTGCGGTATCCGGGACCGGGCTTCGGTCCTGGCCGCCCTGAGCGCGGCCAAGCAGGCCCAAAGCGACCGGCTCATCCTGGGGTTGTTGATGGGCCTCACGCATTCCTTGGATCAGGCCGTGTCCGTGCAGGAGGCTTCGGGGCTCCTCCGCTATATCCGGGAGCTTTCCAGGGGAATGGACGTGCCCGTCCAGGTCGCTTTCGTGACGCATCTGACCGACGCGCAGGCGTTCATCGCCATGACGCGGGAGATCGCCGCGAGCGCCGGGTCCGGACCGGAGTTCTTCCAGATCCATGACGCCATGCCCTTGGATGAGATCGCCAAACTCAAGGCCGCTTTCCCGGAGGTCAAGATCATTAAGACGGTGCATGTCCCGCGAAAAGGCGAGCCGCGCGACCTCGGCGGCCTGGTCGCGCGGGCCGTGGAGCTGGCTCAAGCTCCGGTCATCGACGGCCTGCTCCTGGACTCCATGAACGCGGCCAAGGACCAGATCGGCGGAACGGGCCTGACCCATGATTGGGCTGCGGCCCGCGTCGTCGTCGACGCCGTGCATGAGCGCACGGGCAAGCCCGTGGCCTTGGCCGGAGGATTGTCTCCGCGGAACATGGAGGAGGCGGTGGAGCGCACGCACGCGGACATGGTGGATGCGAACACCGGCTTCCGTTTGCGTTCTCCGGGACAAGGCCGGAGCGGCCGCGAGGCGCCTGCGCCGAAGGATGAGTCGGCGATCTTCTCTGCGCTTGAGCGGATGAAGCGGCGCTTCTCCGGGTATTTCCAGGCCTTGCAGCCCGCGGCGAAATCCGGCCGCAGTTAATGGTGACAGGGGGCAACTTACTCAACTTCCCCTTCGAGTAAGTTGACCCCTGATAATCATCTAGGGCTCTCTGAAAAAGTAGAGGCCCCCTGCCCAACGTTGGTAGTGTTTGTTTGCCCACAAGCAAAACCAACGCAAGGAGAGGACCCTAATGAGATTATACGCCGCGAC
>Ga0172379_10005001_pt1 | contig 18927 bp, 12 predicted proteins | sample GrowelOW334metaG_FD_119756 | JGI IMG/M metagenome (GOLD analysis project Ga0172379, IMG submission 119756) | Groundwater microbial communities from an aquifer near a municipal landfill in Southern Ontario, Canada - Groundwater well OW334 metaG | ecosystem: Environmental > Aquatic > Deep...
CGGTAAGGCGGGTTGCAAGCTGGGAAGGACATCAAGCCACAGAACGGCTATGTTGAGAAACATGGTCACGTCCTTTATAGAGCATGAGTCAATCAGGACGACGGACAGTAAGGCAAAAGAACTAAAAAAGGTAGCCGAAAAGATGGTCACCTTGGGGAAAAGGGGCGATCTCCATGCCCGCAGGCAAGCACAGGCCTACGTACGCACCACTTCAATGGTTGCGAAGTTGTTTGATGAACTGTCGGCAAGGTATCGTGACCGGGCCGGAGGCTATACCAGGATTGTGAAAATCGGGTTTCGCAACGGAGACAATGCCCCCGAGTCCATTGTAGAATTTGTCAAAGACGCCGAAAAGGAAAAAACGAAGAAAAAAGCAGCGGCGGCAAAATAAGGGCTCACAGATCAGGTTATCCCCAGGATGGCTTTTATACCATGAAAAAAGGCAAGTCTCTGACTTGCCTTTTTTATTTATTCTTGTCTTTTTCGATAAAAAAGTATAAGAGTGCCAAATTACTTCATTCGACAGTCATTTGATGAAAGGAGGTATGATTATGGCGGAAGAAAAGATCGGCGAGGTTGTAAAATTTTTTGCGAAACCTTCTGTGGCAGCGGTCAAGATTGTCAACGGCGAGCTCAACGTCGGAGACACTATCAAGATTACCGGACATACGACGGATGTTACTAATAGTATAGATTCCATGGAGGTCAACAACGAGAAGGTGGCGAAAGCAGTGCCGGGGGATTATATCGGCATTAAGGTATCAGACCGTGTCCGCCCCGGCGACGAGGTTTTCAGAGTGATTCCTGATTGATCTGAAACACTCATATTCCTGATTGATCTAAGCCATGGATTTTCATATTTTTTTTGCGAATTCATGGCTTTTTCTATATTCATGATGACACAATGGAATCCTTATACATACCTGAACGGGCTTGAGAAAATGGGAATCCGCATGGACCTCGACGCTGTTAGGAAGATCCTGAAAGTGCTGGGAAATCCGGAAAGAGAATATCCATCCATCCTCATTGCCGGCACTAATGGTAAAGGCTCCGTTGCGGCGATGGCGGCTTCCATCCTCAGCGCGGGAGGCTTTTCTGTCGGCCTCTACACCTCTCCTCATCTTACCGATATAAGAGAACGAATACGCATAGGCAACATGATGATTACGGAACGGGAATTTGGGAAAACCACGCGGGATGTTGATGATCATCTGACAGAGCCGCTGACATATTTTGAGTTCATGACGGTGCTGGCCTTCCACCATTTTCGGCAAAAAAAAATAGACGTTGCGGTTGTGGAAGTTGGTATGGGTGGACGACTCGATGCGACGCATGTTGTTGATCCTTCCGTGGCGGTTATCTCTCATATTGCCCTGGACCATCAGGAGTATTTAGGGAAACGCTTAAAGGATATTGCCGGAGAAAAGTCGGCAATCATCCCGAAACGAGGCATTTGTATCACCGGGGTTCGGCAGCTGTCGGCCCGGCAGGTAATAGTGGACACTTGCCGGGAAAGGGAGGCGACTCTCCTGAGGATTGGCGGGGAAATACAGGTATACCGACATCGGGACGACGCCTTTTCTTACCGGAGTTCGGCCCATGCCTATACCCGTCTCCACTGTGGGCTTGTCGGAGCCCATCAGCAGATCAACGCGGCCTTAGCGATAGCCTCCGTGGAGGCAATGGCTGTTAAAGGTTTCACTGTTAATGAGGAATCTGTCCGGGAGGGATTAGGCAATGTGATATGGGAGGGACGCTTGGAAGTCCTGCAGAAAAACCCGGTCCTACTGCTGGACGGCGCTCACAACCCTGCGGGGATCGGATCACTGTGCCGTGCCCTCAGAAATAAATTTTCATTCCGCCGCCTCATCATCTTATTTGGCGTCCTCCGGGACAAGCATTATCCCGATATGATCAGAAGGCTATCGGTTTTCCAGCCCCTGATGATTCTGACGCAGCCGCCAAGCGAACGTTCTATGCCCCCGGCGGAGCTTTTACCAATTGCCCGGGCCTTTCTCCAAAGGGCAGAAATTATTCAGTCGCCTGTCGACGCCCTCAAATACGCTCTCTCCCTTGCGAGTGAGGACGATCTGATCTGCGTCACCGGTTCCCTCTATCTGGTCGGTGAAATAAAAAAAACTTTCCCTTCCATGCGAACCATGATAGCGGCGGAACGGAGATGATCACGCAGGATAAACAGACAAAATGGGCCCTTTTTAAGGAAAGGCTTATCAATCTTTGGAAAATCCTTACGTGCTTCGCCATGGTACTGGTGTTTTTTACCCCTGCGGCTATCGTCTTCGGAGATGAAATCACTTCCTGCCAGGGGGTTGTGCGCGACCAGCAGGGGAACCCTCTTGCCGGAGTTTTCGTTGAACTAAAGAATGAGCCCTACACGCTGATCGTGACCGGTCCTGATGGATCATTTCTCCTGATGGATCTCCCCGCCGAGAAACCACTTTCAATATCTATTCATAAGGAAGGTTACTTTCCGGTCTTTGAGACATTTTCCCCTCGGGCGGGAGAAAAAAATGTCAAAGTGATGGTACTGTCAGTCCTGCCCCCAGAGCCGCTTCAGGCGGAGCCAGTTGCCGCTGGAGCAGGACAGCCGCAACCTGTAAGCATTGAGGCGGATTCTCTGAGCTATGAACAGGATACCGACACCTATCATGCCGAAGGAGATGTTATAATCCGTTACGCCGGAAACATCCTTACCTCTGATTCCGCTGATCTCAACAGTAAGACAGACGAGGCATTTGCCCAGGGACAGGTAGTCCTAAAAAGCAAGCAGGACGTCATGGCGGGATCACGGATGAAGATGCACATGCCATCGCAAACGGGCGTTCTTGAGGAAGGGCAGGTTTTTATTGCGGAGACACATTTTTACATTAAGGGCGATCGAATTGAGAAAAGGGGCGAAACCACGTATTTTGTGGTAAATGGTCAGGCCACAACCTGCGACGGGGAAGCGCCGGACTGGCGCTTGACGGGCAAGACGATGAACGTTACCGTTGATGGGTATGGAACAATCACACACGGCAAATTTTATGCGGGGAAGGCGCCGGTGATCTACACCCCTTTTTTCCTTTTCCCCGCCAAGACTGACCGCCAGTCAGGTTTTCTCTTCCCCAACCGCATGAGTTTTTCGTCAGAGAAGCTCGGATGGGATGTAGGTATCCCTTTTTATTGGGCCATTTCCAAGGATACCGATGCCACCTTTTACCAGCGCTACATGAGCGAGCGGGGATTTCAGGAAGGGGCGGAGTTTCGCTTTGCCAGCGAGTCAACAACGGGCGTCCTCTATGGTGATTTCCTTAATGACAGCAAGAGAATTACGGAAAGCGTGGGTAACTTAAGCCGGGATTGGCAGTCTAACCAGCAACGGTGGTCTTTTTACTGGAATCAGGAAACGCGCTTTGATCCGACCCTCAATTTCCGGGCCGATGTCGCCAAGGTGTCAGATAACTGGTATTTTAAGGATTTTTCCTCCTATAATTACTTCCTCGCTAATTACTCTCTCGACCAGGTGCAACCCTTTAAAAGGGTTGCCTTCGTCGGCGACGAAGCGCTGCCTTCTCTTGTTTCTACCCTCCGCCTCGTCAAGAGCTGGCAACTCTTCAATCTGACTACCCTGGTGCAAGATACGAAAGATTTAACCGTTGCCTCCAATGACGGAACCCTCCAGAAATACCCGGAGGTTACCCTCACCGGGGCGAAGGCGCCCCTCTTCGGTTCCCCGGTCAATTATGAAATTGCCTCAACCTATGATTATTTCTACCGGGGCCAGGGTCAGAAGGGACAATCCCTGGACATTAATCCCACCCTTTCTCTACCCTATAACGTGGGCGATTATTTTCAGTTGACCCCTTTTGGCGGCGTGCAGGGGACCTTCTGGTGGCGGGATGATAATATCGAAGATGGCCTGGCGAAGATGGGGGACCGGGAGGTATACAGGGCCGGCGCCAATCTGACCTCGGAAATTCACCGGGTCTTCCAGATCGGCGGCAAGAACCTGAGCCGGATCCGCCACAGCATTCAGCCCGAGGTTACATATATGTACGTTCCTCACGCCCGCCAAGACAGCCTGCCGAATTACATCGGCGCGCTCACATACGTTCCTAATACCCTGCAGACCCTGCAGAGCGGACTGCCGAATTATGCCGTTGCGGTTGGTGAACAGAATACCGTGACTTACGGCCTGACCAACACATTGACTGCCAGGATTCTCGATAAAGCCGGCAATGCGACGTATCTAGAGTTTTTACGGTTCAAGCTGTCCCAGGCCTATGACATCAAGGCGGCTGCGGCGGATACGTTCCCGGCGGGAACGGAGCGGCAGACCTTCAGCAATATTGCTCTGGAGCTCGACTTCAAGCCGGTGACATATTTTTCTTTTTCCGCCCGGAATCAATACAGCACTTATACCATGAACTGGTACCAGGCCAACTATGACATGGGAGTGAGCGATTGGCGAGGTGATTCCGCCAACGTAATTTATCGTTATACCCAGAATACCGGGACTATCCAGAATACCCAGAATGGTATCGAAGAGGTCAATCTGCTATTGACGGCTCCGGTAACGAAGAGTTTTGGTCTCAACTTTAACTTAAAACGAGATCTGCTGAATGACAGAAATATTGAAACCACTTATGGGTTCACTTACAAACGACAATGTTGGAACATCGGCTTCAGATACGGGGTTCGGAACACCATAGATACAAATGGCGTGGTTCAGCCCGATGATAAAATCTATGAATTTCAATTTGCCATTGCTGGTCTATGAAAATCTGCCCTGTTAAGATGGACACCTTCGCAAAAAGTCCAGAAATTACCTCCCCCTTTGACAAGAGAGGGGGAAAAATGGGTTTTTGCGAGTTCATCAGGATTATTGCGTAGGATTTTCCTTGACAAACGGGGGGAAATTGCGTAGCCTTCCCCACTAATTTTTAGAATCTGGTGAGTTGGACATGAAGACCTTCAATGTTAAAAAAGAAGAGGTTATCAAAGACTGGTGTGTTGTAGACGGCCAGGGAAAAATTTTGGGAAGATTGGCGAGCGAGATTGCCAGCCGCCTCCGGGGGAAACATAAACCGATTTATACTCCCCACCTCGACACGGGGGATTTTATAATTGTGGTCAATGCCGAAAAGATTCGACTGACGGGAAATAAACTTGCGAATAAGATCTATTACCGGCACTCGGGTTACCCCGGTGGACTTACGGAGACCACGGCGGGTAAGCTTCTTCAGGAGAAGCCGGAAGATGTTTTGAAAATAGCCGTGCGGGGAATGCTTCCGAAGAACACCTTGGGCCGGGCGATGCTCAAAAAACTGAAAATTTACAAGGGGCCGGAACATCCCCATGATGCCCAGTGTCCGAGAGTGCTTGAATTGTAAGACAGAGCTGAAGGAGTAAGAAAAGAGATGGGTGCCACAGAAAAGCGTTTTTATGCAACAGGGAAAAGAAAAACTGCCGTAGCGAGGGTTTACATGAAGCCAGGGTCGGGCGTACTGGTCATCAACAAAAGAAATTTTGACGACTATTTCACGCGGGACAGCCTGAAAATGATCATCCAGCAGCCTTTGGAATTGGTGGGAAGGAAAGATCAGTTCGATTTGTACATTAACGTCAAGGGCGGCGGTATCTCCGGTCAGGCGGGCGCCATTAAGCATGGCATATCGAAAGCACTGGTCGAGTACGACCTGGACCTGAGACCTGCCCTTAAACGGGCTGGATTTCTAACCAGGGATGCACGGATCAAGGAGAGAAAGAAATACGGTCAGCCCGGGGCAAGGAAACGATTCCAGTTTTCTAAACGATAATGACCGAGGGGGGCTTAGGCCTCCCTTTTTTTTGGAGGCGCAGGATGGTCAGGGTTGGAGTCTATGGGGCCAGTGGCTATACGGGGCAGGAGCTGTTGCGGTTGCTTTTCCGCCACCCGGCTGTGGAGGTGGTTGCCGTCACGTCGCGTCGCTATGCAGGTCAGTCAGTGGCAGATGTTTATCCCGTTTTCACCGGATTGACGGATTTGGTATTCATGGACGCTTCTCCAGAGGAGGTTGCCGGTAGATGTGAGCAGGTCTTCCTGGCCCTGCCCCATGCAGTATCCATGAGCGTCGCCCCTATTTTCCTGCAGGCCGGCAAGAAGGTCGTCGATTTAAGCGCCGATTTCCGTCTCCGCAGCGCCGATACCTATGCAACTTGGTATGGCCGTCACACAGCCCCCGAGCTGCTCAGGGAGGCCGTTTATGGCATTCCTGAGCTATACCGGGAACAGATCAGGACGGCGCGCATCGTGGCCAATCCCGGCTGCTATCCCACCAGTATCATTCTCGGCCTGGCGCCGCTGCTTAAAGAAGGCTGGATTGACCCATTCTCCATCATCGCCGATTCTAAGTCAGGGGTCAGCGGCGCCGGACGGGAGCCGCAGGTTGCTTCTCTCTTCTGCGAAGTCGCTGAAGCTTTCAAGGCCTATAAGGTTGTTCAGCACCGTCATATCCCGGAGATTGAACAGGAATTGGGCGTCCTTGCCGGCCGGGAACTACGGATTTCTTTTACCCCCCATCTGCTGCCGATCTCCCGGGGTATCCTCAGCACCATTTACGCCACCTTGTCCGGAAAGATTACAGCGACGGATGTCCATGATCTCTATAAGGCCTCCTATAAAAACGAATCATTCGTCAGGATATATAAAAAAGGCGCTTATCCCAATATTTCTTCGGTCCGGGGCTCCAATTACTGTGACATAGGTATCGCCGTCGATGATCGGACAGGAAGGGTCATCGTGATCTCTGCCATCGATAATCTCATCAAAGGGGCTGCGGGTCAGGCGATACAGAATATGAATCTCATGTGGGGAATGAAGGAAAATCTCGGTCTGGAGATGATTTCCCTTTATCCTTGATGGTTCAATCGTTTTTTGAGGGGCACATACATGGCACTGCGAGTTTACAATACGCTCACAAGGCAAAAAGAGGCATTCCAGCCTATCGAACCCGGAAAGATCGGCATCTATGCCTGCGGGATTACGGCCTATGATCTCTGCCATATAGGTCACGCCCGTTCGGCGATCGTCTTTGATGTCATCAATAAATATCTGCAATACCTCGGTTTTGAAGTTACCTTCATCAAGAATTTCACGGATGTTGACGATAAGATTATCGACCGCGCCCATGCGGAGGGGTGTGACATCAAGGGCATTACCGAAAAATATATCGAGGCTCATAATCGGGACATGGATGCCCTGGGTGTGGCCAGACCCACCATCGCGCCCCGGGCAACGGAGAATATTGAAGGCATGGTCCGGCTGATCACGACCCTTTTCGAAAAGGGGCTTGCCTATGATGCTGATGGCGATGTATATTATGCTGTTGAGAAATTTAAGGGTTACGGGAAATTGTCGGGTAGGAACCTGGAAGATATGCTGGCCGGCGCCCGCGTTGACATTAACGAAAAAAAACGCAATCCTATGGATTTTGCCCTCTGGAAGGCCAGCAAGGAGGGGGAACCATGGTGGGACAGCCCATGGGGAAAGGGTCGGCCGGGATGGCATATCGAGTGTTCAGTCATGAGTCAGCGTTATCTGGGCGATACTTTTGATATCCATGGCGGAGGCGAAGATCTCATTTTTCCCCATCACGAAAACGAGATTGCCCAGTCTGAGGGGGCTACGGGCAAACCACTGGCCCGCTACTGGCTGCATAACGGTTTTGTCCGGGTTAATAGTGAAAAGATGTCCAAGTCCCTGGGTAATTTCTCTACTATCCAGGATATGCTCCTTGATTACCACCCCGAGGTGCTCAGGCTTTTTGTCCTCCAGAGCCACTACCGCAGCCCCGTGGATTTTTCCGATGAGTCGTTGCGAGATGCCCGGATGGGAATGGACCGTTTCTATGCTACCCTCAAAGCCCTAAAGGACACTCTGGCGAGGTTTGGTGGGACTGCCGAGGATGGAAAGAGTTCCCTGTCAGAAGAAGATCGCCAGGTTTTAGAAAAGATCATGACCCTTCCCGAACACTTTACCGAGGCCATGGACGATGATTTTAACACGGCACGGGCGATCGGACATCTATATGACACTGTCCGCATTCTCAACAGTTACATGGCGGAATGGCAAAACAAACCGGCCCCCGAGACGGTCTATGTCCTTGCCCGGTCCCGGGAAATACTGCTGCGCATCGGCGCCGTCTTGGGGTTGTTTCTTGATGATCCGGACCATTATTTTGATACGGACAGGAACCGGGAAGTCTGTAAAAGAGGTCTGAATATCGAGGAGATCGAAGGTCTCATAGAAGCGCGCCGTCTGGCCAGGGCTCAGAAGGACTGGAAGAAAGCTGATGAGATCCGGCAGGTGCTTGTGGAAAAAAAGGTTAGTCTCAAAGACACTTCTGACCGGACTGTATGGAAAATCGTGTAACTGCCCGAGAGGTTCATCGCCCCGATCCCAAATGGCGACCGCAAAGGGCTTTCCAAATGCGTCAATTCAAACTATTGCAGATTGTTTAATCTCTTGCCTGCGCCCTGTTGAACCCAGTGGCGCGAGTAGTGGGTGGATGTTTTTTATGCAAATGGATACCCAATCTGGATACTTATTATCCGCTTTCCCCTGGCCAATATAGGCAAACGCACAAGCGGTAAGGGCCGATGATGATAAATGATAAGTTAAAATAAGGATATATGGATTATGTTTAAATTATGGCACGACCATTGCTCGCCAACAGGTCCAAAGCAATCAGTGATAATAAAGGACTGAAAGTATTTAGAGCCCGCTTTGCGTAGTAAAAACTTATGATCGTAAGTTAAAATATCTTGTTTTGCTGGTGAAGGAAATCTGATGAGGAAAGAATTTGTTGCGGTTCTGGTCCTCTTTTTTTCCCTTTTTCCCCCCTTGTCAGTGCAGGGGCAGGAAGAGGTCATAAAAAAAGGCGAGGCCCTGGATCTGCAAAGATGTATCCGGATTGGCCTGGCCAGGCACCCTGCCGCTCTCTCCGCCGCCGGCACTGTCAGCGTCAATGAAAGTCGTATCGGACAGGCCCGTTCCGGCTATTTACCCCAGGTGGGTGTCTCATCAAGCTATTCCCGGACGGATCCCTTTTCGACTCCCGCCGGTACGATTGCTCAACAGGCGGGAAATGTTTACGATCAGTATGGCACAACCATTTCCCTGAACCAGAATATCTACGATTTCGGTAAGACGGCCGCCCAGGTGGAGGTTCAGAAGCTCAACACGGGTTCGGCACGCCTGGATCTAGATGCCGTACAGAAACAAATTGTTTTTAACGTCAAGCAGGCCTATTTAAATCTTCTCAAATCTCAGAAAAATCTGGAAGTAGCGCTGGAAAAGGTGCAGCAGTTTAATAAGCATCTTGATGAGGCAAAAGGTTTTTTTGAGGTTGGAGTGAAACCTAAGTTCGATGTGACCAAGGCAGAAGTGGACCTGAGCAATGCCCGTCTGGATCTCCTCAAAGCGGAAAACGCCCTGCGGATTGCCCGCTCCACCTTGAACAATGCCATGGGATACCCCGACGCCCCGGAGTACGACACCAGACGTGCGGATTTTGTGCCCCAGCCATACGGGATCATTTTTGAAGAGGCGCTGCAAAAGGCTTATCAGGATCGACCGGATCTAAAGTCTCTGGCTACAAAGCGACAGGCCCAGGAGAAGACAATTGAGTTAGCCAAGAAGAATTACTATCCCAACGTTACCGGTACGGCTGGTTACGGCTGGGGGGGGCAGGATTTCCCCTGGGATCAGGGCTGGAATGTCGGCGCAACGCTTAATGTACCCATCTTCAGTGGTCTGTCCACAAAATATCAGGTTGATGAAGCCCGGGCGACCCTCGAGGTCATCAAGGCCAATGAAAAGACCCTCCGCCAGGACATTTATCTCGAACTACAGCAGGCCTATTCCAATCTCCGGGAAGCCACAGACCGGATAACGACTACCGAATTGGCGGTCAGGCAAGCAGCGGAAAATATGGAATTGGCAAATGGTCGTTACGCGGCCGGGGTAGGCAGCGCAATAGAGATTACCGACGCCCTGGTGGCATACAGCAATGCCCAGACTGCCCAGGCGGCGGCCATTTATGATCACAAGATCGCGCAGGCCAGTATTGAAAAGTCAATAGGTCTTCCATAACTTAAAAACAATCGATTTTTAAGAACCTACTCATTGCGTAACGTATCATCACCAATTTGTGATCCAAAGAATTTTCCGGAGCGAGGAATTAAAATGAACTCAACTAAAGAGCCTGAAAATAATCAACAAACCAGCATAAAGCGCGATCATCTGTTCTCCAATATGATCCGCAGCCGGTGGATCTGGCTCGTGATCATCGTCTGTTTAGCTGCCGCTGCTTACAAGATCTTCCTTATGCAAACAGCTGCACAGGTTGGGGCGCGAAACAAGGCCCAGAATGAAGCTCAGCGTCCTCTCCCAGTAACGGCAATGGCTGCCAAGAAAGCTAGCATCGATGTCTATTTGAATGGGCTTGGTACGGTGATACCTGTGCAAACCGTCACTGTACGGTCTCAAGTCGGCGGGCAGCTCTTACGGGTACATTTCAAAGAAGGACAGATCGTAAAGCAAGGGAATCTCCTGGCGGAAATAGATCCCCGCCCCTTTCAGGTCCAGCTCATGCAGGCCGAGGGGCAGCTTGCGCGCGATGAAGCGCTATTGAAGAATGCCGAGGGTGACTTGGCACGTTACAAGCAGCTGCTTGCCCAGGACTCTATTGCCGAACAGCAGGTCACGACCCAGGATTCGCTAGTGCAGCAATACCGTGGCGCCGTCAAAACAGATCAGGGGCAGATTGCTAATGCCAACCTTCAGATCACCTACTCGCGTATCATTTCGCCGGTATCGGGCCGTGTTGGCCTGCGGCAGGTGGACCCGGGCAATATGGTTCAAACGAACGACACGAACGGACTGGCCGTCATCACCCAGCTCCAGCCCATCACCGTTGTGTTCTCGGTCCCCCAGGACAATCTGCCCACTGTTCTGAAACGTCTGCATACGGGAGAGCCCTTGCCCGTTTATGCCTACAGTCAGGACGGCAAGGTGCTGCTGGCCAGCGGCAAGCTCCTCGCTGTTGATAATCAGATCGATACAACTACGGGAACCATAAAGATAAAGGCGATACTCGAAAACAAGGACAACGGGCTCTTTGCGAACCAGTTCGTCAATGTGCGAATGAAGGTGGGTATCGTAAACGATGCGACGGTCATGCCCACCGCGGCGATACAGCGTGGTTCCATCGGCACTTTCGTTTATGTGGTGACGCAGGAGAAGAGCATCAATGTGCGTCCGGTGCAGCTCGGTCCCACGGAAGGCGATAACGTTGCCGTGACCAGCGGCCTGTCGCCGGGAGAGCTTGTCGTCATGGTCGGAGGGGATAAACTACGGGAAGGCTCAAAGGTGGAGGTGGTCGCAAGCAATCCCGCAGGTGCTCCGAGTCAAAAACGAAAGATTCCCCGTGACGACAAACGCAAGGGCGGGCGCTAATAACAGGACCGGGATACGCCGCATGCAATTACCGCTGACATTGCCTTGATAATGAAACAAACGACGATATGAATCCATCGCGTCCTTTCATCCTGCGACCTGTCGCAACATCCTTACTCATGATGGCCATTCTCCTGTCGGGTATCATTGCTTACCGGGTGCTGTCAATCTCGGCTCTCCCGCAAGTGGACTACCCGACCATCCAGATTGTTACGCTTTATCCGGGCGCAAGCCCCGATGTGGTCACATCATCCATCACCGCACCCTTGGAGCGCCAATTCGGTCAGATGCCGGGCCTGAATCAGATGTCCTCAACAAGCTCGGGCGGGGCATCAGTGATCACCTTGCAATTCAGTCTTAGCCTGGACATTGATGTGGCGGAACAGGAGGTGCAGGCCGCCATTAATGCTGCCGGTAATCTGCTGCCCACAGATCTGCCGATGCCGCCCATCTACAGCAAGGTCAACCCCGCCGACGCGCCGATCCTGACTTTAGCCGTCACCTCCCAAACATTGCCGCTGCCGAAGGTCCAGGACCTGGTTGATACGCGTCTCGCTCAGAAGATCTCACAATTGTCGGGTGTCGGTCTGGTGAGCATGAGCGGCGGGCAGCGACCGGCTATTCGCATTCAAGCCAACCCTAAAGCGCTTGCCGCTTATAATCTGACCCTCGAAGACGTGCGCACTGCCATCAACACTGCAAATGTCAACCAGGCCAAGGGCAGCTTCGATGGCCCCGCCCGCGCATCGATGATTGATGCCAATGATCAACTCAAATTTGCGTCCGAGTACGAACAGCTCATTATCACCTACCGCAACGGCGCCCCGGTACGTCTGTCCGATGTAGCCACCCTGCGTGATGACGCTGAAAATATACGCTTGGCCGCCTGGAGTGGCGAGGTCCCCGCGGTCATCGTCAATATACAGCGTCAACCCGGCGCAAATGTTATCGAAGTCGTGGACCGTATCAAGAAGATCATACCGCAACTGCGGGCATCTTTACCAAGTTCAGTGGAGGTATCGTTACTCTCTGACCGGACCACCACCATCCGGGCTTCCGTAAAAGACGTCCAGTTCGAATTGATCCTGGCGGTGGCGCTCGTAGTCATGGTGATCTTCCTGTTTCTGCGCAACTTTTCGGCCACCGTGATACCAAGTATCGCCGTGCCGCTTTCTCTCGTCGGCACTTTCGGTGTGATGTATCTGGCAGGTTTCAGCATCAACAACCTGACGCTGATGGCGCTCACCATTTCCACGGGATTTGTCGTGGATGACGCCATCGTCGTTATAGAGAATATCATGAGATACATTGAGCAGGGCGACTCTCCCCTGGAAGCAGCGATCAAGGGCTCGCAGCAGATCGCTTTCACCATTATCTCCCTGACCATCTCTCTCGTGGCCGTGCTGATTCCGCTCCTGTTTATGGGGGATGTTGTGGGTCGGCTGTTCCGCGAATTCGCCATCACACTGGCCGTGTCCATCCTCATTTCGGCGGTTGTTTCCCTGACGCTCACGCCCATGATGTGCGCGAAACTGCTGCACCATATCCCTGAAGCCGAACAGGGCCGATTTTATCGTGCCAGCGGCCTGTTCTTCGAGAGAGTGATCTCTCGCTATGGTAAAATGCTCACCTGGGTGCTCGATCACCAAGGGATAACATTGCTGACGGCCATTGCCACGATTCTGTTGACGGTGCTTCTTTATGTCATTATCCCCAAGGGTTTCTTTCCCGTGCAGGACACGGGCATGATTCAAGGCATATCCGAGGCCCCGCAGTCGATCTCGTTTTCAGCGATGGCAGAACGTCAGCAGTCCCTGGCCAAGGTAATCTTGCAGGACCCCGCCGTGGAAAGTCTGTCGTCCTTCATCGGCGTGGATGGAACCAATGTCACGCTCAACAGCGGCCGCATCATGATCAATCTCAAGATGAAGGACAAACGTGACGCCGATGCCATGGGTGTCATCCGCCGCCTGCAGCCGAAGCTCGCGCAGGTTAAAGGCATATCTCTCTACATGCAACCCGTGCAGGATCTTACGATTGAGGACAGGGTGAGCCGGACACAGTATCAGTTTACAATGGAGACCGCCGACCCGAACGAATTGAGCCTGTGGAATAGCCGTCTTGTCGAGAGGCTCTCCCGGTCGCCCTATCTTGCCGATGTGGCAAGCGATCTTCAGGATCAGGGATTGCAGGCTTATGTCGCCATTGACCGCGATGCTGCCGGGCGGATGGGCATCACGACCGCTGCCATCGACAATATATTGTACGATGCCTTCGGGCAGCGGCTCGTGTCCACGATTTTTACACAATCTAACCAGTACCGTGTCGTCCTTGAGGTTCAGCCCGAATATAAGCGCGGGCCGACGGCACTTAACGATCTCTATATCGCGTCGTCAACAGGAAAGCAGGTGCCCCTGGGATCTATTGCCACGATTCTGGAAAAACCGGCGCCCCTCGTTGTTAACCATCTCGAACAGTTTCCCGCAGCAACTATCTCTTTCAATCTGGCGAACGGAGCCTCCCTCGGAGATGCGGTCAAGGCAATCGAAGCGACCGAGCAGGAGATCGGCCTGCCCATCAGCGTCAAGACCGGCTTTCAAGGCGCCGCCCTCGCTTTTCGATCCTCCCTTGTGAGCACCCTGCTACTGATCCTTGCTGCCATTGTAGCCGTATACATTGTCTTAGGTGTGCTATACGAGAGTTACATCCATCCGATAACGATTATTTCCACGCTGCCATCAGCCGGTGTCGGGGCACTGCTTGCCCTCATGATTTCCCGCACGGATTTGGGCATCATCGGTATTATTGGTATTGTCCTCCTGATCGGCATCGTCAAAAAGAACGCCATCATGATGATCGATTTTGCACTGGAGGCCGAGCGCAAGGAGGGCAAGACACCCCGCGAAGCTATATTCCAGGCTTGCCTGCTGCGATTCCGGCCTATTTTAATGACCACCCTGTCGGCATTGCTCGGAGCCTTGCCGCTGATGCTGGGTAGCGGGATGGGTTCAGAACTGCGCCATCCCCTAGGTATCACGATGGTGGGTGGGCTTATTTTCAGCCAGATACTGACACTCTTTACCACCCCGGTGATCTACCTGGCCTTTGATCGTCTCAGCAGGCGCGTAACGGCTCGTTACAACCGTGCGGTAATGCCTGAGGAAACTGACGAGCCCTATTCATGAATCTCTCATCTTCATTCATTTATAGGCCTGTCGCCACTACGCTGCTTACGCTCGGGGTGATGCTTACAGGTATGGTCGCCTTTTTCCTCCTGCCCGTGGCGTCTCTACCCCAGGTGGATTTCCCTACCATCTCCGTACAGGCCTCCCTCCCCGGGGCGTCTCCGGAGACCATGGCCGCTACCGTGGCGACTCCCCTCGAACGCTCTCTGGGCCGTATTGCCGGGGTCACTGAGATTACATCTGTCAGTTCGCTAGGTTCAACCCGTATCACCTTACAATTCGATCTTGACCGCGATATCGACGGCGCCGCCCGAGATGTGCAGGCGGCGATTAACGCAGCTCGCAGCCTGCTGCCATCAGGACTGCCGAGAAACCCGACTTACCGCAAGGTTAATCCGGCGGCTGCACCGATCATGATTCTGGCCCTTACCTCGGATACCATGACCCGTGGCCAGCTTTACGATGCAGCTGATACCATTCTGGCGCAGAAAATTTCTCAGGTGAAAGGTGTGGGTCAGGTAAACGTCGGCGGCAGTTCGCTGCCTGCGGTCAGGGTAGAACTTAACCCCACTCTACTCAATCGCTATGGAATCGGCCTTGAGTCCGTGCGTCAGGTGATTGCCACCTCCAATGCCAACAGACCGAAGGGCGATGTTGAGGAGGGAGAGCGTCACTGGCAGATATATGCCAACGACCAGGCCAAAACGGCCAGAGATTATATCCCCCTTATCGTGTCCTACCGGAACGGCGCAGCCGTTCGACTCTCTGATCTGGGCGAAGTTGTTGATTCCGTTCAGGACTTGCGGAATGCAGGTTTGTACAATGGCAAGCCCTCCGTTCTGCTGATTATCAGCAAGCAGCCGGGCGCCAACGTCATTGAGACGGTCGACCGCGTCAAGGGCCTCTTGCCAGAGTTGAGAGCCTCGGTGCCGAGCGCCGTCAATATCACCATCGCTTCAGACCAGACCACCACCATCCGCGCTTCGTTGCGTGAAATCGAGCGTACCCTGATCATTTCCGTGGGTTTGGTGATTCTTGTGGTGTTCCTGTTCCTGCGCAACTTTCGCTCCATGCTGATTCCCTGTGTGGCCGTGCCGGTATCCTTGATCGGTACGTTTGGTGTTATGTATCTCGCCAACTACAGCATGGACAACCTGTCCCTGATGGCGCTTACCGTTGCCACCGGCTTCGTCGTGGACGATGCCATTGTGGTGCTGGAAAACATTTCCCGCCACATCGAAAAGGGGATGCAGCCTTTTAAGGCTGCCCTCCTCGGGGCGCGTGAAGTAGGATTCACGGTGCTGTCCATGAGCCTCTCCCTGATTGCGGTTTTTATTCCCATCCTGCTCATGGGCGGCGTCATCGGCAGGATATTTCGCGAGTTCGCAGTGACACTCTCAGCGGCGATCCTCATATCACTTGTTGTTTCTCTTACAACGACGCCGATGATGTGTGCGCGCCTTCTCAAATCCGGAGATGATCTGAAACGCGGTTGGTTCTACCGGACCGGTGAACGTTTGTTTACGGGTTTGCTTTCCCGGTATGAGCGGTCGCTCGGCTGGGCGCTTGCGCACGGGCCTTTTATGATGCTCCTTTTACTGGCGACGGTATGCCTGAATGTCTACCTATATGTGGTGATCCCGAAGGGGTTTTTCCCGCAGCAGGATACGGGGCGATTGATGGGCAGAATCCAGGCCGACCAGAACATTTCTTTCCAGGCCATGCAACGGAAACTGGTCAATATCATGAATGTGGTCCGGGAGGACCCGGCCGTCGTAAGTGTCGTCGGTTTCACGGGAGGAGGCCAAATCAACAGCGGCTCCATGTTTGTGTCCCTAAAGCCTCTTGCCGAACGTAAAGTATCCTCCGATCGGGTGATGGCCCGCTTGCGCCCCAAAATTGCCAAGGAGCCCGGCGCCAGACTTTTTCTACAACCGGTACAGGATATTCGCGTCGGCGGTAGATCCTCGGGTGCCTTATACCAATATACACTGCAGGCAGAAGATCTCACAGAATTAAGAAAATGGGAGAAGCAGATTCGGGATGCTCTGGGTCAACTCCCGCAACTGGTGGATGTCAACACGGATGAGCAGGACAGGGGGTTGCAAACCGCTGTTGCCATTGACCGTGATGCTGCTTCTCGCATGGGGGTGACAGTGGCGCTCATCGATGCCACCCTGAATGACTCCTTTGGTCAGCGCCAAGTGTCCACAATCTATAATCCGCTTAATCAGTACCGGGTTGTTATGGAAGTGGCTCCGCAGTACGGGCAGGGTCCCGAGGCGCTCCGTGATTTATATGTTCGTGTGCCTTCCAGCGCACAGTTTCCAGGGGGAGCCCAAGTGCCGCTTCTGGCCTTTGCATCCTACGGGTTGAACAATACACCCTTGCAAGTCAATCACCAGGGGCAGTTTGCAGCTTCCACGATCTCCTTCAATCTATCTCCCGGTATCTCGCTCTCGGAGGCTACGAAGGCCATCAGCGATACGATGAACCGCATCGGGGTGCCGGATTCCATAAGGGGCAGCTTCCAGGGAACGGCCCGGACATTTCAGGCGTCCCTGCAAAGCCAGCCTTGGCTGATTCTCGCCGCTTTGGTCACTATCTATATTGTGCTCGGTATCCTGTATGAAAGCTATGTCCATCCGATCACCATTATATCCACATTGCCTTCAGCCGGTGTCGGGGCCCTCCTGGCCCTGATCATATCCCGGACGGAATTCAGCATCATGGCGCTAATCGGAGTCATTCTGCTGATAGGTATCGTTAAGAAGAACGCCATTATGATGATCGACTTCGCCCTCGATGTTGAACGAAAACAAGGGAAAAACTCCCGGGAGGCCATATACGAGGCATGCCTGATTCGTTTCCGGCCGATCATGATGACGACCATGGCGGCACTGCTTGGTGCGATACCGCTCATGCTCGGCGCCGGGGATGGGGCCGAATTGCGTCGACCGCTAGGTATTGCCATTGTCGGTGGATTGATTGTGAGCCAGATGCTTACATTATACACCACGCCGGTCGTCTATTTATACCTTGACGGTTTCCGGCTTTGGTGTCTGTCTACGATAGGTCGCAAAGGCCGGACACATACGCTAGTAATGGAGGGGAGGGGAGGAATCCAAAGATGAATAAACCATTGCATCTATGCATTGTCATGATTGGCTTGGTGATGCTTTTCGGCTGTACCGCTGGGCCTGATTATAAACGACCAACGGTAAATGTTCCCGTGGCATTTAAGGAACTCAAGGGTTGGAAGGAAGCGCAACCCCGTGACCATGAGATAACAATCCAGTGGTGGAAGGTTTTCAACGATCCCCTGCTTAACTCCCTTGAGGAGCAGGTCAGCATATCAAACCAGTCGCTGGTACAGGCGGAGGCCCAGTATCGCCAGGCGGTGGCATTGGTGCAGGGGGCGCGGGCAAACTATTTCCCTCAAATTGCCGCTTCCGCAGCTTTTACGCGGGCCCGGTCATCAGGAAGCAGTAATAGTAATGCGGGAGCAACCACAGCTAACCAACATGAATTTTCTCTCAGTGCCGGTTGGGAGATTGATATATGGGGACGCGTACGACGGCAGGTCGAATCAAACACAGCGAGTGCCCAGGCGAGTGCCGCGGATTTGCAGGCCTTGCGACTATCTCTAGAGGCGGAACTCGCACAGGATTATTTCCTTTTGTGTACGCTGGATGCACAGAAGAAAACACTCGACGACACGGTTGCTGCGTACCAGAAGGCGCTTGAGCTTACTAAAAACCGCTATGCGGCCGGTGTGGCCGCCAAGGCCGATGTAGCTCAGGCCCTGACACAACTTAAGGCCACCCAGGCACAGTCAATCGACATTGGGATACTACGTGCACAACTTGAACACGCAATCGCCTTGCTGATTGGAAAGGCTCCGGCTGACTTTTCCATTCCCGTAACATCAATCACCGCAACGATGCCGCAAATTCCGACTGCTATTCCGTCCGCTCTTCTCGAGCGTCGCCCTGACATCGCTTCCGCAGAGCGTAGCGTTGCCGCTGCAAATGCACAGATTGGTGTGGCAAAGACAGCATACTTTCCATCTTTGTCACTTTCTGCCTCAACGGGCTATCAAAGCACGGGCTTAGTGGATCTGTTTGCCGCACCGGGCTTATTTTGGGCTTTAGGACCTGTAGCACTGACACAGACGCTATTTGATGGTGGTGCCCGTAAAGCTCAGACGGAGCAGGCGATTGCCGCCTACGATGGTAC
>Ga0172379_10005002_pt1 | contig 18926 bp, 17 predicted proteins | sample GrowelOW334metaG_FD_119756 | JGI IMG/M metagenome (GOLD analysis project Ga0172379, IMG submission 119756) | Groundwater microbial communities from an aquifer near a municipal landfill in Southern Ontario, Canada - Groundwater well OW334 metaG | ecosystem: Environmental > Aquatic > Deep...
AGGTGGGGGAATGGAAGATAAAGTCAGATATCTTTTTACATATATTTTTAATCTGTTTTTAAAACGCATTCTTGGCTTTCCAACGATGGATAATATGAGCGGTTTTTATGCTATTAAAAAAGAAAAATTGTTTCAGTTGTCAACAAGCAAAATTTACCAAGGTTATGGAGAATATCACTTAAGATTGGTTTATTTAGCAAAAAAATATGGTTTAAAAATCAAGGAAATTCCAGTTTTTTATCCTAAAAGAAAATACGGACATAGTAAAACTAATTTTTTAAAGATGTTTTTCCGCTACTTATTCGTTGCGTTTGATTTAAAATTAAGAAATGGAAGAATTTGATATACCGATTTCAAAACCAAACCTCATTAAGGAAGATTTTTTGGAGATTAAAAAATGTTTTGATTCTTCTTGGATTTCTTCAAAAAGTCCCTGGGTAGATAAGTTTGAAATAGGGTTTGCCAAGAAAGTTTCAGGTACGAAATATGCAGTTTCAGTCAACAGCGGAACTTCCGCGCTATTTTTGGCCTTAAAAGCCTTAGGAATAGGCCCAGGTGATGAGGTAATTCTCCCGACCTTGACTATGATTGCAACTGTCAATGCCATAACCTGGGTTGGGGCAACGCCAGTTTTGGTTGATTCGACTTCATCCAAAGACTGGAATATAGATCCTGCAAAAATCGAAGAAAAAATTAATAAAAAAACTAAGGCCATTATGCCTGTTCATATCTATGGTTATCCTTGCAATATGGAAAAAATTAATAATATTGCTAAAAAATATAAACTTTATGTTATTGAGGATGCAGCTGAAGCAATGGGGGCTTTATATAAGGGTAAACTCGTTGGTTCATTGAGCAAGATTTCCTGTTTTTCTTTATATGCGAATAAGATTATAACTACGGGTAATGGAGGAATGGTTTGCACTGATGATAAATATATATATAAGTTAGTAAAGAAGTTGAGCTTCTTTGATTTTAATGAAACCACTCATTTTGAACATAATTTAATTGGCTATAATCTGGTTTTATCTGGCTTACAAGCAGCTCTTGGTTCTTCCCAAGTAAAAAGATTTGATAAACAGCTTAATAAGAGAAGGCAGATATTCAGTTGGTATAGAGATAATCTTAAAAATAAACATATTAGATTGATAATCTCCCCAAAAGAAAACAATCCTAATTACTGGTTTCCTGCAATCATAACTGATGATAAAGACATAAAAAAGAAAATAATTGATTTTTTATTAAAAAGTGGAATCGAAACCAGAGATTTTTTCCTACCAATTCATCTTCAACCTGTATACAAAAGATATTTTGAAAAACAAAAATATCCTATTTCTGAGTATTTTTTTGAGAACGGACTACTGTTGCCTTCTTTTTTTGATTTAACTCTATCTGAAATTTTCTATATCTGTAAGATAATTAACAAAATAAGTAATTAATTTTGACAATTGTAAAGTTGGAAATCAAGGCTGGAAAAAAAAGCTTTACATCTTAGGGGAATTTGACAGCCTTTATTTTTTTTTGTTAATAAAAAGCAAGTTTTTTCATCTATACCAATACTGATTTTATTATACCTTTGTAAGAAGGCGATTAGTTCCCAATCATAAATCAAATACGTAGGACAAACATTAAATACACGTCTTTTATTAAAGGTATTTGTTAATTCATCGAAATTTGAATGTAAAGTAATTTGGTCAATAATTTTGCCCTGGTTTAATACCATTTTGTTTAAGGAAACAGCCGTAATTATTACAAAAACAAAAATAAAAATATACTTAATAAATTTAATTTTTATTAATGTATTTTCTAAAATATTAAAAAAAGACTGATTTACCAGAACCAAACCGAATATAAAAAAAATTATTGATGGATAAAGATATCGGTCGTATTGCACGAAGCTCAATAAATAAGGCACAAAACCCAAAAACCCAGTCAGAAAAAAAATAATAGCATATTTTTTGTTATTTATTTTTCTAGTAATAAGCAAGATGATAAAAGAAATCAACAAAGGGATTTTAAGCTCATAAAAAAGCTGTCTTAACAAAAAAAAATGATTATCAACAACCCGATATTCTGTAAAGGATTTAATTATCCGAATATTTAGATAATATGTAAAAAAATCTCTAGTTTGACTAAAATTAACAGCAGTAATTAAAAATATTAGTATGGTATTGATAGTGATCAATATACTCGTTAATGTTCCTTTGTTTCTTTTGAGAATATAAAAAAATATGGGGATAAATATGATAAACATATAAGGAAGACCTTTAACCGATATGGATATGCATAAAAATAGTCCACCCAAAATATTTGTCCACTTTTTATCGGATAATATAAAATAACCGGCAATTAACATAAAAGGAGTCGCTAATCCATCCAAAAGATTGTTATTAATTACGTATCTGCTTACTGGTGTAAACATCCAGAGTATTAATATAACCCAAATAGAAATTTTATTTTTAGTGAGCGATTGTAATCGATAGTAAAATAAATAAATAGATAGTAACGTTAAGAAACCGAAAAAAACACTGCAAATTTTTTCCACGTAATATTGATCACCGAATAAACGAAAAAATAATGATTGAATATATAAACCCAAAGGTGGTTGCTCATAAAAATTTGGATAAAGTGTTTTTGTATAGTGAGGGTACCAAAAACTACCGATATTCTGAGATAAATTTCTAGCGATACTGCTATAGGTAAGACCATCAAAAAATAGACCTTTTGTCAAAATGTTAGGTATAAATATAGCTATAAAAATCGATAATGGAATAAGATTAAACATTATAAGTGAATATCTTTATTATAATGAAAAACAATGATACTCTACTTTCTATTATTCTCTTTGTTTTTAAGCGAAACTTTTATTTTTAACGAATTTCGTCAACTAAATTATTACATAGCCTTAATCTTTCCTGTGATACTATTTTTTGTTTACAAAAATAGGTTAAAACAGATCCGTATACCAAAATCAGGACTTTTTTACCTTGCTTTTATCATACTGTCAATAATCTCATCTTCCCGTGCAATTGACAGTGAAATAGGATTTAACAATATTTTTGTTTATATTTCAGGGTTATTGATTATTATTTTTAGTTTTAATTTAAAAGAACAACTTAAGAAAAATTTATTCAAATTTATAATTATTTCCTCCGTTATTTTTTTATTAACATATCTAATTAATATTTCTTTCAAACTTCATTTATTTAATAATAGCGCGAGTTTGCTATATCAATATGATCACATTCAATTAGGGAATTTGCTTGTTTTGCCTTTTATAATCCTTTTTCCCAATTTTCTTTCATGGATATTTTTTGTTTTTGTTCTGTTTTCTTACTCCAGAACAGCATATTTAGCTTTGATTATTGGTATTTTCACAAGTATTAATAATAATTTTTTAAAAATATTAATCGTATTAATTACCTTAACTTTTCTCTTTGTAACAACAAAAAATATTTTTTTTACAAAAAATAAAAAACCATTTGGCTTTAGAAATATATATTTTAATTATGCAATTTCTTCAATTAGAGAAAATCCTTTATTTGGGGTCGGACCGGGTAATTTTTACTATGCTGCTTCAAAAAGATTAACTAATTACAATCAAAATACAACAACAGCCCACAATATTCTTCTGGATATTTTGGCTGAAAACGGCGTCTTAGCGGCATTATTTTTTATGTTATTCATTTATCTTTTTATAAATAAGGCAAAGAAAGACATTTTTTTTTGGTTATTTATATCTTTAACAGTAATTTTTCTTTTTGATTTTAGTTATAGATTTAACTCCTTCTTATTTTTATGGCTGCTCCTATTGACAATGATTAGTAATAAAAAGGAATCGATTTCCGTAAATTCACCGCTTTTTTTCATTTTATTATTAATTGTTTCCCAACTAATAATCGTTAGGGAAAGCGGATATTTTAAGAATTCGATAAACCCAATCTTATTCAAGAAAGAAATATATTTTAAAGAGGTTGAGAAAGAAATTATTGCTTATCAGCCACAAAAAGCGATTCAATATCTAGATAATTTAGGAGACAATTTTGACCGCAATTTTACGATTACCAGGAAAAAAGCATTTTATTACAATATTCTTGGCCAGACCGGTAAATCGCTCCTATATTATAAAAAAACTGTCTCATTATATCCATTTATATTAGTTTTAGATCCAAAAATCGCGGATAAAATCTTAAAGCTTAATCAAGATATTTATATAGATCAAAAAGGAACATCTGAAGCAAGCCAGTTTTTTGTTGATTTGGTTAGCAACAATGAAAGTATTAAAAAAAATAGCCAACTTTATAAAAGTATTAATGATTTTTGTTTAAACAATGGGTTAAAGTGTTATAATAATAAAAATTAAAAACTATGTTATTTAAAAAACTATTTAGGAACAATAAAATAAAAATTTCTTCGAACTACCTTTTTATTGTCTTTCTTTTTATCGGGTTTTGTTTTTTTGTTGGCATATCGCTTTTTTATAAATCATTTGGCCAAAAACCAAATTACTTATTTGTCAAAGTTAAAGTTGGTCAAGGCCTTTGGTGGGCGGCGACTCAAAAGCCAGAGTTTTGGTTTGTTAAATCAATAAAAAAAGGAGAAAAAGAAACCGATTTTGCCGGCCGAAGTCAAGCTGAAATTGTGGGAGTCCGTTACTATCCAGTTTTGAGTGATACAAGCTATTCGCGTTATGACATATTTTTAAATATTAAGATTAGAACGACATATGATAGAAAAAATAATCAATATTTTTTTAAAAGGAATGCAGTTTCTGTGGGTAGCCCTATTGAATTTGAATTTTCTACAATCAATATTACCGGGACAGTTGTTGAGATGAGCAAAGACAATATAAAAACAAAATATGTTGAAAAAACCGTCTATCTGTATAATTACGGAGCCTACAAAAAAGATTTTCCCTACCTTTACGACAGTATCAAAATAGGAGATAAATACTTTGACGGAGAAAAAGAGGTTTTTAGGGTTGTTGATAAAGAGTTGGTGGAAGGTATCCGCCTATCTTCCGACATTTACGGTAGGCTTTATGAACAGTCGACAGATGTATTTCAAAATATATTAGTCAAGGCTGTAGTCAAGTTGACAGAAAAAGATGGTCAATTGTTTTATGGTGAGGAAAGAGCTCTTAAGATTGGTGATCAATTTCCTTTTTTGACAGAAGGGTATAATTTTGAGGCCTTTTCAATCGCAAAGATCGAATAAAAAAATAAAAACTGACGAATCCTCCGATTAAATATCTTTTCCAAAGTCTTTTAGGTTCTTTAACCAATCTGTAAAGCCATTCTAATTGAGCTTTTTTAACCCAATTCGGAATAATTTTTCTTTCTCCTCCCAAAACGTCAATAAAATTTCCAACAGTTATTATTGTCTTTATTTTTTTAAATTTGGAAAGATTTTCTACTATCCAGGTTTCTTGATAACCGCTTCCCAGCCCAACAATTAGAATATCTGGAGAAAAATTATTAATAATTTTGATTGGCTGATTATTTTCTTTAAAAAAACCATCTTGTCCTCCAATCAGTAAAGTTTTATACATTGATTTAACATTAGTAATGGCTTTTTCCAGCACTGCTGTTTCCGATCCGAGTAGAAATATCTTTTTATTTTTTTTTTGGGAAAGATAAAAAAGATCATTGATAAAATCTTCGGCATTGATTTTTTCTAAAGTAAATCCGAGCTTGTCAAACAGTCTTTTAATATAAAAGCTATTCAAATAACAGTAGTCAGCTTTTAACATTGACTTTTTATAATTAGATCGAGAAGATAAGTAATAATAAGAACCTGAGTTAAGGTAAAAGAAAAGCAAAGGTTGATTTTTTGTTTTTATTAAAGATAGATTAATTTTATTAATTAAATCGTTTTTATCTTTTATATTGACAAAAAAATCTCCCAAATAAAATAATTTATCTCTTATCATCTTTATTTTTTAAAGATCCAAACCCCTGAGGAATCAGGGAGAAGGAAATTAGTCTCAGCCAAATTAAAAGGCCCTAATTCTGGGCAGCATTTTTTAATAATTGGAGTGCGTTTTGGATTGTCATTAATGACAATAATATCGAAATTTATCAGATCAGAGCAGATTATCTGGTTTTGATTGAAAAGAACGGTTTTTATTTCGGTTTTTGGTGCAATTAATTTACCAAAATAACTAAAATTAGCATGGTTAAAAAACATTTTATCTTCAGAAAAAACAACAAGAATTTTTTTATAAGAAGAATATTTATCAACAATATCTTCGACGTGCCAATCTCCTCTTTTTGGAGGGCCAACCGTATAGCCCAAGTTTTTATAGATAGGAACAGTTACGTTAAAAAGATTAAGCTGGATTGATTGAGGCAAAAATTTAATATAAAAGGTTGCAGTTACAAAGTTTACTAAAGAAACAGCTATTAAAATAATTAACGCAATTTTTTTATAAAAATGATTTTTTATATTAAAAAATGAAAAAACAATTACAAAAACTAACAAAGGGGTTATAGGCTCAACAAATCGGTGATCCTTACCTACATAAAGAATCATCGTGATTAGATAAAAAAGACTAAGATACAAAAGAAAGGTAACTTTGTTGTTTTTGAGTCTTCTGATAATCCATAGACATACAAAAAAAAGAATGGAGAGAGGAAGTCTTAAATGCATAGTTATTAATGAAAGAGGATAAAATAGAAGCGACTTCATACTAAAGATTGATGGATCGTGCTCATTTATTCCGGTTTGGATGTTTTTAATAAAATCATTTTTTAGATAAGTAAAATTTTTTACATACCACCACCCAGCTATAAAATAAGTTATTAAAAAAATTAGGATAATATTATCAAAAACAGTTTTTTTGTCCTTTTTTTGTGCTTTAATGAAGGCAAAGATAGTCATAAAAGCAAAAAAAGGGAAATAGGTCCACTTGGTAAGAAAAGCGAATCCTGAGGCAATGGCAAACCAATAAGAATAAGTTTTTATTTTGAGAAAATTTGATTTAAATAATAGATAGATACAAAGAAGGACCATTGCGGTCAAGGGGAAGTCAAGTTGATATTCCCGGGTTTGACTGATTAAAAACGGTAAACCAATCAATGAGAGTACAAAAAAAAGACCAAGTTTCTCGTTTTGAATATCTTTACCAATCAAAAAAGCGGAAGTGAATAAAATAACAAGAAAAAAAGAAAGGCTAATAACACCGATATCGGCGCTTACTCCAAAAACATAGAAAAATAATGAAGAAATCCAGTAAGCCAACGGTGGATAAAAGTGGTAACCCCCAATAAATCTCATTAATTGACCCGATTTTAAAGAAGAATAGTAATTATTAATATTACCAAGATGAATAGCGCTATCCCAATAGGGAGGAACTGTGTCGATTTTTAACCAAATGACATTCAAAATTATAAGAATGCTTACGATGAGGAAGATAATTTTAGGAATAGTGATAGTCAATTTTTTCATAGTCTACTTCTATTAGTAATCTTATCAGAAAAAAATTAGCAAAAAAAGTCAGAGGCGTAACGGGATTAAATAAGGAAAAAATCAGCAGCCCCCAAAAAGAGACAATTAACATCTTTTTAAAAATATTATTTTTATTCTTTAAAATAGACCAATCTTTCCTAAAACAGTAAAAAATTAGAATCAGAATAGTAATTAAGCCCAAAAATCCTGACTCAGCCAAAGTTTGGGCAAAAATATTGTGAGGGTAAAGGAGTGAAGATCGGATAGTTTCTTGATTGGTAATTAATAACAAATTTGGCATTTTCAATTTGGCTGGAAGGTGTTCAAAATAATTACCTAATCCCACGCCAAAAAGAGGATAAGAATAACCCATATCCAATGAGTAAGAAAGCATATTAAACCGAAAAATTAAAGTCATTGTATCTTCATTTTTACTTTCAAGAAGAAATCGATCGATAATTGAGTATCCAAGTTTTTTGGTAACTATCTGATGACTGAAAAAAATCACCGTTACGATCAAGAAAACAAAAAAAATTTTTTTATAATTAGCAAGTCGGATAGAATATCGTAAGAAATAGATGAATAAAGAAGCAGCTAGAACAAATAAAGTTACAAAAAAACGAGTGCGAACATTAGAAATAAAAGAAATAATAATAATAGAGAATAACAACAACAAACAAAACAGCCGCATTAAGCCATTTTTTTTAGAATCAAAGACAAAATAGACGAAGATAGGGATCATGATTTCGTCATAAAATTCAAAGTAAAGCCGATATCTTTCTAAGTTCATGATGATAATATCGGATACTCCGGAATGAAAAAAGGGAAGAATTGTTTTAATCGATAAATCAGGAAAGAAAATAATTATGATCTGTATAACTATGTTTATAGTGGTGGAGATGATCATCACCATAATTATTTTATTGATCTGATTTTTTTTTGCTTGATTTATTAATACATAACTGATCAATAAAAATAGAACAGAAGAAGCTATTTTTTCAAAATTTGTGAAAAAAACTTGATAATTAAGAGCGTTAATAACGGATAGAGCCTGCGTAATAAAATATAAAAGACAAAAAATGATCAAATTGCTTTTAACCATTATTTTTCTAAAATCTTTTTTAAAAAGAATATATATAAATAGAACAATATTTATAATCCGATAGAAATAATGACTGTTAATTTCCTGAAAAAAGGGGAACTTTATAGGCGGAGTCCGGACTAAAAACAATGATATAATGAACAAATTAAAATAATTTTTTTTTAAAAAAGCAAGTATTGATGACATAATTTAAATAATCAATAAGTTTACATTATAATTGAAAGATACATTAATGAAAAGAGTTTTATATCTAATTACCGCCCTGTTTTTGTTAGTTCTTTTTCTACCCTTTTTTATTTTTATTTACTTACTTCGTAAATTAATAGGTGAATCGGGACAGTTAATCTTTTCTCAAAAGAGGGCGGGTAAAAATAAAAAGCCTTTTAAGATTTACAAACTAAGAACAATGATAATAGGGGCAGAAAATCTAAAATCTAAATTTAAAAATCTAAATGAAGCAAATGGACCTGTTTTTAAAATCTACGATGACCCCCGATATACTAAATTAGGTAAATTTTTGGCTCATTCTGGTCTTGACGAGCTACCCCAATTGATCAATGTTATTAAGGGAGAAATGGATTTTGTCGGCCCAAGACCATTTCCGATGAAAGAAGCGAAAAAAATACCTAAAAAGTACGAACGTAGGTTTTCAGTTCTCCCAGGAATGACCTCTCCATGGGTGACTAATGGAGCAAGTCATAAATCTTTTAACAATTGGATGGAACTTGATTTGGAATATGTCGCCAAAAAAAGTCTTTTTTCTGATCTGTCAATATCTATTAAAACGGTTTTTTTCATTATCAAATTGATAATAAAACAAATAATTAATGGAAATTAGTTTAATTTTAAATATAGCGGGGTTTAATATAAAGATTAATTTTCATCATACCCAATGGGATCTTCTTTATAAGTTGAAACAAAAAGAAATAAAAAAAAATTTAGCAGGCTTTATCAACAAAGGAAAGCCTGAAAAAATAGATTACGAAATTGCATTTTTGGAAGCGTCTTATTTAAGATTTATTAAAAAAAAAGTTACTAAAAGATATTACATTAATCTTTTTGAAGAAGTTTCAAACAGAAAAATAATTACATACTATCAGATAAGTTTTGTTCAATTCCAGGTTATTTTGAGGATGATAATTAATATTCTATTAAAAAATCAAGGATTTATTATCCATGCTTCAGCCTCAAATATAAAAGGAAAAGCACTTTTATTCTTAGGTAAATCAGGAGCCGGTAAATCAACAACGATGAAGTTTTTGAATCACAAATATCAATCTTTAGCCGATGATACGGTTATAATAAAAAAAGAAAATAGTAATTATTTTTTTTATCAAACTCCCTTCATTGAAAAAGAAGCTTGGGTGAAAAAAACCAATAAGAGATATGGCTTAGGGTCAATATTTTTTATCAAAAAGGCAAAGTTCTTCAAAAAGGAAAAAATAAGCGATAAAAATAAAATATTAAATTTGCTAATAAAACAGCTATGGACAAATGATGAAAATGATATAAAAAATAAAACCGCAGCTTTATTTAAATATCTTTATCAATCAGGTAATTTTTTTTATCTTTATCTGAAGAAAAATAGTAAACAGATGATTAACTACATTAGTAGATTATGAAATACAAAATCAGAAAGGATCTTATCATCAGCAAAAACCAAGGGAAAATACAGATTTTTGTGCCGGACAGGTCAGAAATTATATCCTTGAATGAAACCGCCGGCTTTATCTTTGAGAGGATGAAAAAGGGGGATTATGAAAAGCTTATCACTAAAAAAATGATAAAAAAATACCAAATAAACAAAAAGCAAGCAGAGACTGACCTAAAATTTTTTATAAAACAACTAAAAAAAACAAATTTAATTATTTATTAAGGTCCGAGGCAGCCACAGGGACCTGGCGCTTTAGTTTCTGCAGTGCAAGTACAACCCGCTAATAAAATTCCTTCATCACCAAAACGATCCCTTCGACTTGTCCTTAAAAAAAAATTAATTCTTAATTTTTTTAAGATAATTTTTGGCGATTGATATTTTTTTGTCATAAGCCTATTGATATATAATAGTTTCATTATAAAGTAAATTATTATTGAAAGGAAGACTTAAATCATAATAACGGGTAATTTTTATTTTAACGCCATTTTTAAGTTCTTTTATAGATTTTTCATCAGTAACAGTGAGATTTCCGTTTTTTTCAAAATATACTTTTCTTGGAAGCTTATTATCAACAATCCGTCCTTTGAATGTTTCTATCACAATATTATTATCGTTAGCCAGCTCAAAGGAATAGTCATCGCCGCTGGATTTAAAACTGTAAATTGTACCTTCGATGGTTTGATTTAAAACCATTTTCCAGTTATCAGGACTAAGACTTTGTAAATAGGTGATATTTGACGGGTCAACACCTGGTTTATCCGGTAAACCTTGCTGAGCCTCTGATTGATTAGTGGTTTGAGTTTGAATTCGGTTAGTTGATTTTTGATTTGGTGATAAAAAAAGATAAATTACTTCAGCAATTAGGACAATCATTAAAACAGCGAAAAATAAAGCTAAAGTTTTGTTAGAAGAAGACCCGTTCATAAATTAAGTGTATTATGAAAAAAATCTTTTTTCAACACATTATTTAGCTTTGATTTTAAAGAAAAATATCCATATTTCCAGACCTGTCGGTTTAAAAAGATAAAAATTCTTTTATAAAATGGCAGAGGAGAGAAGAAAAAAAGATTTTTAAAACGATCGACACCAGCCTCAATACGGAATTGGTCGTTAAAAATACTAATAGTTGTAAACTGTTTTATTGTTATACTGTTGAATCGCTTCATTGTTGGTGTTTTATAATACTTGTAAAGCAAAAAGAAAGCAGGATAGACAAACTTTTTAAGACGATATTTATAAATGGTATTAATTAATTGATTAATTGCTAAGGAATTAAGTTTTGATTTTCTGATAATTCTATCTATTAATTCCAAACGGAAAGTCCCACGGAAGTTGTGGTGAAAGAAATGCAGGGCTAAATATAGTATTAAGTATTTAGTATTCAGTATGAAGAATTTTTCACCGTTGATTGTTATTTGTCGCTTATTTTTTAATAATTCTTCAGCTAACTGGCTGATAAATCTTTGAGGATACAGTGGGTCAAGCCCGCTCAATTGCGTCATCATAAAGGCAGGTTCAAGATGGATATCGAAGACAACTGGAAAACCGTTTACCAGTTTGTAAAAAGACATCTCCACATCTTTATCTTTGAGCTTATTTTGAATTAAAGATAGGGAAGAATCAACCGATTTATAACCAAACTTATTTAAAATTGCTTTTACGGTATCTAAACAATCTTTTTTAATTAGAACATCTGCATCCTGATAGATTCGGCGCGGATGACTTTTTTCATAATATAGATGAATGGGAAGACCTTTAAGAAAAACATGGTCAATTTTTTCTCTATTAAAAGCCTCAATAATCTTAATAATCTCCTTAAAATATAGACTCGACTGGATCAGATATATCATTTCCGGATCAATGATCTTATTTTTTCTTTTTACGGACGTAACTTTTCCAATAATATGACGAGGATAGATTTTCCCGTCAGATTTAAGGTTATTATCTCCCTTAACAATTAAAAACGTCTTATTTTTATAAATTACCCGATGGGTAAAGGCAAAATTATTTTTAAAAACCAAAATTAGATCATTGACCCTGATTTTTGAAAAACCGATTTTTTGATAGTTCACCAGATCCTTAGGATGAAGAAGGGGAAGCATACTTTCTCCATCAGCCAGAAGAGAAAACACTTTCCGTTTTTTGAGCTGATCTATAATATCTTTATTCATATCCTTGTTTCTGGATTTTGAAATATTTGGCGTAAGTACCTTTTAGCGAGACCAGATCTTCATGCGTTCCCTGTTCAACGATTCTTCCATTATCAATAACATAGATTTGATCAGCCATTCTCACCGTCGAAAAACGGTGGGAGATAAAGATCAAGATTTTTTTCTGATAAGTTTTTTTTAGATTATTAAAAATCTTAAACTCAGCCTGAGCATCAATATTGGATGTGGGTTCATCGAGAACAAGAATGGGAGCATTGCGGTATAAAGCCCTGGCGATTGCTAACTTTTGCCATTGACCGACTGAAATTTCTTCCCCATCTTCAAACCAGCGACCAAGAATTTGATTTGCTTTTTTTGGAAGTTTAAGAAGATCGTTACCTTGTGCGTCAGCAAGCGCTTCTTTAACACTCTTTTTTTTAACATTATTTATGTCACCAAATTCAACATTTTCTTTTACCGTCAGATAGTATTTGGCAAAATCTTGAAACAGAACCCCCAAGTGGCGGTACCAATCATCAAGGTCGATATTTTTTAGATCATTACCGTTAATTAGTATTCTTCCCGAGGAAGGATCATAAAAACGGAAAAGAAGTTTGATCAAAGTTGTCTTACCGGCTCCGTTTGGGCCAACGATAGCAATATCCTGATTGGTTTTAATAGTCAAATTGATATTTTTTAAAACAAATTTTTTACTGCCGGGATAAGCAAATGATACGTTTTCAAATTTTATCTCCCGGGGGACAATCTTTTTTAATCTTTTCGAAATTTTATTGGTTTTTACGCTGTTTTTCAGATTAAGCAACTTAAAATAATCTTCAATATACAGATTATTTTCAACAATGCTGCCGATATTAACCAAAAGACTTGATGTTTGCCCGGTGAAAGTAAAAATCGCGTTAAGAAAAAAAGTAAAATCACCCAGGGAAAACTTTTGAGCAAAGATAATTTGATTGATAAAGTTTTTCAGGAAAAAGAAAATGATGGCAGGAATAAAAAATGAAGCTAAAGTTGACAGGAAAATATACTTTAAAATAGGTTTTTTATATTGTTCTACTATTTCGTTTTGCAGTAACTTAGTCTTTCCCAAAAAGAAACTCTTTAAATTATAGATTTTTATTTCCGAAAGAGTATTAAAGTTAGTAAAAAGATAACGCATGTACCAGAGATAGTTTATTTTTTTGGAGTTTTGAGTATAGATTGACCAATAGATATTACCGTATTTAGCCCGAAAAAAATATAAGGGAGTTGAAAGAATAAATAATGCAATTAAATAGATTGGATTAAATCTTAAAGCAATAAAAAATGCGAGTATTAATGAAGCAAAACTGTAGATCATATAATTAATCATTCGGAGATTTTCAAACAACCGCCAGCTGTAAGTATCTTCAACTTTAGCTATAAGGTTTCTTATTTCACCGTTTTCAAGATTGGAAAAATCCAAATGAGCTAATTTTTCCATGAAACGGCGGGTAAGAACATTTTGAAACTTAGAGCGAAGAATATATTCAAAGTATTGAGAGTTTAATACATTGGTAAAAAAACGGGAAAAATATTCTGATAATAAATATGACCCGACAATAAGAAAAACAAAAGTCGCCTCTTTGTTCATCAGACTTTTAAAGACCTGATCGATCATTACCTTATACAAAAAGAAAACAACAAAAAGAAGAAGGGCTGACAAAAATGAAGTAAAGAAATAACCAAGAAGAAATTTTTTATCTTCATCCCAGGCAATTTTAAGAAGGGAAAATAAATTATTGACGATTTTTTTTGGTTTATCCATGACGAGATATATTATAATAGAAAGGATATGACAGTAAGAGATAAAAGACCCTCATGGGATGAATACTTTATGATGATGGCTGAAGTTGCTAAAAAACGGGCTGATTGTACAAGACGTCAGGTTGGGGCGATAATAGTCCGTAATTTTAGAATTATTGCAACCGGATATAACGGGACACCACACAAAATAAAAAATTGCAGTGAAGGCGGCTGTTTACGTTGTCAAAAGAGGGATAAGGGTGAGATAAAGGGCTATGAGTATGAAGAAAGCTGCGTCTGTATTCATGCTGAACAAAATGCTATTATTCAAGCCGCCCTTCATGGTTCATCAACCAGCGGATCAACACTTTATACGACTGCCAACCCCTGTTCAAGTTGTGCAAAAATACTGGCTAATGCGGGAATTATTAGGGTTGTTTGTAAAATGGAACATCATGATAAAGAGGGAATAGAACTACTTAAGAAGGCAGGGATTATCGTTAGCATTGTGAAATGACAAATAACCAATAACAAATCTACAATTGAATAATCAATAATAAATATCAAAAGTCAAAAAAGTTTTGTTATTAGTAATTTGTTATTTGTAATTCAATTGATGTTTGAATTTTGTCATTTATCATTATGTTATATAAACTGATTCTCTTATTTACTCTAATTTTTTTCCCTCTCTCCATCCTTGCATCTGCTCCCAACAACAAATTTGGTATTTCTTTAGCCCAACCGAATACTGATCAATTTACCCAGGTAAAAGAATTAATTAATTCAAACAACGGTGATTGGGGATACGTTACCTTGATAATTCAGGAAAACGACCGTGACAAAAATAAATGGCAGGAAATTTTTAATCGCTTGCGTCAAGACCATTTAATTCCAATTATCAGGTTAGCTACGCAGCCTGAAGGAGAGAATTGGCGAAGGCCAGAGGTAAAGGATTCCCAAAGTTGGGTTGATTTTCTTGATTCGTTAAATTGGGTGGTTAAAAAACGTTATGTAGTCCTGTTTAATGAACCTAATCACGGCAGTGAGTGGGGTGGGGAGGTTGATGAAAAAAGTTATACTGAAGTCACGACGGAATTTGCGAAAAAATTAAAAGAAAGAAATAAAGATTTTTTTATTATGTTAGCAGGATTTGATGCGTCAGCTCCGTCTTGGCCCCCCGGAATGGAAGATGAGGAAGTATTTTTAAGAAGACTGTCTTCATACGAAGACAGTCTTCAATATGTCGATGGCTGGGCGAGTCATTCCTATCCAAATCCCGCCTTCTCCGGTAGTCCTTATGCTCTCGGCCGAGGGACAGTAAGAACTTATGAATGGGAGTTAGGATTATTGCGTAATTTGGGGGTAACAAAAGAATTGCCGGTATTTATTACAGAAACCGGGTGGAAGCGAGGAAGTGAGCAAGTAGTTGCTGAAAATTTTCAAATTGCCTTTGATCAAGTCTGGGGTCCTGATAGCCGGGTAGTTGCTGTTACCCCATTTGTTTTTGATTACCAAGGTGAGCCCTTTCTTGAATTTTCCTGGAAGAGATTTAATTCGCAGGAATATTATCAGCAGTATTCAACCGTTGCAGCAATGTCAAAAATAAAAGGAGAACCGGAGCAGATAGAAAAAGGTTGGATAAATTTTAAATTCCCTACAGATCTAGTTGTCCAATCGACTTATAATTTTAAAATTAAACTGGAGAATCAGGGACAAGCGGTGTGGGATAAGAACGATAATTATAAATTAAAAATTAAAAGTGAAGAGTTACAGGGAACAGATTATTTGTTCGATGATTTGAAGGACATTAATCCGTTTGAGGAAAAAGAAGTTTACTTTACTTTGAAAACAAATGAAAATTTAGGGTCAAAAAAAATTAAATTTATTTTACAAAAAAATGAAAAAAATATTTTAGAAAGTGAGGACTGGAATATAAATATATTACCATTACCATCGTTAAAATTTGAAACACGGTTTTTTCCTTTTAGAGCGGGGAGGGGAGACGATTATGAAATTCAGATCTTTGATGTTGACGACAGGCTGGTTTTTAGGAAAAAAATGATCACGGTCAAACAAGGCATAGGAGAATTAAAAGATATCCAAAATATTGCCTTCGATGAGCTCTATAGAGTGGTTTTGCTGAAGCCCTATCATCTGCCAAGACAGGAATTTATTGTTTTCAAAAAAGATAATAATAAAATCAAATTTAAATCGTTGTTGCCGTTTGACTTCAACAACGATGGGACTTTTAACTTCAAAGACCTACTTAGACTGTTAGGACGTTGAGTTTTGAGGAATAAAGTATTATAATTCATCCTTATACTAATATGTTAAACAGTCTAGAATTAACCAGAAAACGATTTGAATATGAAAAAAGATATGGTCTTTTAGGCCCAACAAGGGTACCATTAAATGCCTTTGTTGAGGATACTCTTCCTTATCCTGGACGAAATGGTGAAATTGTATCTAGAAAGGCATTAACTCTTAAAAGAGAGTGGTCTGCCGTTGATTATCAAACAATGCTTGAGGGAAGATCTCAATTTGAGAGAGAAGATTGTCAGGTTGTTGTAATTCCACCACGAGATCCTAATAATAAAAATAAAGATTTTACTGAAGATTTTTTAAAGAGATTGAATAGTGATAAGTTAGGAAAATATCCAATTGCAATATTAAACAGACAAGATTATAAGGGTGATACAGGCGATCGAGGCAGAAATATAATAGGAAAAAAGAAAGTAAAGACCGTTTTTATTGTTTCCTCAATTGTCGATGATCATGATTTAGCAGATGTCCAACACGTAGCATTTAAATATAGGCAATACGGGGAAGACGTGGAAATCAATTTAATATCCCCTTTTATCAAATCTGAAAGAGACGATAAAACAGTTGAGCTAATCGGAAAAAACAGGACTAAAAAACACACAGGTAAAATTCCATCAATAGCAGTCACTATGAAGGCTCTCTCTCCGTTTATTAATAATATTTATACTTTTGAAACTCATTCATCCGCTGCTCAAGCTTTTGCAGCCGTATATGGTATGAGATTAGTTCCAATGTCTTTACAAAACGAATTATTGGGTAAATTTATGAATGATCAAGAATCATTTGATCCAAAGGAATGGTATGCGGTTGGGCCCGATTTTGGTCGGACAATGGTTATGCGGAGAATATGTGACCTATTAAAAATAAAAGGAATATCACTTTCAAAATTTCGAAAAGGAGATACAATTGAAAGTTTGTCAAGTTCATTAACTGAAGAGGAAACAAAACTTTTAATTGGTCGCAATGTATTACTTTATGATGATGAAGCAGCCACTTTTGGAACAGTTGAAGATATAACAATAAATCATCTATTAAGAGCAAACGTCAAAAGCATCAACATTTTATTAGGGCATGGAAGATTACAGAATGATTGGGATAAGAATCTAGGAATCATGATTAAAGCTTGTGATGAAAAAAATATCCCGTTAAGAATATATGTAACTAATTCAAGACTTCCAATAGAAACATCAGATTTAAATAGTTTTATTGAAAGTCATCCTGGAAAAATAGAAGTAGTTTCCGTTGCCCAAAAAAATATAAGCGTAATTAAAGCAGCTATTAAAGGAACAAATTTCTTTTATGATCACGATTGGGAAAGATCAATATTACAAATGGTAAACGGGTATGACTATAATAAGAAAAATGGTAATACTCATCGTTAATTTTATTTTCTTACCTTCTCACAGAATTTTTCCAGCCTATCAAGTCCCCTTTTAATATGATCCATGCTGGTAGCAAAGCTAAGGCGGATATAACGGTCATCGCCAAAAGCAACTCCGGGAATAACAGCCACATAAGCATCTTCCAACAGTTTTTGACAAAAAATCATTGATCCATTAATCTGTTCGCTATAAAATTTTGAAACATTGGCGAAAACATAAAAAGCGCCATCGGGCCGGGGAGCAACTATTCCTTCAATTCTGTTTAAACGGTCAACCATAAAGTCACGGCGTTTTTTAAATTCATAGGTCATCTTTTCGACATGATCTTCAGGTCCATTAATAGCCGCAAGAGCCGCTTTTTGGGAGATTGATGAAGGGTTTGATGTTGAATGGTCTTGAAGCCGGGTTGCCGCCTTAACAATTTCTTCTTCAGCAGCCGCATATCCTATCCTCCATCCGGTCATTGCATAAGATTTTGAAACGCCATTGATGACAATAGATAATTTTTTAATTTTTTCGTTAACTGACGCAATACTGACATGTTTTTTTCCGTAAATTAATTTTTCATAAATTTCATCACTCAGTATATAAATATTGTGTTTTAGACAGATAGCCGCAATCTGCTTTAATTCCTTTTCATCATAAACAGCCCCGGTTGGATTTGACGGAGAATTAAAAATGAGCATTTTTGTTTTTGGGGTAATTACTTTTTCCAAGTCCTGGGGATTAATTTTAAAGTTATTTGTCTTTAAAAAAACACATTTCCCATCAGCTATTTTTACCATCTCTTCGTAACTGACCCAATAAGGAATAGGAATAATAACTTCATCTCCCGGATCAACGGTAACCATAATCATATTAAATAACGATTGTTTTGCACCGGTTGAAACAATGATATTTTTGGGTTCGTAGTCAAGCCAATTATCACGGCGTAATTTGGCGCAGATGGCCTCTTTAAGCTCAATTATTCCTGAAGTAGCTGTGTATTTAGTAAAGCCCTCATCAATTGCTTTTTTTGCCGCCTCTTTAATATGGAACATCGTATCAAAATCAGGTTCACCGGCACCGAAAGAAACAACATCAAG
>Ga0172379_10005003_pt1 | contig 18926 bp, 19 predicted proteins | sample GrowelOW334metaG_FD_119756 | JGI IMG/M metagenome (GOLD analysis project Ga0172379, IMG submission 119756) | Groundwater microbial communities from an aquifer near a municipal landfill in Southern Ontario, Canada - Groundwater well OW334 metaG | ecosystem: Environmental > Aquatic > Deep...
AAAGGAACAGGAGAAGCATTGAATCATTTACAAATTTATAAAAAAAGTATTTTAAGTAAAAAATAATTAATAATATGGATTATAAAAAAATTAAACGAATAATTCTTCGTGTGTTCTTGTTTGGATTCGCTCTTGTTGGATTCGTTTTTTCTTTTGTGTATATAGGGATGCGGTTTGGTTGGTTCAATGTTCGTGGATCTGTGTCACAAAGAAATTCATATTTCAATACAACTAATAATATAAAATCTGAAAATAAAAATAATATACAGCTATTACAACAAAAAATTCCCGGTTGGGCAAATACTGATCAATGGGCTTTAATGAAAGAAGTTTTTACTCGAGACCAAGATATCATAAAAAGGTCAGCTAGAGATGCACAGATTTCTCCAAGACTCATTTTGAGTGGTGTTATGGGAGAGCAATTTAGATTCTTTAATAATAGAAGAGAATCATTTAAAACTTATTTTGAACCACTAAAGATTCTAGCGTCACTCTCGAATACTTCTTTTGGAATTGCTGGATTGAAACCAAAAACTATTGGACAAATAGAAGATAATCTGAAAAACCCTGAATCAGTTTTTTATTTAGGGCCTGAAATGGAGCATGTCGTGGATTATAAAGATGGAGCGGATATTGAATCTGAAAGAATGAATCGTATTACAGACACCAAGGACCCATACTATTCTTATCTATATGTAGGATTGTATATGAGACAAATTGTTGCCCAATGGCAAAAAGCTGGATATGACATAAGTCAAAATGCAGGAGTTCTCGGAACTTTATATAATCTTGGTTTTTATTATTCTGTTCCAAAAGAAAATCCTGAAATTGGTGGTTCTGTTATAAATATAAATAATATTGATTATACTTTTGGAGATATTGCTCATGAATTTTATTATTCCGATGAACTTTCAGATATTTTTCCAATTGATGTACAATAGATAGATATGAATCCTTTTGAGAAATTATTACCAATAAATTTATATCATAGTTATGTTATAGAAGGAGACCCAAATATAACCCCGTATTTATTATTGGAATTTTTGAAAGTTCGAGGTGATATTGAAAATAAAAATCCTGATGTGTTGTGTCAGATTTATGAATCGTTTACCATAGATAATAGTGGAGAGATAAAAGATTGGCATAGTAAAAGTGGAGTAACAGAAGGCAAGAGAGTTTGTATTATTGGAACAAAGTTTATTAATCGCGAAGCTGAACAAGCTTTACTCAAGATAATAGAAGAGCCAGCGACGGATACTCATTTTTTTATAATTATTCCTGATTCATCTACTTTATCAACTACTATTATTTCAAGAGTCCATGTTGTCAAAACAGAACATGTAGATGATAAGGAAATAAAAAAAGAAGCACTTTCTTTTTTATCAGTATCCCCAAAAGATAGGATAGATATGGTAGCTTTAATTATTAAGAATAATAAAGATTTGGAAAATAGTGGTCAGCTGAGATTTTATGCAGTTTCTTTTGCAAATGAGCTTGAAAGTATTTTTTATCAAAAATTTAAAGGAAATAGGAAGGATAAAAAAATAATATTTATTTTAGAAGAATTACAAAAGTCGAGAAAATATCTAAGTACATCTGGAGCTTCAGTGAAAATGATTTTAGAACATTTAGCTCTTGTGATATAATCAAATTGTTAATTATTAAGTTATATAAAAAGCTTCACAAATTATATTCTGAAAAAAGTCCTCGGATGAGGGAGGACGAGGATCCAGACATTTTTTCATAAAATAATTTGTTTCGCCTTAAAACTATGTCATACAATACACAAAATTTTAAAATAGAATTAAAAAAAGTTGAAGAATGGTTGAGTAAAGAATATTCGCAAGTTCATACTGGACGAGCAACCCCGATGGTGCTTGATAGTGTTTCTGTAATAAGTTATGGAAGTCGTATGCCGCTCAAGAACGTCGCGGGGGTTACTATTGAAGATCCAAAGACTCTCCGTATCGCTCCATGGGATAAGAATCAAATCAAAGATATTGAAAATGCAATAAATGAAGCAAATTTGGGATTGTCGATAGTTTCTGACAGTGATGGAGTTCGCGTGATTTTTCCAATGCTTACAACAGAGAATCGCACCAAGCTTGTAAAAGTTTTGAAAGAAAAACTTGAAGAAGCTCGCATAAGTGCTCGCCAAGAGAGACAAGTAGAAATGGAAAAAATAACAGACTTGCCAGAAGATGATGCAAAACGAGCAAAAGAAGATATCCAAAAATGTGTAGATGAAACAAATAATAATCTCGAAGCAATATTTACTAAAAAAGAAACAGAAATAATGAATTAAAATAATTTTAAATAGCCCCGCTCCGACTACTGTCTGAGCGGGGCTATTTTGTTGACAAATACATTTTAATATTTTAATCTTTAATAAACTAAATTTAAGAATATGAAAAACAATGGTTTTCTTGAAAATGTAAACTCTTCTTTAATGATTAAACTAGGTATTGGTGCAATAATTATTGTCTGTATATGCGGAGGATTGTTATTGTATTTTTTTGTAAAATTAAAATTTTAAACTATGAAAAAATCTGAATGGTTAGTTTTAAGGAAAAAATTAATTTCTCCATTTCAATTAATTAGTAGAATAATTCAAGTATTATTCTTCGGGACGATTGCTACTATGTTCTTTGCACCAGAGTTCTTTATTGTAGTCGTTTTTATTATTTTCTTTTTATGTTTATGTATAAAAATTTGAGAATTTTTATGAAAAGCTTATCTATAATTGATGAGCTTTTTATTTTTGGTAAATATTTTAATATGTTATGATACCTAGATATGAATATTTTAATTTTTTGGGTAATTTTATTAGTACTTGTAGTTTCTCATGAATTTGGGCATTTTATTGTTGCAAAGCTAAATAAGATTCGAGTTGATGAATTTTCTTTTGGTTTCCCACCAAAACTTTTTGGTAAAAAAATAGGCGAAACAACTTATAATTTTAATTTACTTCCACTTGGTGGATATGTGAAAATTTATGGAGAAAATGTTGAGGAAGCTGATTTTGTAGAAGTTGGATTTTTGGACAAAGAAAATACTCCAGAAAAAGTTGAAATGGCACAGAGGAGTATGGCAAACAAACCAAAATATATTCAAGCAATGGTATTGCTCGCAGGAGTAGCAATGAATTTCTTGGTGGCGTGGATACTTCTCTCTGTTGGTTTTATTTCTGGTCTTCCTACTTCTGTTGGAGCAGTTCCCAAGGGAGCTATTGTAGAAAATCAAGCTCTAACTATTACTAGTGTCCTTGTTGGCTCACCATCGGAAAAGGGCGGAATAAAAGTCGGAGATAAGATTCTATCTTTAGAAACTAAAACAGATTCCACAAAACTTTTGTCATCAAATCTTAACGCTGAGAGTGTGCAATCTTTTGTAAAGTCTCACAATGGTGAAGAAGTAAATGTCTCATTAATAAGAGGCAAAGAACCAATGCAATTAGTTGTGATTCCAGAATTGAGTAAGACGAGTGATAATGCAATGATAGGTATTTCTATGGATACAATAGGTACACTAAAACTCCAAGTTCACAGAGCTGTATGGGAAGGATTAAAATTATCTGGAAATGTTTTTATAGATACACTAAAAGGATTTTATAATCTAATCCATAGCGCTGTCTTGGGTAAAGCAGACATGTCTACTCTTACAGGTCCAGTTGGTATTGTTGGAGTTGTAGGTGATGCGGCAAAATTTGGATTTATTTATTTGCTGTCATTTACTGCACTTATCTCTATTAATCTTGCTGTTATCAATCTGATTCCATTCCCAGCTCTTGATGGTGGACGATTATTATTTTTATTAATAGAAAAAATAAAAGGTTCACGTATCAAACCAAAAGTTGCAAACACTGTGAATGTAATAGGTTTCGGACTTCTGATGCTATTGATGGCAATAATAACTTTCCACGATATTGCAAAATTGTTGTAGATATGGTTTAATTTGAGTGATAGTTTTATTGTACAAATTAAAAAATAAAAATATGCATCGGAAGAAAATTATTATTGGGGATGAGATTGTTGAAATACCCAAGGATAATCAACAAGAAAAAGATGATGTATTTATAGATAAATCACAAAATCAGGGTAAATATCCTAGACCATGTTTTCATTGTGCTTGTCTTGAATGTCCTTATTGTATTTTATGATATTAAAAACCCTTTTTCGCTCATTTGCGAAAAGGGTTTTTATTTTTGTTTACATTTTAGGAAATGTATGATATTATGTTTGGACATTCGCTTCTCGTAGCGATTTCCAGTTCGGGATTAGTCCGCTGTTGGCGGATATTTTTGTTTCAAATCGTTTAAAAAAGAATTTAATATTATTATTTTTATAAAAAAACTTATATATGGAAATCAGAAACATCGCAATAATCGCACACGTTGACCACGGAAAGACAACTCTCACAGATCAAATGATGAAGCAGTGTGGAATGGTGGAAGAAGGAGTCACTATGGATTCCAACGCTCTTGAGCTTGAGCGTGGTATTACTATTTATTCTAAAAATACTTCCGTTATATATAAAGGAACAAAAATAAACATTGTGGATACTCCAGGTCACGCGGATTTCGGCTCTGAAGTTGAGCGTGTTCTTCGTGCTATCGACTCCGTGCTTTTGCTCGTAGATGCGCAAGAAGGTCCAATGCCTCAAACTCGTTTCGTTTTGAAAAAGTCACTAGAACTTGGACTCAAGCCTATCGTTATAATAAATAAAATAGACAAACCAGCAGCAAATCCTGATCGTGTTCACGATGAAATCTTGGAATTATTCTTGGAGCTCGGAGCAACCGAAGAACAAATTGATTTTAAATTTATGTATGCTATCGGAAGACAAGGAATAGCAAAGTTACACTTAGAAGACGAATCAAAAGATCTAACTCCATTGTTTGATTTAATTCTTGCCGAGGTAAAAGAAGCTTCTGTAAATAAAGACGATCCATTTCGTGCACAAGTTTTCAACCTTGGCTATGACAATTTTCTTGGACGTTTGGCTATCGTGCGTGCTTATGCCGGGTCTATTAAAACCGGTTCTCAGATAATAGTGAAAGATTCTTCTGGTAAAACTCGTAATGCAAAAATATCCAAGATGTTTACTTTTGACGGCATTAAAAGAAAAGAAGCAGATATTTTGAATACTGGGGATATTGCTATCATTGCTGGAATACCAGATGTATATATCGGAGAAACTTTTTGTGATAATGTGAATACCGAGGCTCTTCCTTCTATTGAAATAGATGAGCCTACAATTTCTTTAAATTTTTTAGTCAATGATTCTCCTTTTGCCGGACGTGAAGGAAAGTATGTTACAAGTAGACAAATAAGAGAAAGACTAGAAAAAGAACTTGAGATGAACGTTGGTCTTCGTATCAGTTTTGATGCACCTGACCAAGAAGAAGTTCAAGAGGGTTTTCTTGTGTATGGACGCGGAGAATTACACATAGCAGTTCTTCTTGAAAATATGCGTCGTGAAGGATATGAACTTCAAGTTTCTCAGCCTCATGTAATTATCAAAGAAGAGCGGGGAGAAAAGCTAGAACCGTACGAAGAAGTGACCATTGATGTTCGCAATGAATTTTCTGGTGCTGTTATAGAAAAATTAACTGGACGAAAAGGTATCATCACAAGTATGCATGAGAAAGAAGGTATTGTTCGTATGTTGATAGAAATGCCAACAAGAGGATTGCTCGGTTATCGTGGGCAGTTTGTTGTAGATACTAAAGGTGAAGGAATTCTTGCCTCAAGATTTATAGGATTCAAGAATTATGCAGGAGAAATAAAAAAGAGAGATGTGGGTTCTATGACTTCAATGGTGCCGGGAAAAGTTATTGCTTTCTCTCTTTGGACTTTACAAGAAAGAGGAATTCTATATGTTGAGCACGGAGATGAAGTGTATGAAGGTATGGTTATTGGAAATGTTTTGAAGGGAGATGAAATGTCTGTAAATCCTACAAAAAGTAAACAACTTTCAAACATGCGTTCAAGTGGTACCGATGAGGCAATTAACGTAAAACCGCCATATAAACTATCAATAGAAAGGGGTCTTGAGATAATGGCAGACGACGAATATCTAGAAATTACTCCTAAAAGTGTACGTTTAAGAAAAAAGTTATTAACGGAAATGAATAGATCAAAATCAAATACAGCTTCTAAAAAGTAACTTTTTCTAAGCTCAAAAATTGACTTTACTTAATAGTAATGATATTATAAACTACATAGAATATCATATTAATTTTTTAGAATTTAAAAATGACCAACACAATTACATTCAAACCCAAACAAGTTACAAAACGTATTCTTTCAGGATTATCTCCACGTGCCTATGAGGTGGTGGTCAATCGTTTTGGTGTGACTGACGATGCACAACGAAAAACACTAGAAGCAATAGGTAAAAAATACGGTATTACTCGTGAGCGTGTTCGCCAGATAGAAAACACAGCACTGTCTCTTATTTGTAAATCAGAATCTTTCAAAAATGAGAAAGATGTTTTTCTAGAATTAAAAAAAATAATAGAAACATTAGGAGCTATTATCGGAGAGCATGATCTTTTAAATCATTTATCTAAAGATAAATTAACTCAAAATCATATAAATTTGTTTTTGACCTTAGGTAGTGATTTTACCAAGCACAAAGAAGACGATCATTTTAAAACACGTTGGAGTATTGACTCTGACATAGCAGAACAAATTCATAAATCATTAAAGAATCTTTTTGAAAATCTTTCCGAAGATGAATTAATTTCCGAAGGGGAACTCGTAGCTCGTTTTCTTGATGATGTTAAAGATTTATCTGAACAATATAAAAATGAAGAAATTGTTAAACGATGGCTTTCAATGTCTAATAAGATTAGTAAGAATCCATTGGGTGAATGGGGAAAGTCTACATCATCTTCTATTAAAACTCGCGGAGTGAAAGATTATGCTTTTTTGATGATGCGTAAACACGGCTCCCCAATGCATTTCAAAGAAGTAGCAAAGGCAGTAGCTAGTACTTTCAATAAAAAATGTCACATAGCTACTTGTCACAATGAACTCATAAAAGATCCTAGATTCGTATTGGTTGGAAGAGGTATTTATGCATTGTCTGAATGGGGATATAAAACTGGAGTGGTGAGAGATGTTATCAAAGAACTTATAAAAAAGAATGGTCCAATGACAAAAGAAGAAATCGTTGACCAAGTAATGAAAGAACGATATTTGAAGAAAGATACTATTTTGGTCAATTTACAGAATTCTAAATATTTCAAAAAAAATAAAAACGGTCAATACATTGTTGCCTAAAGAAAAAATCTCTACATTTTTTAAAATGTAGAGATTTTTTCTTTAGTGTATGCTACAATAATAATGTATGATACAAGATTTTTTATCTACTCATAATTTTAATTTAATTCAAATGTTATTGGTTGGAATAGGTTATCTTATGCCACTTCCTCTGGGAATTCTTGCTTTTACTTTATGGCATCACTACAGACAAGAGCGTTTTATCATGGGGATAAAATGGATTTTACTTGAGATCCAAGTACCTCGCGATGTGATCAAAAGTCCAGCAGCAATGGAGCTTATTTTTTCCAACGCCTTTTATCATAAAAGTATGAAAGGATTTTGGGAGCAATTTATAATAGGAGCACCTTGGTTATGGTTTTCTCTTGAGATTGTTTCTATAGATGGCAGAGTTCATTTTTATGTTCGTACCCCTACTCGTATTCGTAATTTGGTTGAGACTCAAATATATGCTCAGTATCCACAGGCAAAAGTTGTCGAGGTAGAAGACTATGCTTTTAATGTTCCTCAATACAAGAAAAATGGTGATTGGAATGTTTGGGGTTGTGAATTTTATAAATTAAAAGAAGACTTTTTGCCGTTTAAAACATACAAGGGATTTGGTGATGATATGAAAACCGGGATTAAAGAAGAATTCAAGATTGATCCGATTACTCCTGTTATAGAATACTTGGGTTCGTTGCCACAAGGTGAACAAGTTTGGATACAAATTATAGTTCGCCAGAGCACTAAAAAGTATCATAGTCACAAGACTGGTAAACATTTAGATTTTATTGGTGGAACAATAGAATTTTTAGATAAATTAGCCGTAGGTTATACACGTCTTCACGATGTTGATAAGCCAGACCTCCCAACTGCCAAACAAGTCTTTATGCCAGATCATTTGAAACCTGTTGTTACAGCTATTACTGAAAATATGAACAAAATTCATTTTGATTGCGGTATTCGTCTTATTGCTTTATCGGACAAGAGAAAATGCACAGATGATCAATTCCAGAATTTGCGTCGCGAGGTTCGTTTGCTTTTCCGTCAGTATGCTCAACCTTTTATGAATGAACTTGAACGTGTCAATTCTACACAATTTGATGCACCTTGGTCTGATCCGACTGGTCTTGCTTTGACTAAAATTAAAAAACGTATGTTAGATTTTTATCGTCTAAGAACATTTTTTCATCCACCTCTTCAGTATTCTATAAAATATCCAGCTGTATTATCTGTATTCTTTCCTTCTCACAAGCCAAATCTTTTTGTAGTCTCAAGTGAAGAATTAGCAACGATATTTCATTTTCCTGGTATGGTATCAGAAACTCCAAGCTTCAAGCGTATCGAGTCAAAGATTGCAAAACCACCTTCAAATTTACCTATATAATAATCTATGGATTCTGTTAATCAACAAATTGAATCTGAGAAACCGAAAACCAAAAATAGATTGCGTAATCTATTTTTGGTTTTCGGTTTAATTATTTTTTTCATTTATTGGTTTTTATCTGCACCATTTGGTAGCAGAGATTTTGTTGTTCATGTTAGATATGGTCAGTCTGTGAGCTCTGTGTCTTTAGAATTAAAAAGTAAAAACATTATTAGAGATGATTTTATTTTCAAGGTTTTTGTAAAATTATTTAAATCCGGAGGTGGTGTTGTAGCTGGAGATTATTTGATTTATAAACATTCACCAGTTTGGATCGTGGCTTGGCAAATAGCACGAGGTCATCACAATATAGAACCTATCAAAGTAACAATAAGAGAGGGTTTGAATAATGAACAATTGGCTAACTTACTAAAAGAAAAGCTTACTAGTTTTGATAAAGATTTATTTTTAGAAAAAATAAATGATAAACAAGGATATCTATTTCCAGATACATATTTTTTCTTTACGCTAGACACGACAGAAGAAATAATAAATAAATTATCAAATAATTTTGAAAATAAAATTAAAAATATTGAATCATCCATAAAAAAAAGTGGCAAAAGTTTGTCAGATATTATAACTATGGCTTCTATATTAGAAGGTGAAGCTGAGGGGAAAGGTGACATTGAAACAATTTCTGGTATTTTGTGGAAGAGGATTTATTTGGGGATGCCCCTACAAGTTGATGTAGATAAGTCTACCTACACCACAAAGGGTCTTCCTTTGGGACCACTCAATAATCCAGGGCTTGTTTCGATAGATGCTTCTATGAATCCCCAAAATTCTCCTTACCTATATTATCTTCACGATAAAAATGGTAAAGTGCATTATGCGGTTACGTTTGAAGAACATAAGCGTAATATTAGTAAATATTTGAAATAATTTATGATAAGAATTTTGCAAATTATTTTATGAAAAAATGTCTGGCCGAGCTTCCATCTGCGAAGCAGACTAATGGGCGAGGAGATCCGAGGACTTTTTTCAGAATATAATTTGCAAAATTTGCTTGTATAAAAACATGATACTAAAAACAACCAAACAAAAAGAATATGAATTACTCGATAGTGGAAATGGTGAAAAACTCGAAAGATATGGCCAGTTTGTTCTTCGTCGCCCAGATCCAGAAGCTTTATGGGAGAAATCAAAAGATATATTACTTTGGAACAAAGCTGATTTAAAATTTGAGAGAAATGGCACAAAGACAAAATGGATTGCAAAAGAAGGGACTCCAAAGCATTGGGAAATATCTTATGGAGATTTAAATTTTTCAATTCGCCCTACTTCTTTCAAGCACACAGGGATTTTTCCCGAGCAACTTCCAAATTGGACATGGAGTTATGATTTAATAAAAAAGGCTTCACCTTTAGACAATTTTTCAGGTCCTCGGATGAGGGAGGACGAGGAGCCAGACCATGAAAAATTATCTAAAGATTCCGCCGAGAAAAAAATAAGTGTTTTAAATTTATTTGCTTACACAGGCGGAGCGACTCTTGCTTGTGCAAAGGCTGGAGCAGAAGTTTGCCACCTGGATGGATCAAAGACTGCAGTAGAATGGGCAAGAGAAAATGCAAAATTGTCCGGATTAGAAGATGCACCTATTCGATGGATCGTAGAAGATGTCTTAGTTTTTCTTAAAAGAGAAATAAAAAGAGGACACAAATATGATGCGATAATAATGGATCCACCATCTTTCGGTCATGGACCCAAAGATGAGCTTTGGAAAATAGAAGAAAGCTTTTTGGGGCTTATGAAATTGTGCAAAGAAATACTCTCAGATGATCCAGTTTTTGTTCTGATCAATGGCTACACTGCAGGATATTCTCCAATAGCTTATGAGAATAACTTGAAAGATATGATGAAAGACTGTGGCGGAAAAATAGAAATAGGGGAACTTGTGATAGAGCAAACTGAAAGTGACAAACTGCTTCCTTGTGGTATATTTGCAAGATGGGAAAGGAAATAAAAACCGTATTTGTGGGAGTATCTGGCGGGGTGGATTCGTCCGTCTCGGCGGCACTTCTGAAAGACCAAGGATATAATGTCGTTGGGGTTTTTATTCGTACATGGACACCAGACTTTATAGAGTGTACTTGGCGCGACGAGCGTCGCGATGCGATGCGAGTTTGCGCGCATCTCGGTATTCCATTTTTGGAATGCAATGCTGAAGAAGAATATAAAAAAGGAGTAGCGGATTATATGATAGAAGAATATAAAAAAGGCAGAACTCCAAATCCCGATGTCATGTGTAACCGCGAAGTGAAGTTTGGAGCTTTTTGGAATTTTGCAAAATCGCATGGTGCAGATTTTATCGCAACAGGGCATTACGCTCGCACAAAGCGAGCTAGTGAAAAGTTAAAAGTAGAAAGCTATAAAGAAGAAGATTTAAAAAAACTTTATAAACTTGATGGGCTTTGTGAACTTTTAACTGTGTGCGACAGCACCAAGGACCAAGTTTATTTTCTTTGGACTTTAACGCAAGAAGATTTGGAGCATGTACTTTTCCCAATAGGGCATTTGAAGAAAACAGAAGTCAGAAAACTTGCAGAAAAATATAAACTTCCAACTGCCGTAAAAAAAGATAGTCAGGGGGTTTGTTTTCTTGGCCCACTTGATATGAAAGATTTTTTGCGACATTATATAAAATCTGAAAAAGGAAATGTACTCAATGAGGATGGAGAAATTATTGGCACTCATGACGGTGCAGTATTTTTCACATTAGGAGAAAGACATGGGTTTAATATTACTAAAAATAATGATGACAGTAAACCTCTTTATGTTGTCTCAAAAAATATAAAAGATAATACTATCACTGTTTCCTCTAGGCAGGGCTTAGGAGAAGACTTACATAGGTCAGACCTATGTAATGTCGTTTTGGATAATATCAATTGGATATCTGAGATTCCCAAAAAAGATAAAAAATATACTGCGCAGATTCGCTACCATGGAGAATTTTTATATTGCACGATTTCATGTACCAGTCCGACTGGTACAGAGGTAATTTTTGATAAAAATGTTTTAGTAGATAGCGGGCAGTCTATTGTATTCTACAATGGAGATATTTGTTTGGGCGGTGGTATTGTTGTATAGTATGAATATATGGAAACACGGAATTGTCAAAATTGCAAAAATAATTTCGATATCATACCAGATGATTTTTCTTTTTATGAGAAAATAAAAGTTCCACCTCCAACTTTTTGTCCTGAGTGCAGGATGATAAGAAGAATGATTTGGCGCAATTGCCGATCACTTTTCAAGAGAGAATGTGGAAATTGTGGTAAGTCAGTTATATCAATGTATTCTCCAGAAAGAACAAAAACTGTTTATTGTACAGATTGTTGGAATAGCGATAATAGGAATCCATTTAAAGACGGGTTTGATTATGATTTTTCTCAAAACTTTTTTAACCAGTTGAGGGGTTTGAGAGAAAATTCTCCAGTTTTGTTTGCTCATCACACTGGCACTTTGGTAAGATCAGAATATACCAATTATAGTTTAGATAATAAGGATTGCTATCTATCATATTCTATTATTGGTTGTGAAAATGTTTTATATTCTGAGATTGTAGATTTTTGTAAAAACATACAAGATTGCTATGCCGTTCAAAAGGTTGATGGTTGTTCTTATAACATTGGTTGTGAAGGTAATTATAATTCCCACCATGTTATAAAGTCTAGAAGTTGTATTGATAGTTATTTTGTTTATGATTGTATAAATTGTCAAAATTGTTGTTTGTCGTCAAACTTACGTAATCAAAAATATGTTTTTAAAAATAAAAAGTTAACAAAAGAAGAATATGAAAAAGAACTGTCTAATCTTGAACTAAATACTTATAGTGGAATCGTGGAATCTAAAAAAATATTTGATGATCTTTTAAAAAATAAAACAATTCATCGTTTTGCACAAATATATAATTCTCAAAACGCCAGTGGAGATTATATAGGTAATTCGAAGGACATATTTAATTCTTTTGACGTGCAAAATTCAGAAAATATACATTACACCGTTAGGTCTATATCTAATACTAAAGATTGTTATGATAATCAAGGAATAGGAGCTGGGGAATTGATATATGAATCCATTGCTACGAGTTTTAAAACTTATAAAGATTATTTTACTTATATTTGTGTTGCATCCAAAGAATGCGAATACTCATTTATGTGTAAAAGTTGCTCTAATTGTTTTGCTTGTTTTGGATTAAAGAATAATCAATATTGTATTTTCAATAAACAATATGAAAAAGATGAATACTTTATTCTAGTAGATAAAATTAAGAAACAAATGAATGACATACCTTATATAGATAGTAAAGGAAGGGTTTATAAATATGGCGAATTATTTCCTTTTGAACTGTCTCCATTTGGATATAACGAAACAAATGCTCATGATAATTTTTTAATAAAGAAAGAAGAAGCTTTAGAAAAAGGTTATCCCTGGAAAGAAAAAGAAGAAAGAAGTTACAATATAACCATAAACTCATCTGATTTGGTAGACAACATAAAAGATGTGTCAGATTCAATATTGGATGAAATAATAGCTTGTCCGAATAATGGAAATCAGGATTACCAGTGTACGACAGCTTATCGTATAGTTCCTGAAGAATTAAATTTTTGTAAACAAAAGAATCTTCCTCTTCCTAGATATTGTCCCAACTGTAGACACTATCAGAGACTTACTTATCGTAATCCAATGAAACTTTGGCATCGTAAGTGTATGCATGAAGGATGTAAAAATGAATTTGAAACTTCATATGCACCAGAACGTTCAGAGATTGTTTATTGTGAAAAATGTTATCAAAATGAAGTATGCTAAATTAATTTAATTCTTTCTTTTGCAAAAAATATACAGGGGTGGATTTTTTGCAAATTTATTGGTTGTGTTTATTGAGTTTTAATTAATATGTTATATCGAGTACGATATAATAACGGCTCTCGGACATTAAGCAAATAAATTGATATTTATTTGCTTAGGCTCCTCGTTTGTTGTTATAATAAGTCTATGGAAAAATTTTTAGATATAACAACAATAGATATTACAGTTCGACTTTTAGTCGCATTACTTTTGGGGATGGTAATAGGTACTGAGCGTGTGTGGGCACACAAGACAGCGGGCATGCGGACATACGCACTTGTGTCTATGGGTTCGGCTTTGTTTGTGATTATTTCAAATGAGATGGTGAAGTACTATACAGGAATGTCGGGACTTAATCCTCTCATGATAACTGCGCAAATAGTTGTCGGAGTTGGATTCATCGGCTCAGGACTTATTTTTTCAAAAGAATCAAAAATGATGGGGCTCACTACTGCGACTGGTCTTTGGGTGTCGGCTGGTATTGGGATGGCGGCTGGTTTTAGGCTTTTTAACATCGCCATAATTTCTACAGTTTTAATTCTTTTTATTTTTATTGTTTTATGGTTTGTAGAAGAGCAATTGAAGAAATCAGATTTTTTCAAAAATAATACTGCTCATGATAATAACTAAATTTTCTGTTTAACCTTTTTAGTATAATATACATATATATGACTTCAAATGAAATCCGTGAGAAATTCCTTAAATTTTTTGAGAATAGAGGACACAAAATAATACCTTCCGCTTCACTCGTTCCAGAGAATGATCCTTCTGTGCTTTTTAATACTGCAGGAATGCAACCACTTGTGCCTTATTTACTTGGTCAAAAACATCCAATGGGAACACGATTGGTAGATATTCAGAAATGTGTTAGGACTGGAGATATTGATGAAGTAGGAGACAATCGCCATCTTACATTTTTTGAAATGATGGGGAACTGGTCTCTCGGAGATTATTTTAAAGAAGAATCTATAAAGTGGAGCTTTGAATTTCTCACAGATAAAGAAGAAGGACTTGGACTTGATATAAGCAAGCTTTATGTCACAGTTTTTGAAGGTGATGAAAATGCAGAGAGAGATAATGAAGCAAAAGATATTTGGAAAAAATATTTACCCGAGAATCGCATTTACTTTTTACCAGCAAAAAATAATTGGTGGAGTGCAGGTGAGAATGGTCCTTGTGGTCCTGATACTGAGATATTTTATGATGTGAGCGAAGAGCCTATTGGTGATATGACTCACGATGAATTTATGAAAGCAGATGATGAAGGAAAAGTTGTAGAAATCTGGAACAATGTTTTCATGCAATATGAAAAGAAAGACGGAAAAGTTGTCGGTAAACTTGCCAAGAATAATGTGGATACAGGCATGGGACTTGAGAGAATTTGTATGGTTTCTCAAGGAGTTAAAACTGTATTTGAGACGAACTTGTTTAAAGATATTATTAAAAAAATAGAAGAATTATCAGAGCTTAAATATGGTGATAAGACTGACAAAGAATGTAAAAAAGAAAATGGTCAATGTTGGGTAGATACTAGAAAAAAAATTAGAGTAATAGCTGATCATTTAAGAACATCTGTGTTTATGATTTCTGATGGTGTAATACCTTCAAATACTGGTAGGGGCTATATTCTACGTAGATTGCTAAGGAGAGTTATTCGTCTTAATGATATTGTTGGAATAGATAATTTAGGATTAGATGATTTAGTATTTATTATTATCGCTAAATATAGTGATGTTTATTCAAACCTAAAACAAAATCCAGAATCAATTATTCAAGAAATTTTACAAGAAGAAGATAAATTTAGACAGACACTAGATAGGGGAATAAAAGTTTTTGATTTAAAAACTAAGAGTATTAATCTTATACATAAATTCTCAGATAAAACACAAGCTGTTGATAAAATAAGTGGAAAAAACCTTTTTGATTTATGGACTACATATGGTTTTCCTCTAGAGCTTTCTAATGAGATAGCCAAAGAGAAAAATATTCCTATAGAAGCAAATGCTATTAGTGAGTATTATAAATTAATAAAAGAGCATCAAGATCTTTCTCGTACTTCATCTGCCGGCATGTTTAAGGGTGGCTTGGCAAATCATAGTGAGAAGACTATTCGATTACATACCGCTCATCATTTGCTACTTGCTGGGTTACAAGAAATAGTAAATAAAGATATCAAGCAAAGAGGAAGTAATATTACAGAAGAAAGACTTCGTATGGATTTTATGTGTGACCATAAACTTACAGGTGAAGAAATTAAAAAAGTAGAAAACTGGGTAAATGACAAAATTCAAAAAGAATTGAATGTTGTCCGCAGAGAAATGCCACTTTCTGAGGCTGAAAAGATAGGCGCTCAAATGGAATTTGGAGCAAAATATCCAGAGATTGTTTCAGTTTATTTTGTGGAGGATGAAAATGGCGATGCAATCTCAAAAGAATTTTGTGGAGGTCCTCATGTTTCAAATACTAAAGAGCTGGCGATTAACCTCGATGGGGAGCCCAAGCATTTCAAAATACAAAAAGAAGAAGCTGTTGCCTCTGGCATTCGTCGCATTAAAGCTATTTTAGAATAGGTATCAATGTAATTTTGTTTTTATGTATGATATAATAGATATTATGGGATTATTTTCAGTATTAAAAAAAGAAAAAATTGTTGCTATTTTTGATATAGGATCTGGTAGTGTGGGAGGAGCAATTGTACGAGTTCCGCTTACTGGTAATAGTATTCCAACAATAATAAAATCAGTTCGTACTGAATTAAAACCATACAGAAATTTTAATTCTTACATGAAAGATATGGTTTCTATTCTAGGTACAACAGTAAACTCTTTATATAATAAAAAAATGGGAGCACCAGATGAGATTGTCTGTGTGTTGGCGTCTCCTTGGTATTTGTCTGAAACTCGAGCGATTAAAATGTCTAAAGAAAAATCTTTTGTTTTTACAAAAAATTTACCTAGTGAATTGATAAAAAAAGAAATATTAAATCTTGGTGAATTACACAAAGAAAAATATTCTAAATTAGGAAGTTCGTTGGAAATGATAGAGCATTATACGATGTCAGTATCTCTCAACGGATACCCCACCTTAGAACCGTTAGGAAAAAAGTGTAAATCTTTTGAAATGGATATGATCATATCACTATCTCCAAAAGAATGTCTTGATAAAATACGAGAGACATTGTCAAAGACATTTCACCATATAGATGTTTCTTTTTCTTCTTTTACTCTAGATACATATTTAGCTGTAAGAGATAAATATATAGCTCATGATTCATATTTATTGATTGATATAAGTGGGGAAATAACAGATGTTGGAATTGTAATAAAAGGAGTTTTAAAATCCGTAATCTCTTTTCCTTTTGGTAAAAAAACATTTTTCAATCTTATCTGTACAAAATTAGATATTGAACAAAGAGATGCAGAAGAATTTTTCAAATTATATAACGATAATACTTTGTCTGATGAATTTAAAAATAAAATAATTCCTATTTTAAAAACAATAGAAGATTCTTGGAGTGAGTCTTTTATGGAAGGGATAAGTACTTTGCCGCATACACTTATGATTCCTAATACTGTGTTTTTGACCGCAGATAATGACATAAAAAAATGGTTTGCAGAAGTCTTGTGTAAGGGGGAATTTTTCAAAACTATGACTTCTCAACATCCTTGCATAGTTACTACTTTGGATGGTCCTGAGTTTTTAAATATGTGCGATAACAAAAATGGTGTATGTGATCCATTTTTAATGATAGAGGCGATAGCCATGATGAGAAAAATGAAAATATAAATATATGATAAAAGTTATTTTGGAAGATATTAAATTAAAGAAAAATAATAAAAAACCAATTATTCTTAAAAAAAAAGATGACTTTTTTGTAGAACCAAAAGTAGAAATAAAAAAACAAGAAGAATCTAGTAAAACAAAAGTCAGAATAATGAATAAATTTATTTTTGTTTTTTTAATTTTATCTATTTTTATAGGTGGTGTTTATTGGGGTTTAGAAATTTTTCAGAAAGTTAATATAACTATTATCCCAAAGACCAAACTAATTACTTACAAAAATAAACAGTTTTCTGTTTTGAAAGATCCTAAAGAGGATGGCGTTAATTTTGAAATGATGATAGTTTCTGATAAAAAATTAATAGATATAACATTATCTCAATCAAAAGAAGTATCAATCAAAGCGACAGGTAGTGTTACTTTATATAATGGATTTAGTGTAAAAGCAGAGAAATTATCTACGGGGACATTTCTTTCTGACGGTAATGGTAAAACATATAAAATTAATAATAATGTAATAATTCCCGGTTACAAAATAGATAATAAAAAAATAATCCCTGGTCAAGTCGTTGTAAACATTACATCTTTTCTGCCCGGGGAAATTTATAACGGGAGTCCAGCAGATTTTTATGTGAATTCTTTTAAGGGAACTTCCAAATATAACAAAATTTATGGAAAATTAAAAAGCCCTCTTGTCGGAGGGGCTAGTGGTTTGGTGTATGAGTTAGATGATTCAAATAAAAAAGATATTGAAAAAATAGCTCAAACTTCCTTAAAAGAAAATCTATTTAGAAAGGTTAAATCTTTGGTTCCATTGGGTTATATATTGTATCCTAACGCAATAAATTTTTCTTATAAAAAATTGGATAGTTTTTTATCTAAAAAACCCGAAACACAGATAGAAATAGAAGCAACACTATCTGCTGTTTTATTGAAAGAAAAAAGTTTAGAAGAAATGGTAACTAAGACCTCTTTGCCAAATATATCAGAGAGTGAATTAAAGGAAATTAAAATATTAGGATTAGATAAGCTTTCTTTTAGTTTTGTAAACAAAGATCAATTAATTACAAAAGATATAAATCTTATTCCTTTTTCACTTTCTGGAGATATAAATGTTATTTGGAATCCGGATTTGAAACTATTAAAAACGAAATTAATTGGAATTCATAAAAATGACATAGTGTCTGTTTTTCAACAAGATCCCGGAATTGAATCTGGTCTTGTTAAATTTTTTCCACCATGGCAGAAATATATTCCTAGCGATTTATCTAAGATTAAAATCATTAATCAAAATGATTTGACGAGATATTAATTTTTTGTTATACTTGTCCTAACATTAAATGAATCAAAAAGATGATAAAAATATTGTTATAGGTACTGTTACTGAGGCTCTTCCAAATACTCTTTTTAGAGTAGATATAGGTGGTGAAAAAATAATTATTTCATACCTTGCTGGAAAGATGCGTATGCATAGAATAAAAGTATTAGTAGGAGATAGGGTAGAAGTATTACTTGATCCCTATGGTGGTAAGGGGAGAATTATTAAAAGAAGTTAACCTTCTTGCTTATTTTATTAAAGTAGTGTATTATGGAAAGGTATA
>Ga0172379_10005004_pt1 | contig 18924 bp, 15 predicted proteins | sample GrowelOW334metaG_FD_119756 | JGI IMG/M metagenome (GOLD analysis project Ga0172379, IMG submission 119756) | Groundwater microbial communities from an aquifer near a municipal landfill in Southern Ontario, Canada - Groundwater well OW334 metaG | ecosystem: Environmental > Aquatic > Deep...
ATAGAATAGAAAAGATTCCCTTCATTCGTAGATAATTTATGTTTTCAAATTAAATTGGCTTGAACTCATGGAGCCCTGAAATTTTTTTCATGGCATGTTGTAATCGGCACTCATTATTTCTTCGGGATAAAGGTCAGGTGAAACATATATTCCGGGATGGTCCATGCAGCCGGATCGGCATAATAACCGCATATAAAAACAGCAACATACATCTTGTCGGGGGTAATTTCCTTGATAATGAACTTTCTGGTGGTTGGAAAGTCGAGAATGGCAAAAAATGCCCCTTCAGAAAGCGTGACCCATTTTTTTCCTTTAAAAGTTTTGATTTCGTGCAGGGCCGGAACTTCCGTACCCATCGGGTTGATAATGGCATCCAACACAAGGTCCTCCTGATGAAGCGTCCAGGTTGAGCTGGCGGGTGCTGTATAGGTGCCTCCATAGATTCCAAGGTTATTACTCTCGTTACCGTAATTCACAATGTTCCCTTCTGTCAGGCCATAAATATTTGACGTTAAAGCAATCCCGTTTTTAACATCCACTTTATACCGGCCATCGGAATAGAAGGTGTATTCATTGTCATATTCTTCGGCCAGCCCGATCACATTGAGCATGTTTTCCACGGAAGGAAGAAAAATGGTCAGCGAACTATCAACTGCTCCGCCTCCGTCCTTCCCTTCTGTAAAACCGGGGCTAAGCACCCAGGTCTTCCCATTGGTTGCGGTTATTCCTCCGGTGAGCATCTCGGTGACGGAAGGTAAAATTTCAATTTGCGTAGAGGACTTGCTTTCGCCCCCCTTGCCGGTTACGGTCAGGTTAACGGTAAAACTCCCTGAAGTAGCATATTCATGCACAGGACTGGCTTCGGTACTTGTTTGGGTATCGCCGAAATCCCAAAGGTAGCTCTCGGCATTGGTTGCAACAACTGAAAAGGTTACCCGGTAACCATCCATAGTGACCTGAATCTGGCCAAGAGTAGGTTCCTTGGCACAGGAGGTCAGCAGAAAGGCTATTATTGGTACCACCGGTAAGATATAAAACAAAATCTTTTTCATGTGTTAAGGATAAAGTATAAGTTAAATTTTCTTCTTCGCCCTCAGATTCGTATAATACAGCGACCCCACCAGGCTGATCACCGCGACAATCAGAAATGCCACCACCCTCAATCCGACTTCCATATGTTTCATATCGATGAGCAGCAGGTATATGACTGCCACGATCAGGGTTCCGATCGCAAGGTACCGGTATTTGATGTTATGAATGAGAATACTGAGAATGAAATATACGGCAGCGGCACCTACCCAGGACAAGGTGATGATCTGCCTGGGAACCGCTTTATAGAGCGATAGCAGGACCATGAAGAAAGCAGCTACCAGGTAAATATTGCGCATGGCATCGCTGTTTAAAGTCAGACGTTCCTTCTTCCAGTATAGAAACCGCGCCGTGAGCAGTGCCACCAGGGCAAAGGTGAAATTTACCGAATTCAACGACGGGGAGATGACCAGGTAGGTAACCATCAGCCCCACAAAAAGGATGGTATTGACCCAGACAATAAGTTTTGACCGGAACCACAGAGCAATGGAAACAACGAGTAAACTCTGAAGGGCAAGCCACAGGTAGGATTGCGGCAATCCGGCATAACCGTAAATGGCAATGCTCAGTGCAATGAAACTGACGCAAGCATAAAAAGAGGTAATAAATAGGTGCTTCCCCATAAACTGTAAAAGCGCTGAATATCCAAGGGAGCAAACAGTGATGACCGCAAAAATCGGCATGTAGGAATTCTTGTAAAAAGCTGAAACTTCCAGTGCCAGTATCATCGCAAATAGCATGGCATTCCATATGGTGGTTGAAATGCTGAAGCTCACCGGCTGCTCCTTTTTATGTAAAAGGATCGATCCGATCGAAAAGGAAATGCCATACAGGAAGAGAAAGAAGAGGTTCACACCTGGGGAATCCCGGATAATAAAACTATGTCCGCCGGCCGGATTTCCAAACAGCCAGAGGAGGTGGTTCAGGTAAACCAGAAAAAGGGCGAAGTATACCTGCTTCGACCAGTTATTACGCCATAAAAGCATGATGGACAACACGGTGGCAGCAGCTCCGGCGAAAAGGATGATTCCGGTCACATCAGAGAACCAGCCTGCTCCGATCAGCATGATTAAACCGATTCCGGTGAGAAACTGCGAGCTTCTTTTTAAAGCATAAACGAACTGGATGATCACCGGCACCGCCAGGAGGATCATGCTCAGAGGTAAACTGCTGATGAGAGGGTCGTTGGTAAAAAAATGAACCCGGACAGCGATATAATACAGCAGAAGCAATATTCCGGTGTGTATCCGGTGCACCTGTCCTGAAAAGCGTTTGCGCAGGAGCAGGCTAAGCAGGAACATGCCGCCTGTGGCTACCAGCCCGCTGACAGTTGCCGCCAGAGAACCTGAATTTTTTTGAAAAAGGACCATCAGGAAAACCACAAAGAAAATCCCGATGATACTACTGATCCAGGCGAATCCATCCTCTCCGATAGTTGATTCGATTCCTTTTCCGGAGTCCTCAACTTCCACCTCGTCCAGATCATCCTCGGTTCGCTCCAAATAACGCCTCAGAGGAGAGGATTCCAAAACTGCCATCTTGGCCTCCATTTTTTCCAGCCGGTTTTGCAATAATTCAATGGAGTCATGCAACCGGTTGAGATCATTGGAGGAGATTTGACCAGTATTTTTCATCATTCCCAGTTTTGCCGTTTTTCAAAAATAACTTTAAATTCGTCTAATGCAATTATTTCCAACTGTTTATCTGATAACAGCTATCTTAGCAAAATGTTCCTCTACCTTGCAGTGATTGCCTTGTTTATTCTGATGACAGGATACCGTCTATTTGCCGAAGGGATGTTTGTTGACGGTGTGACCTACGCTGCCATCTCCAGGAATCTTGCCCGGGGGTTGGGATCCTTCTGGGAGCCGCATTTATCGGCCACCCTTTACCCGCAATTCCATGAACATCCCCCGCTGGCTTTCGGATTGGAGGGACTGGTATTCCGTATATTCGGTGATCATTGGCTGGTTGAACGGTTCTACTCACTGATTTCCATATTATTGACCGGATACCTGATGGTACTCATCTGGAAGGAATTGACCGGTGAAAAAAAATCAGGATGGATGCCACTTTTCCTATGGGTACTCTTTCCACTCGTTTCATGGGCCGCTTCTTCAAACTTGCTGGATAATACCCTCTGTGTTTTTACCACGATGAGCATCTGGCTCATCATCAAAAGCTCCGCGCAAAATCGGCCTTACTACCTGATCATTGCCGGATCAGCTTTGTTTGCAGGATTGCTGACCAAGGGACCTTTCGCCCTTTTTCCCTGGGTTTTACCCTTTGTTTGGGAACTTACCAGGCCCGGTTTTCGTCTGGGAAAAGCACTCCTCAAAACCCTGATCCTCATCATCGCCACCCTGGCCCCGTTGATATTGCTCCTGGTTGTTTCAAACCCGGCCCGTAGCAGTTTACATGCGTATTGGGTGAATCAGGTGGTCGGAAGCATAGAAAACGTGCAAACCGTTTCGAGCCGGTTCTATATTCTGGGCATATTGGCGCTTCAACTGGCCTTGCCACTTTTAGCATCCGGTGTCGCGATCTGGATTTTCAGAAAAAAAACCGACCGGACCAATAGTGTGCGAAGCGAACCAATTAGCGACCGAAGGGAGCCAATTAGCGAGGCGATAGCCGGGCCAATTATCCTTAACCACCTTAAATCCTCCGCCGGCCTATTCCTCCTTGGCTTGTGCGGGGTGCTGCCCATCATGATCAGCATGAAGCAGAGCAGCTTTTATATTCTCTCTGCCCTGCCGGTATTTGCTCTATGCCTTGCTTTGGCTACCCGGACGCTCATCGGTGACCCCTTTTCTAAAAAACCTGTATCGGGAAAAATTGCCGGAATATTCCGGTGGGCTACCATTCTTTTATTGGCGGCGTCCCTGGTGTTGGCCCCCGTTCTGGGTCACCAGAACAAACGTGACAGTCTGGAACTTGCCATGATCCATGAATTCAGCAAGGTGATTCCGCGGGGCAGCACCATAAGGATCAACCGCTCGCTATTCACCGAATGGAGCCTGCACAGCTATTTTGTCCGCCTTTATGGGATCAGCCTCGATCCTGCCGAAAATCCGTCAGCCGGTTACTGGCTGGTCGCAGATCCTGAAAAACCAACCGGTAACCAGAACACCCCTTGGACCGAAATCTGCAAGACAAACGGATTTTCTCTATTCGAGAAGTAAGCACTATATTTGGGGCGATGATCAAACGGTTAGCATTGATTTTATGGCTGATACCACTGATAGCTACTGCTCAGATGGTTCCGGCATCGCAGGCGGTTAGTATCGCCTGGAGTGTGATGGACAAAAACCGTGGGTCATTAAAAACAGGACTCGTTCAGGATTCGGTGATGGAAATCGGCAATCCCGGACAACCGTCGATGTATGTGATAACTTTTAAGCCTTACGGTTTTGTTGTTGTGTCGGCCAACGCCTCCGGTGAGCCGGTTTTGGGCTTTTCGATCACCTCTCGATTCCCTGAGAATCCGGATCATCCTCTCCGCAGCTGGTTGCTACCTTCTTATCGGTCTGCCGTTAACCATCCGGCCCAACTGAAGTTATCGAACGGAGCCCAGTTCTATACCGACCACAGCGTGCAACCATTAGTCTCCGCCCAATGGGGTCAGGATGACCCCTGGAACAGTTTTTGTCCGGCAGATTCTTCGGGCAAACGGGCCCTGGCCGGGTGTGTGGCAGTGGCCATGTCGCAAATCATGGAAAGGTGGCAATGGCCGCCGAAAGGGACCGGGGAAGTTACTTACAGTCCGCTTCAACATCCTGAATATGGAGAAATTACGGCCATTTTTGATACCACCCGTTACCGGTGGGATCTTACCAGCGACCTGTTGCCCACGAGCCATGCGGCTCTGATCCTGTTCCATACGGGTGTTTCCACCCTCATGAACTATGATCCGGTTTTATCCAGCACCAGTGTCGACCGTTATGCAGCTTCTGCCTTGATCCACAATTTCTCCTATAATCCGGGCATGGTCTTTCGGGAGATGGAAGCTTACGAGACTTCCGAATGGATGCGGATGCTCCATCAGGAACTGGATAATCTCAGACCGGTTTTATACGCCGGGTCCAGTCCAAACGGTAAATCCAGTCACGCCTTCAATATCGATGGTTACCGGAATGAAACCTTCTTTCATTTTAACTGGGGCTGGAACGGTGCGGGCGACGGATGGTACACACTGGCCGGCATGGCCGGTGGAGGCGCTGATTTCTCAAACCAGCAATCCGCGATTTTCGGAATCCAGCCTGTTAACATGCCTCTGCACGACAGGCCATCGGCACTCGATGTCCTGGCCGGAGACCAATATGTCCAGCTCTTCTGGGACCGGCCGGTATTAGCTGATTTTTCGCATTTTATCGTGTACCGTGATGGCGTCAATATTGGCCAAACCGCCGGTACGAAATTCCGTGATTCAGGAGCCGAAAACGGTAAATCCTATACCTACAAAATCACCGCCTGGTATCAGGGTGAAAATTCGGGCGAATCCGTCCCAACTCCGGATATCACTGTCCTTCCCTGGACCCGGATGCTGCCAGGATATATGCAGGTTTTTGAAGCCGGTCCGATGGGATGGCAAATGCAGGGTTCGGAAAATGGATTCAGCATCGGCACCGCATCAGATTTCCAGATCGGGGGCAATTCGGGCAGGATAGCCGCCATCCTCTCCGAAGGTCATCAGGCTGGCGAACAGGTGACCGACTACCTGATCAGTCCTGTTTTTTATCCTGTAGATTTTTCTCACCCGGCCATCTCCTTTGATTATGTTTTCAAGCAAAAACCGGGCATCGACAAGTTATCCCTGCTCTGGCGCAATTTTAACGATGGCGTATGGAAAACCATGGCCATTCTTGACTCTACCGGAGGATATTCCGATTGGAAGAACCGGCACTATTACATTCCCCCGGAAGCGGGAAATACCCCTATACAGATCGCTTTTCTTTACAACGACTCTTATGGCCAGGGGTTTGGGGCTGCAATCGACAATTTCACCGTGTATGAAGTTGCCGAACCGGCCATTCCCGATTTTTCCATCGATCAAACCGACCTTTGCCAGGAACAGACGGTCATTTTCACCGATAAGTCGACCGGCTCGATCCAAACCTGGGACTGGGATTTCGGCGAGGGTTCCGAACCCCGGTACGCAACAACGCCAGGACCCCATCCGGTGCATTATACACGTGCCGGTGAAAAAACCGTCAGGCTTTCACTAAATCACCTGGACCACCTGGTTGTTCCTAAAGCACTGTCCATCCGGGAAAAGCCGGTAGCAGGTTTTCAATATAGCCGAAGATTCATGGAAATCTCATTCACCGATCAATCCCTGAATGCCGAGCAACTGCTTTGGATTTTCGGCGACGGAACCACCTCAAACGAACCCAGCCCGATCCACACCTATTATACCAAAAGCCTGTTCCAGGTTCAGCAAATCGCCTACAATGGCCCGTGCACACCCGATACCCTGAACCTCTCCATCGATATGCGTAATGGCACTGGAATCGATGACCTGGAGTATCTCAACGATCTTACTGTTTTCCCCAACCCAACGTCCGGAAAGGTTACCCTGCTGTGGAACACACTTTCGCCTGAACCTATGACAATCAAGTTATTATCGATATCAGGACAGCTTTTCCTATGGCAAAATCAGCCCCCGCAACAGGAGATCGGACTGAACCTTTTCGATTTACCGGATGGAATTTATATCTTGCAAATTACTTCCGGTAAATGGAACCGGAACGAACAGATTATTAAGATTACCCACTAATTCCTGATACGCTGATGAAACGATTTACCCTTTTAGGATTCGGACTTATGCTCTGCACCCTCGTGTTTGCAGACAATGTCGTGAACATTCCGCAAACCATTACCCAACCGAATGGCCAGGTCATCAATTGCCTGGGATCCGGCGATGAGTTTTACCACTGGTTGCACGACGCAAACGGATATACCATTGTTCTGAACCCACAGGATGGGTATTTCTATTATGGCATCCGCTCCGGAGATGACGTGGTTCCTTCAAAATGGGTTGCCGGTGTGGTTAACCCTGCTTTGGTCGGTCTTGAAAAAGGAGTGAAAATTTCCGAAGCCCTTTATGCAGAGCGACGGGCTAAATTCGAAACTCCGTTAAAATCCGTTAACGGCAGTCCCACCAAAGGTCTGGTAAACAGCTTATGTATCTATATTTCCTTTGCCGACGACAGTGTGTTCACGCAAACACGTGCCTATTTCAAGGATATGTGGCAGGCAACCGGCAAGTTCTCGGTTCAGGATTATTTTAAAGAAATATCCTACCACACCCTGGATCTTCAGATCCGGCACTTTCCGGATAGTCCGGATACCCTTAATCTTTGCTATAAGGATAGCCATCCCCGGAGATACTACCTGCCGAAAACCAATTCCAATCCAGATGGTTATGATGGGGATAACGGAGTCCGCGAGCACACCATGCTGAAAAATGCCGTTGAATCCATACTTTCCCAGATACCTGCTGATGTTGATGTTGATATGAATGATGATGGACTGGTTGACAATGTTTGTTTTGTGATACAGGGCAACTCCTCCGCCTGGGCCGATCTTTTGTGGCCGCATGCCTGGAGTTTGTTTACGTATGATGTCAGGATAAAAGGGGCAAAAATCGGCAGTTATTTCCTGACCATGGAAAACGGATTTGGCGCCGGTACCATGTGCCATGAGCTGGGTCACGTATTTGGTGCCCCGGATCTTTACCATTATGCCAGCAGCGGTAAAACCGGTCCTGATGCGGTTGGCGGCTGGTGCCTCATGTGCGGATCGGCCAATCCGCCCCAGAGCATCTGCGGATTCCTGAAACTGAAGTACAACCACTGGATCATGGATCTTCCGGAGATTACCGAATCCGGCGTTTACTCACTAAAACCAACTACTGAACCCGAAAACAACCTGTATAAAATCAAGTCGCCATTCAGCAAAACGGAATACTTTGTTTTGGAATACCGGAAAAGAGAAGGTCGTTATGAGTCTTCGATACCGGGAACCGGACTCCTCGTTTACCGGATCAACCCGGGAGCCGGTAACGGCAATGCCGGCGGTCCGCCTGATGAGGTATACGTATACCGCCCCGGAGGAACCATCACTGAGGTAGGTTCGCTCAATGCTGCTGCCATGGTTGCTCCCACCAGGACTTCCATCGGCGACAAGACCGATCCGAATGCTTTTTTATGGAATGGCGGCCAAACCGGCCCCGGGGGATTGGATTTGTTCAATGTTTCGACTGCCGGTGACTCAATCTCCTTTGAAGTGACTATCATTCACTTGTTCCCACCCACCGAGCTGAACTATAACCCGGGAACCGGTATTCTTGATCTCACCTGGAGACCGAGCATGGTCGACGGGTTAACAAACTATATTGTTTATCGTAACGGTGAACGGTATGGTACGACTGCGCAGTCGACTTTCCGCGATAATGACGTGGTTGAAGGCCAAATTTATACTTATGCTGTATCTGCCTACTATGAAGGTGATTATACCGGTGAATCTGTCAAGAGCAACGAGGTGACCTATTCCCCGAAAGGGATTCAGAATCTTCCTTACAAAGAAGATTTCGAATTGGCCAGTCATGGCTGGAAAATAAAGGGAAGCGTTGAAGGGTTCCGCTGGGGAGATGCGACCAGTCTTACCATGCAAACCACGAATACCACTAAATTCCTGGGAGCCAATTCCGTTGTCGCCGGTGCCGGAACCAAGTGTACAGATTATGCGATCACCCCGCGTCTTAATTTAGTCAACAAAACAGTTGTTTATGTTCATTTCGACTATTCACTGAAGAGATGGCAGCAGCTTGATCATCTGAAAATATTCTGGCGCCGGAGCCAGACTGAAAGCTGGATGCCGATCATTGATATGCCTACCAGCGGCACCGGAGCCGGGTTCAGGTGGAGGAAATACAACCTGGAACTGCCGGCAGATTCGTACTTTCCAGCTGCCCAGATCGGTTTTCAATATGACGACGGGAATGACCTTGGTTATGGTGCCGCCATCGATAACGTAGTCATTGATGAAATCGCCACCTCGGGCATTGAAGCCAATGCTGAAAGTCTCGCGGTCAGTCTGTTCCCGAATCCGGCCGGTGACCAGACCACCCTTCAGATAACAGGTAATAACGGCGGGCAGGTTAACCTCAGGCTGATCAGTGCCGATGGCAGGACCCTATGGTCAAAAGCTAACCACTATCCGGCTTCCGGCCAGGAAACGATAGATCTTAAAGGAATATCCAAAGGGATGTATTATATGATTGTAGAAACCGCCGGGGAGGTTATTATCAGATCGCTGGTCAAACAGAATTGATTGAGAGAACATTCAAGCGGTTAAGCCATGAAGTTTGCATCTGCCAAAGGTGCGAACTTCATCAGCAAAGGACCCGGGCAGTTTTTGGGACCGGGAATCCTTACTCGGAGCTTATGGTCATCGGTGAAGGTCCGGGTGAAGAGGAAGATAAACAGGGATTGCCATTTGTTGGCAAGTCGGGCCAGCTTCTCGATAAAATCCTGGGTGCCGCAGGTTTTTCGCGGCAGGAGAATGTCTATATCGCCAACATCGTCAAGTGCCGTCCCCCCGGCAACCGGGAACCTTCACCTGAAGAGCGGGCAAGCTGCCTGCCTTTTTTGCATCTCCAGATCCAGATGATCCAGCCATCGATCATTATTCTTTTAGGATCAACGGCCCTGAAGGGCCTTATCGATCCCAACGGTAAAATCACCCACGTCAGGGGCAGATGGATGGAATGGCACGGAATTCAGGTCATGCCTACCTACCACCCTTCAGCACTCCTGCGCAATCCCGAACTCAAGAAAGACGTATGGGAGGATATGAAGGAGGTGATGCAGAAGTACCGGGTACTGGTGGACGCGGAGCACAAGGCTCCCTTCGGTCGCTAACTATTCTCGCTGCGCTCGCCAATTATGTTCGCTAAAGCGAACTAATTATGCGCTTCGCGCTAATTGAGCGCCCTGCGGGCGCTAAGGAAGGACAAGTTGAAACCCTTAGCAAAGCGTAAGCTGTGCCAATTAGCGCGAAGCGCATAATTAGCGACCGAAGGGAGCATAATTAGTTCGCTTTAGCGAACATAATTAGTGAGGCGCAGCCGAACCTATTATATAATAAGCATCGCATCGCCGTATGTACCAAACCGGTATTTTTCCTTGATCGCCACCTGGTAGGCATTCATCAGCGGATCAAATCCGGCAAAGGCTGCAACCATCATCAGCAGGGTGGTGAGCGGCAGATGGAAATTGGATATCATGCTGTCGGCGACAGAAAATTCATAGGGAGGGAAAAGGAATTTATTTGTCCAACCATCATAGGGTTTTAGAAAACCATCGGTCGATACCGCACTCTCCAGGGTCCGCATGGTGGTGGTTCCCACGGCGCAAACCCGGTGATGGTGCTCTTTGGCGGAATTGACCAGATTGGCAGCCTCGTCAGTGATGATGATCTGTTCGGAGTCCATTTTATGCTTGGTGAGATCTTCCACATCGACCGAGCGAAAATTTCCCAATCCAACATGAAGGGTGACAAAAGCAAAGTCCACCCCCTTGATCTCCAGTCGTTTCATCAGCTCACGGCTGAAATGCATCCCGGCAGTCGGAGCCGCAACAGCCCCTTCATGTTTGGCGAAAATGGTCTGATATCTTTCACGGTCTTCCGGCACGACATCCCGTTTAATGAATTTCGGCAAGGGGGTCTCTCCCATTTCAAAGAGGGTTTTCTTGAATTCCTCATACGAACCGTCAAATAAAAACCGGAGTGTCCGTCCGCGTGAGGTGGTGTTATCAATGACTTCAGCAACCAGCATGTCCTCTTCGCCAAAATAGAGCTTATTCCCTATCCGGATCTTACGTGCGGGATCTACCAGCACATCCCACAACCTCTGTTCCCGGTTCAGTTCACGGAGCAGGAAAACTTCAATCTCAGCCCCTGTTTTTTCCTTATTTCCACGCAACCGTGCAGGAAATACCCGGGTGTCATTAAACACCATGACATCATCATTGATGAAGTAATCCAACACATCTTTGAATACTTTGTGTTCGATTTCACCGGTCTTGCGGTTTAAAACAAGTAATCTGGATTCATCCCTGTTTTCCGAAGGATGCAAAGCGATGAGCTTATCAGGGAGAGTATACCTAAACTTGCTTAATTTCATTATTTATGTTATTCTGGTAAGTTGCCTTTATACGTGGCAAAACGTCATTTGTTGCGTTCAGATTAATTTTTTTATGAAGTCCTCAAAGATCAACGCGTTATCCAATGTGAAATCACCGCTTCGAGTCCGTCGGAGTTCGGTCAGATGAGCCCCTGAATCCAATAATAATCCAAGATCCCTGGCGATGGCCCGGATATAGGTACCCCTGGAACAGACAATGCGAAGGTGAACATCGGGGGCTGAATAACCCAAAAATTCAATTTCATGGATCTGTACCCTCTTGGCCTCAAGTTCCTGAAATTCACCCCTGCGGGCTTTGTCATAGGCCCTGACCCCTTCGACTTTCTTTGCACTGTAAACCGGCGGAATCTGATCAACCTCACCGGTCATCTGTTTCAATGCTCCCGTAATCATCTCATTGGTAATATGATCGAAAGGGAAAACCTCATTGATTTCCTTTTCCAGGTCAAAACCCGGAGTGGTGGCTCCCAGCCTGACCGTGGCCAAATATTCTTTTTCACCCGCCTGAAGCTCATCGATCCGCTTGGTAGCCTTTCCAACAGCAACGATCATCAGTCCGGTGGCCAGTGGATCCAGTGTCCCGGCATGGCCAACCTTCAACTTCTTCAGTCCATACCTGCGTTCCAAGACCCCCCTTACCTTTTTGACCAGATAAAAGGAGGTCCATTGATAAGGTTTGTCAAAAACCAAAATCTGTCCGTCAAGCCAATCCTGACCTTCGATAGTATCCATTAATTATCTGGGAATTACCAATGATTCTGCCAATTTGAAGAGGGACGCAATTATGCGTCTCAACGATAGTATTCCAATAGTCACTAATTGAATAATCCCAGGCCAATAGCCACACATCCTACAAACAGGCAGTAAACAGCGAACCAGATCAGTTTGCCTTTTTTAACCAGATTGATCATCCAGGTACAGGCGGCCAAGCCGGAGATAAAAGCTGTAATGAATCCAATGGCCAGCGGAAACCACGACACTGATGAGGAGGCAGCAGTCGCTGCATCCCGGAGTTCCATGACCTTAAGTGCGTTGGCGCCGATGATGGGCACCAGGACCATGAGGAAGGAAAACTGGGCGACCAGCTTTTTATCAATCCCCAGAAGCATTCCGGTGGCAATGGTTGATCCTGACCGGCTGATGCCCGGCAGGGTTGCGATGGCCTGTACTACACCAATGATAAAGGCGGAACCATAGGTAATCGGCTTGTCAGGATTCCGGATCTTAACAAAATGGGTAAGTGCCAGTATGGTAGCTGTGATCAGGAGCATGAATCCTACAAAGACAAGGTTACCGGTAAAAAAACTTTCCACCCAGCTTTCCAGGAAAATTCCGACCAGAAGCACCGGTATCATGGAGACGATCAGTTTCAACACATAATGAGTCTCCTCATTCAGACGGAATTCAAAAGTGCCCTTGAGCAATCGCCAGATCTCCTTCCAGAAAACCACCAGCGTGGAAAGAACGGTTGCTCCGTGAACAACCACCGTAAAAGTGATATTGCTCTCGCCATCAATCCCGAGCAACACTTTGCCCAACTCAAGGTGTCCGGAACTGCTTACGGGAAGAAACTCGGTAAAGCCCTGGACCAAACCGAGTAACAAAGCTTGTAACCAATTCATCAGGATTATTTTCCCTTCCCGGATTTTGGCCGGTACATGATGGCTACTCCCTCAATAACAAAACCGATGAGTACGATGACTGGTCCGAAGGTGACCCTTCTGAAACTGAAGATTCCGGGATCAAACTTGGTGGGATCATCTGATCCGCCTCCTGCCATAAGCAGGAACCCTATCAAAAGAACCACCAGGCCTATGATCAGCAACCGGTAATTCAATTTGCTGAATACAAATCTATCCTGCTTTTTCAGAGCCGGATCTTCCTTCAGTTTAACAACCACTTTTTTATCCGCCATTGTTCAAATTATAAATTCTTCTAAAAATAAAGTTTGTCCCGGTCGGTCCCGAGATATTTGTTGACTGCCATGATCGTGGTGATTCCGGAGAGGATCATCCCAACAACGAATATCATCAATATGAGCAGTGCTATCGTCATGGAATCCGTAAACAGCAAAATTTCAGGCATCTGCCTCTCGGCCAGATAAATGACTCCCAAAAGCAACAGGGAGGCAAAGGCCGATCCGAATAATCCGTTCATCAATCCCCGTACAATAAACGGTCTCCTGATGTATTGCCTGGTTGCACCTACCAGCTGCATCGTTTTAATAATAAATCGTTTACTATAAACAAGCAGGCGGATGGTATTGTTAAACAGCGCAATGGAAATAAGAAACAGCAGAATGCTGAAGGCCAGGATGACAATGCTGATTTTACGAAGATTCTCATTGACCAGGTTGACCATCGATTCCTGATAATAGATCTCATATACCTGGGGATAAGCGCTGAATTCCTTTTCAAACCGGGCTATGCTGTCGGGATTGGCATAGGCTGCATGGAACTTGATATCGATGGAAGGTTTTAAAGGATTGGTCCCGAGAAACTCCAGGAAATTCTCGCCGAGTTCCTTTTCCAGTGCCTCAGCTGCTTCCCGGGCCGTAACAAAAGTGGTGGCCTTTACGGCCGGATTCGCATCGAAGGTTTTTTGCAGCTGGATCATGTCGGCTTCCCTGACATCATCTTTCAAAATAACCGAGAATCCTATATTTTCCTTAACATAATCCCCTATTCTCTGTCCGTTGAGAATGAGCAGCCCAAGCAGACTTAACAGGAACAAAACCATGGCAATACTGACCACCGTGGTAACGTAGGAATTACGCAGCCTGACTGTCGGACCGGCCTGTTGTTTGTTCTTCATTACAGATTAAAATCCAGCGCCTAATTTACAAAGATTTGGGTAACCAACGGAAGGTAGCCGCAAATTGCTATTTTTAGGACAAAATCCTCCATACGTGGGCATTATTGAAAAACAGAGCATTAAGGGATCTTTCTATTCGTATATAGGCGTTGCGATCGGCTTCATAACAGCCGGTATCCTGCTCCCACGGATTTTCTCACCGGAAGAGATCGGCGTTATGGATTTGATCACCTCCTGGTCACTGGTATTCGCAACATTGGCTACTCTTGGTCTCAATAACGTCACTATCAGGCTATTCCCATGGTTTAGAAATAAAGAAAACCATCATAACGGTTTTTTTGGCATCCTGTTCTGGGTAAACTTAGCCGGTTTCCTTCTTGCCCTTTTGCTCTATTTTGTTCTCCGGCCCTGGATCATTGAGGATAGCCGTGCGACTTCCTCCCTGTTTATCAAGTATATGGATTACATTATCCCGCTGACGGCTTTTACAACTATTTACCTGGTAATCGACATCTACTACTCTGTCCTGATGAATGCCGTAAGGGGAATCTTCCTGAAGGAATTCGTTCAGAGGGTGCTGATACTCATGGTGATATTGGCGTTTGTTGCCGGCTTGTTCCATTTTTCGGGTTTCATCCTGTTTTATTCGGTTGCCCTGGCATTGCCCGGTATTATAATAGCCATCCTGCTGATGAAGGACGGCGAATTCCATGTCCGGCCACAGCCTGAATTTCTTACGCCCGAACTGTCGAAATCGCTCGTCAGTGTTGCTTTTTTTGGGGTGACCATTGCCTTTAGCAATATTCTGATTTTATATCTCGACCGTATCCTGATCAATTCGATTCTTGGCCTCAAGGAAGTGGGTATTTTTAGCCGGGTCGCATTCTACGGGACGCTGGTTTCGATCCCGATACGGTCTGTTTCCAAGATCTCTGCGGTGGTGGTCGGCCAGCACTGGAAAGATGAAGACCATATTGCAATCAACCGCCTTTATAGTGATACCAGCCTGTACCAGCTAATTTTCGGACTGCTGCTTTTTGTAGGGATCTGGGGTAACGTCAGGAATGTGTTTCATATTCTCGGTGATGAATATTCATCCGGACGGTATGTGATCTTTTATATGGGGATCTCCAACCTGTTTATCATGGCCTCCGGGATCAGCGGATCGATTATGGCCACCAGCAGCCATTACCGTTTGCTGGCCTTCTTTGTTTTTCTTTTCGGGATTCTGGTTCTTGCGACCAATCTTATCTTCATCCCTCTGATGGGAATCGCCGGCGCTGCTTTGGCATCGGCCATTTCAGCTCTCTTTTACGGGCTGATGCGCTACGTGTTTCTCTGGAGGAGATACAAAATGCAGCCTTATACCTGGAAACATCTGATGGCGGTTGCCGTTGCCCTGTTGGCCTACATACCGGCAATCCTCATTCCCGACCTGAATAATGAAAACTCTAAGATCCTGAGCCTGATCCTGGATATCGGCGTGAGAAGTCTGGCCATATCCACCGTGTTTATCGGATTAACCCTTGCCCTGAACATTTCGCCGGATCTGAACCGCCGGTGGAAAGAAATGATCGCCTGGCTGAAAATCAAATAGTTTATCTTTGTAAAAACAGGACCGTTGTGAAAGAAAAACTCATACTTATCGGAGGAGGCGGACACACAAAGTCCTGCATCGATGTGATCCAGGCGGAGGACAGGTTTGATATCGCCGGAATAGTTGAAAGTCAGGGGTATCAGGTTTCAGGTATCGGGTTTCAGGTGATGGGATATCCGATTATCGGGACTGATGACGACCTGCCCGGATTGATCAGGGAGTATAAGAATGCGCTGATCACGGTGGGACAAATCCAGCAGCCGGCGGTCAGGATCAAATTATTTAACCTTATCCGCGACCTGGGTGGAGTGTTTCCGGTGATCATTTCTCCAAATGCCTATGTTTCCAAAACGGCCCTGATCGGAGCCGGTACCATTGTCATGCACCATGCCATCGTCAATACCGGGGCGATCATCGGAATGAACTGCATCCTGAACACGGGTTCGCTTGTAGAACATGAGGCCTCCGTGGGCGACCACTGCCATATTTCAACCTATGCCATTCTCAACGGCCAGTGCCGAGTTGGCAACCGTAACTTTATCGGCAGCCGCACTGTTTTATCGAATAATGTCACCGTCACTGATGATATCCTGGTTTCAGCAGGATCAGTGGTCCTCCGCTCATTGGAGAATCCCGGAACCTATATCGGCAATCCCTTACGTAAGATCCGATGAACCCACACGTAACCATTATCGCCGAGGCCGGTGTCAATCATAATGGCGATATCAATATTGCCTTTAAATTGATTGAAGTCGCGGCTGTATCAGGAGCTGATTTTATCAAGTTTCAGACTTTTAAAACCGAAAAGCTGGTGACCGCATCGGCCGGTAAAGCCGCCTACCAGGAAATTCAGACCGGCTCCGGGGGTAGTCAGTTCGGAATGCTTAAAAAGCTCGAGCTCGACGAGAATGCTCATATCCTCCTGATGGAACATGCCCGTAAGCACGGCATCCGAATGATTTCCACCCCTTTTGATGAAGAAAGTGCAGAGATGTTAAATCGTTTGCAGGTGGAATTGTTTAAAGTTGGGTCAGGGGACCTGACTAATATCCTGCTTTTAAGGCAGTTGGCTAAATTTCGCAAACCGGTCATCCTGTCAACCGGAATGGCTGACATGGCCGAGATTGCCCGGGCATTGGATATTCTGGAAAAAGCCGGATTAAACAGGCAAATGGTCACCCTTCTTCATGCCAATACCGATTATCCCACCCCCTATACTGATGTTAATCTCCGGGCCATGCAGACCATGGAGCATGAATTCGGGGTGAGGGTGGGCTATTCCGATCATACCGACGGTATTGAAGTTCCGGTGGCTGCAGTAGCTTTGGGGGCCAGCGTGATTGAAAAGCATTTTACCCTCGACCGGACGATGGCAGGCCCTGACCACCAGGCAAGCCTGGAGCCTGCCGAGCTGCATGCCATGGTAAAATCCATCAGGAATATTGAAAATGCGCTGGGTTCTTCCGAAAAAATGCCCTCACAAGGGGAACAACGTAATATGGCAGCCGCAAGGAAGAGTATCGTAGCAGCCTGCCCGATAAACAAAGGAGAACGTTTCACTGAACAAAACCTGACCGTTAAACGTCCGGGTACCGGGATCAGTCCATTTCAATGGGATGATATTATCGGTACATTTGCCACCCGGAATTACCTTACTGACGAACTCATCTGATGCGAAAAATCTGTGTAATAACTACCAACAGGGCCGAGTACGGCCTATTATACTGGCTGATGAAAGACATTCAGTCGGATCCTGAATTCCAACTGCAGGTGGTGGTCACCGGAGCCCATCTTTCACCGGAATTCGGGTCCACCATCGACCGGATCCGCGAAGACGGATTCAAGGTCGACCGCAGTTTCGACCTCGAGCTCTTCGGCGACAAGGTATTGGATATCACCCATTCGCTGGCGCTGGCACTGGAAGGATTTGCAGCCTCTTTTCAAACCCTGCGGCCCGACCTTGTCCTTATTCTCGGCGACCGTTTTGAGATACTGGGAGCCGCCACCGCTGCGCTGATCGCCAATATCCCGGTTGCCCACCTGCACGGCGGGGAACTGAGTGAAGGGGCCATCGACGATGCCATCCGCCATTCCGTGACAAAACTTTCGCACCTTCATTTTGCCGCTGCCGAACCCTACCGCAACCGGATCATCCAGCTTGGGGAACAGCCCGACCGTGTTTATATGGTGGGGGGCATGGGAATCGACAATATAAATAAGGTCAGCCTGCTCACCAGGGAACAACTGGAAGTTGAACTCACCCTGAATTTCAACAAACACAACCTCCTGGTCACCTATCATCCTGAAACCCTTGATGCAGGGAAAGCGGGTGAACAAATCGCCGATTTGCTTGCTGCGTTGGATAAGCTTCCCGATACCCATCTGATTTTCACCATGCCCAATACCGATACCGGTCACCGAATTATTGTAGACAGAATCAAAGCCTTCGTACAGTCGAGGACCGACCGCACCCGCCTCTTCGCCTCAATGGGGCAGCTAAACTACCTCTCGACCATGAAACTGGTGGATGCGGTGGTCGGAAATTCATCCAGCGGGATCATTGAAGCACCGAGCTTCGGTATCGGCACCATCAATATCGGCAAGCGTCAGGACGGACGTCTCCGCGCCGATTCGGTCATTGACTGCGGTACAAACGAAGAGGAGATCACTGCAGCATTTGCGACACTCTACTCTCCGGCTTTTCAAGAAAAGCTCAAAGCGGTTGTCAATCCATACGGAACCGGCGGTGCAGCAGAAAAAATAATATCGGTATTAAAACAGGTTGATTTTACCAGTTTGATAATTAAGAGATTCTATGATCAATAGTTCGCCATGCTCACCATATATGCCCTGCGGGCTAATTATGCGCTGCGCGCTAATTATGCTCCCTTCGGTCGCTAATTGGGTCGGCTATCGCCTCCCTAATTATCGTACGAATGCTCTATTTAGTGAGCGAAGCAAACCAATTAGCGAGGCGAAGCTGAGCATAATTAGCGAGGCGAAGCTGAGCATAATTAGCGACCGAAGGGAGCATAATTAGTGAGCGAAGCGAACCTATTATTTCGTGTATGTACCAAATTTCAGAGATAAAAATTACCCCTTCCGTATCGATCCGTGAAGCTTTCCGGATTATCGACACCGGAGCCATGAAGATTGCCCTTGTGGTGGATGAAGCGGGCAGGCTGATTGGAACGCTGACTGACGGTGATAT
>Ga0172379_10005005_pt1 | contig 18920 bp, 15 predicted proteins | sample GrowelOW334metaG_FD_119756 | JGI IMG/M metagenome (GOLD analysis project Ga0172379, IMG submission 119756) | Groundwater microbial communities from an aquifer near a municipal landfill in Southern Ontario, Canada - Groundwater well OW334 metaG | ecosystem: Environmental > Aquatic > Deep...
GACATGATTTTGGCTCATGTTCAGATCCACACATCATCGCCAACTTCTATCTTGCCATTAGTATAATATTCCTTCTCTTGAGCTCACGGTATACTATTCATTATTCATAATGGATACGTTAATAGATTGACGTACACATGATTTCCTCACAATATGAAAGCGACATCATGAGCTATGGAGCAGTAATTTCCTATAGTTAATTCTCATGGATTTCAGAATGAATGTACTTCCATAGGTCAATACGTATATTTTCCAACAATTATATTTCTCAAATTAAAGAAATTCTTCGGTATGGTTAAATTATGACTATTTTTTATCCTATATTTTAGAAAAAAAAGCATAAATCAAAATGGTTTCAATAGTTTATTTACAAAATGTTTGATGGTGTGGAGGGTGGCTTTGTAATACATATAGTATGAAAAACGTAATAAATAAAAACTAGATAACAAACAAAAGACTATCTTTTTGTTAGTTTGATCTCATGCATCAATAGTTTTATGCTTCCAAAATTGAAAGCAATCATGATACAACAATAAAGAAGCAAAATAATGGCCAAATAGGCGATATTTTGATATCTCATGAAATTTTCAAAAACTATGACACGATTGCCTGCCATGTAAGCAATGAGAGATAGTATAGCTATGATTGATGTATTTTTTACAAAGAACATCCAATCAAAGGTAATTTTTAAATGATTATTCACTAGTCTAAAACTCAACCGTCGTAAGACAATCCATCATATGATGAGTGAAATTACAGCCCCGGTCAATCAATATCACAATACATAAACCAAGAGTACGTTTGACAATATATTGATTAAGAGGGCAATTCAAAGTACTCTCACTCTTTCTTTTATTTTTCAGAGACCAGCCAAAATGAAATAATTTATTAAGGATAACGCATTAAAAACCAGAAATGGTCAAACATACACTGATAAGGTGCCCGAATAAGCAAACTTAACTCCGAACATAATACTAGCAATCTGGGGGCCTAGAGCAATAAAAAATCATCACACAGCTAGCGCAAAAATAGAAAAATATTTATAAAGATAATTTTGAAACAACATGAGTTTTTTTGTTTCGTTCTTAATTATTAATTCATTAACGATTGGGAAGAAAAGTCAGAAAATTGGTCATACAATCATGCCAAATATGGCCATAATTCACCAGAAGTTTGCATAGTATCAAGCTTGTTTTGTTCAAAGAAAATTTACTACCATCTGTTGATCAACTTGATTGAACAAGATGCCTATATTCGCTCACAAAAATACCCAAAATGCATAATGAAATTGGGTTTTTAGCAAAGATTTATTTCGAGTCAAAGATCATCTTTGTAATGTTTTCTTGTATTTCATAACAAAGATAATGATGGAAGCAATCAATCATATGCCTAGGCCAGTCATTCGTCATAGAGAAAAGGAATTGATGGTCAAGGCGCCCGTTAGTCGGAAAACAATAGTGAAAACAAGCGTGCTCCACATCTTTGATAATTCAGATATATTATTCGCTACGACATCCTGGAATGCCATGTAGATAGAGCTCAATACTTGTAAGAAATTGATACCTATAAAATAAAAACAGAAAAGTCTGAGTATATTTTTGGCCAAAATAGAGTGGAAATGGTTGATAGCTAGCCAATCTGCGCCTCGCCATATCAAGCCTGCGATCAAGATTCAACTTATTACTTGTACAAATAGAGTCAAGTAGATAATAGTTTTGTAATTATCGTATTTCTTTTCTATCCAATATTTTGGAAGAAAATATTGTAAGGCTTCGGTAAGTCAAAGATCATTATACATAGAAATAAGTGTAACAAAACCGAATATGCTATAAAACAATCAAACATCTTCAACAGAAAGGGTATTTGATACAATTACTCTAATGAAATATCCAACCGGTGCGATAAGAAATATAAAAAGGTATGTTAGTGAGCCTTTTTTGATTAATTTCTCAGACAAAGGTTGGTCCGCCAATAATTCTCAATCCATGGTAAATATTGGTTTTAAAAGATTCTTATTTCTGGGACCAAGACAATAAATTTTCCTTGGTATTCGTGATATAATGATTTGATAATATATTCAGAAAAATTATGAGCTAATATGAGGATATAGTCGGGTTTTTTCTGTTTTAAAATATCTCTACTGACTATTTCAATTCCGGTGCCTGGAATAAATTTATTCTGCTTGATGTCCGTATCATCAATTACGCAATCAATATCGTTGTAATCCAGACCCATGGCATTTAGATAGATGCATCATTTAGCTGCAGCACCAAATCCATAGATAGTTTTGCCCTGTGCTTTTAGGTCTTTGATCATTTTTTTGGATGCATCAATATGCTTTTGAACAGCCAATCACCAATTCTGATGATATTCGAGAGTATATTTCTTTTCCTCATTTAGGAACGTCTCAAGTGTTTCATCAACGCTTAGGGCGGAGCATATTTTAGTCATTATTAGTCTCAGAGAGCCGCCATGGATATTTTGTTTAGTGATATTAATAATTCTAAGTCAGTATTTATTCATAAGCATATTGAGTGGAGTTACAGAATGATAATACATGTGTTCATGGTAAACTTGATCGAACTGATTCGTTTCCATGCTGTGGATTCGATAAGGAAACTCTAACACTCGGATGCCGTCTTTAGACAACAGTGCTTCTACTCCTTGCGCGAAAGATGTGATATCTTTCAAATGCTGAAATACGTTAGTAGAGGTGACAACATCATATTTTTCAGAGATTTTTCTTACAACTTCATAACTGAAAAAATCCACTAAAGTGGGAATCCCTTTTGACTCACAGATTTTTGTTAGATTTACAGATGGATCTATATTCAGCAAATGTAATTCTTTTTTACTTTCTTCTCTGAATGCTGAAAGTAGAGATCAGTCGTTACCACCGATATCTGCTATTTTCAATGCGTCTTTAGATCCAACAAATTGCTGTATATACCTAAACATCTCCTTGCAGTGATCATAATAAGGTATATTGACCTCGGATTTATAGAGATAATTGGAAAAGAGTAATTCGCCATCAATAGAACATTCAAGAGCTGATATTCCTGAACTCGGAAAATAGTTGACCTGCAAAGGATATCTTTCTACGTGCAAAGATTCTTCTCTAGTATCACTTAAATTATTCACCAAGGGGATGTCGCCCAAACTGAAATAAGGTATTCTAGTGTTACTACCAGTGATAGGGCAACAATCAATTATTGAATATTGTTTTTTCTTTTTGAGTTCAACCATTTTTTGACTGCAAAGATAAAATAATTTATGATAGGGTACTTAAATATGCCTGTAGTCATTCTTTTCGATTCCTCAAGTGTATATTACTTCAATTTATCAACTTACTGTATTGGGGTCTGACGAGTTTGCTAGGGAAGTCACTGGAGGAGCAGGGGATCAGAGCAATCTTCCTTTCTGCGACCCTAAATATCTCTCGCGCAAATTCAAATCGGCTTATGCCATTGTCAGGTGTCTGGTTGGAGAAATGCAAGATGCGTGAAACATAAGAATCGATATGATCTATGATTTGTGCCAAAGCTTCGCATAAATCTATGGTATATGTGGGCGCCCCAAATTGATCGTTTACGACTTTTAATTCTTTTCTTGTGCTGCTCAATTTGAGCATAGTATTGACGAAGTTTTTGAATGTAGTTCCTCATCCATATAACCAACTAGTTCTAACGATGATGCTGTCAGGATTTTCTTGGCGAGCCAATCTTTCTCAAAGATATTTTGCAGTGCCGTAGCTATTTATTGGGTTGGGCGCATCATTTTCAGAATATCATGTTTCTTTTACTCAGTCAAAGACATAATCAGTAGAAATGGTTATAAATTTTATATTATATTGTTTGGAGAGTTTCGCTAAGTTGTAGACTCATAAAGCATTTGCTTCAAAGTTGTTCTTGATTCAAACATCCTCGGCATCTTCTACATTGGTATAAGCTGCAAAGTTCAGTATAATATCAGGCATATTGTTTTTGATACATTCATCCATCAACTGCATATTTGTAATATCTCAATTATTTCTATCTAGGGGGAATATTTCAAAGGTATCTCCAAAATGTTTGATGAAATCGGTTCCTAGCATCCCACGAGCTCCGGTAAGCAATATCTTTTTCATGTTAAAATGGGTTACTAGCATAAAATTCCTTCAGCGTAGGATGTTTTTTATCTTTTTCCGATATGATAAATTCTTGAATATCATATTTTTGCATGATTCAACTCCAATCTATATGTAAATCTGGATCAGTATAGAGTATTCAAGCCTCATGGGCAGGATCGTAGTAATTATCGCATTTATACACAAACTCTGTATTATCTTCTAATGTAAGAAATCAATGAGCGAATCACTTGGGTATAAAAAGTTGTTTTTTATTTTCTGCGCTTAGTATTTCAGACATATGTATGCCATATGTAGGAGAATTTTTTCTGAGGTCTATAACAAAGTCCAGAACAGATCATCTGATTACTCTTACAAGTTTTGTCTGAGTATTTGTCGTCTGGAAGTGAAATCATCTAAATACTCATTTATTCGATTTGCTATGATTATCTTGAACAAAAATATTTTTGATTCAGTTATTCTCAAAGTCTTTTTGATGATATGTCTCCATAAAAAATCATCTCTCATCTCAAAAAACTTGAGGAGTTATAAGAATTACATCGTGAAGAATGTTATTTCTTTCGAATATAAACACCATAAGATAAATTTATAATTTAAATATAGAATTTATAGTTTCATGAGATATTCACCATATCAGCTTTTCTTTAGAGGTTCAGCCAATTTAATGAGCTGTTCTTTAGTAATAAATTCTTGGCGATATGCAATCTCTTCTATGCATCCGATCTTGAATCATTGCCTTTCTTGGATAACTTCTACGAATTCCGATGCCTGGAGCAAAGAATGGAATGTCCCGGTATCAAGCCATGCGGTTCATCTGGGCAAAACGGAAACTTTTAATTTCTCATTGTTTAGATAAACTTTATTCAAATCAGTAATTTCATATTCTCATCTTGCGCTTGGTTGAAGATTTTTTGCTATTTCTACCACACTATTGTCATAAAAATATAATCCTGGAACAGCATAATTAGATTTAGGCTGTGCTGGTTTCTCTTCTAAAGAAAGCGCATTCATCTCTTTATCAAATTCAACTACTCCATATCTTTGTGGATCGTTCACATGATAGGCGAAAACGATTCATCCGTCTGGATTGTTGCATTCTTTCAATATTCACTGCAATCCAGCTCCATAAAAAATATTATCTCACAAGACTAAAGCTACTTTATCATTTCAAATGAATTTCTCTCCGAGAACAAAAGCCTGAGCTAATCAATTCGGGATTTGTTGTTCTACATATTCAAATCTACATCATAAACTTTTGCCATCTCACAGTAATTTTTTGAAATTCGGAAGATCTTGTGGTGTAGAAATAATCAGAATCTCTCTGATCCCTGCCATCATCAGTACAGAAAGAGGGTAGTAGATCATTGGTTTGTCATATATAGGCATAAGCTGTTTGCTGACTGCTAATGTCAGCGGATGCAATCTTGTGCCAGCTCCACCAGCCAAAATTATTCACTTCATAGGATTGTGGTTGAGTAAGTAAAGAATGAAGTCTATCATAGATTGCCACGCTATGCTCGCAATGACAGTGACAGACAATTGCTCGTCATTGCGAGGAACGAAGCAATCTGAGCATATTATTGAATATTATTTGTTAATATAAAATTTGACGGTAGTCTTGATCCCTTCATCAAATGTAACTTTGGGTTCTCGTCATAATTCATTCTTCAATTTGCCAGCATCTATAGCATATCTTTTATCGTGTCCAGGTCTATCAGCTACGAATGTGATATAGCTTTCATCTTTTCACATCTCTTTGAGAAGAATTTTAGTAATTTCTAGATTGCTATATTCATTGTTTCATCAGATGTTATATATAGCTCAGGTTTGTGCTTTATTAAATACTTCCCATATAGCATCGCAGTGATCTTCGACAAAAAGTCGATCTCTGATATTTGAGCCATCTCCATAGACGGTAACAGGTTTATCTTGTTGTAAGAGATCTATAAAATGAGGAATCAGTTTTTCTTTGTCTTGATTTGGACCATAATTATTTGAGCATCTCGTGATGACGTAGTCTATCTTAAATGTTCTGCCATACGCTTTTACGAGCATGTCGGCCGCAGTTTTTGATGCGCTGTATGGTGAGCTCGGATTCAATGGAGTAGTTTCCAAGAAAAATCCAGTATTTGGTATGTCTCCATAGACTTCATCAGTGGATATTTGATGGAATCTTTGTAATCCATACTTCCTATAGAGATCAAGTAAGTTTTGAGTTCCAAGAACGTTCGTTTCTGTGAATAGCTTTGGATTTTTGATGCTATTATCTACATGTGACTCTGCGGCAAAATGGATAATGTCGGTAGGTGTGTGACGTGTAAACACATCTTCAAGTGCAGCCACATCCCTGATATCTACTTTTTCAAAAAAATAATTGGGAGCAGATTTTACTTGATCTGAGATATTCTCCAGTTTTCCAGCATAGGTCAAACAGTCTACATTGATGAATGCGATATCCGGGTAGAGCATTACATACTTATTGAGAAAATTAGACCCAATAAATCCAGCTCAGCCTGTGATTATAATTTTTTTCATGATAGAAAGATAACTAAATAAATGTTCTAAAATATGCAATAGTTTTTTTCAATCCTTCTTCCAATCACACCTTCGGCTCCCGTCATAATTTTTCCTTAGCCAAGCCACTATCAGATCTTCTTTGTTTGGGGTCATCATGAGGTAAAATTTCATAGATGATTTTACTTTTGGATTCCGGAATCATTTGGAGGACTTTCTCGGCAAGTTCTTTGATAGTAAACTCAAATGCAGTACCGATATTGACAGGTCAGATGAATCATGTCTCATTGCTCATCATTTTCATGATTCAATCAAGTAGATCGTCAATGTACTGAAAGCTTCTTGTTTGCGAACCATCTCAATATATGGTAATGTCTTCATTTCTCAATGCTTGCATGATGAAGTTACTGATTACTCTTCCATCCGCTGGATGCATATTTGGGCCATAGGTATTGAATATTCTTACGATCCTGATTTGTGTGTGATATTCTCTATGATAATCCATAAAAAGCGTTTCAGCAGCTCTTTTCCCTTCATCATAACAGCTCCTGTGTCCTATGGGATTTACATTTCCTCGATAAGATTCAACTTGCGGATGTGTTAGTGGATCTCCATATACTTCGGATGTAGAAGTCTGTAATATTTTTGCTTTTACTTTGGTAGCGAGTTCGAGCATATTTATGGCACCCAGAAGTGATGTCTTGATAGTTTCTACAGGATTCTTTTGATAATGGATTGGGCTTGCAGGACAGGCAAGATTGTAGATTTCATCAACTTGAGCCCAGAATGGCTGAGTAATATCGTGAAGGACAAAAGTAAATCTTGGATTATTGACCAATTCCAAAATATTTTCTTTGGTGCCAGTAAAAAGATTATCCAAACACACTACCTCATGTCATTGATCCAATAGTCTTTTGCAAAGGTGCGATCAAATAAATCCTGCACCTCACGTGACTAATATTTTCTTCATCGAAGAGTATAAAAAATAAACAATCCTACCATACTTTTCTCGCCTAAATTTACAACAGAAAATGTCCTCTAAAAAACCACCTTCACTTGCTTTCTCTCTTCCATATTCTATATTCTTTCTAACTGTTAGTTTTTAGTTATTAACTGTTAGTTGTTATGGCAATTCTCATCACTGGCTGACTAGGCTACATTTGATCACATGCAGTGGTAGCTTTCGCTCAAAAATGATACGATATAGTCATTGTTGATAACCTCAGCAATGCAAATATTTCAGTGCTTGAAAAATTGACCACCCTTATCGGCAAACAGCCCAAATTTTGCCAAATAGACCTCAAAAACAGCGAAGATGTAAAGAAAGTTTTTCAAGAAAATAAAATAGATGGGGTGATTCATTTTGCCGCTTTCAAAGCAGTAGGGGAGAGTTGTGAAGATCCCTTTATGTACTACGAAAATAACATCGGCGGAGGAGTAAGCCTCTACAAAACAATGAATGAATACTGAGTAAAAAATATCGTTTTTTCTTCCAGTTGTACGGTCTACGATACGATGAATACATCACCTCCATATGACGAAAATACACCCAAAAAAACCATCAACCCCTATGGCTCAAGCAAGTGGATGTCAGAAATAATTCTTGAAGATCTCGCTACTCACAAGGGATTCAATGCAATGTTTCTGAGGTATTTCAATCCTATCTGAGCACACCCAAGCGGTCTTATCGGAGAAAATCCAAAAGGCACACCAAATAATCTTCTCCCCTATATCTACAAAGTAGCTAGTGGAGAATATGAATATCTCAATGTCCGAGGCGATGATTATCCGACTCCTGACGGAACCTGTATCAGAGATTATCTTCATGTCATGGACTTAGCGGAAGCGCATGTTGCTGCCTATGAATATCTCCAAAAAAATGCACAAGCAGAATGATTTTTGGATGTATTTAACTTATGAACAGGGCAGGGGACGAGTGTTCTCGAAATAATACAACTTACCGAGAAAGCAATCGACAAGAAAATATCCTACAAAATCTGACTAAAAAGAGCTGGCGATGCTTCGACCGTCTATGCCAACCCATCAAAGGCAAATTCACTTCTTGGACGAACAACGAAAAAAACCATTTCAGAAGCAATCCAAGATGGGTGGAGATTCATAAACAATCACTAACCCCCAAATCTCGTCCTCACAAACTGTGACCTCCTAAAAATATGCCTCAATACCTCCTTCTGTTCTTCTGCCGAGATATTACTCATGGGTGTAGCGAGCAGTTCGATCAGTCTGGCTGTTTTTTGATCCAAAGGAATTCTCTCGAATATGATATCATGATACAATTTCTCGTATACATATGAAAAAACCTCATGAATTTTTTTCGTATCTGGTTCTCATGCGAGAAATCATCTAATAATCTTCTTTACGAGAAGATTCAGATCGGTTTTAGTTCTCTGGATGAGAGTGACTAATTCGTCTTTTTGTGGTAATTCTTGGGTGATTTTCATGGTACTATGCTTACAAAATAAATATCGCCAACAGTCATATGGTTCCAATCAGAGAAAAAAATGGACAAATGTAGGAAAAAAAAGTAGAACTCAGAATTTAGAGCTTAGAACTCAGAATTTAGAGCTTAGAACTCAGAACTTAGAGCTTAGAACTTAGGGCTATCATCTGAGATCTGAGTTCTGCCATCTGAGGTCTATTAGGTCTTGCAAAATTTTTCAAATTACATAACATACGGCAAACGGTAAACGATGAACGTAGTACGTTATCCGTTATCCATTTTACCTTTTGTGTTTCCGGCTTATGTACCAGATCGAATATTCCCCAAATCTCAAATGAGAAGTCATCATTTCATGAAGCAAAAATGCTACGCTCCCTATCGTAGGGGCAAATTATTGCATTGATAATCAGATCAATTTGCTCAACAAGCCAAATATCAAAGACGTCGTCGCTATGGAAGAATTGGCAGATGAAGCCTTGGCTATTTCCAAGGACTATTTTGACCTTACCTTGCCTTTGGCGAAGAAATTTAGAGCATCGATTTTGCTTATTCCTTTCTGACTATTGAGATATGGAAAGGTGAAATTTGTAGGAAGTGGAGGCTGTAATATCGGCAAAAGGCCGCTTGACAGCTTTGATGATGCATTGATGAAAGCAGGTGCCGATATCACTATCCAAGAAGACGGAAATAAGCTCTATGAAGTGAAGAGAAAACCAAAGAAAAATATCATGTTGCAAGAATTTTCCGTAACCACCACAGAAGCCTTGCTTACCTACCTCGCATTTGCAGGCAATTATGACTATCCGATTAATATCTACCAAACAGCAATCGAACCGCACGTGAGAAATCTGATTGATTTTCTCAATAACGCAGGAGCAAACATTCAGCTCAATGTCGATCATAGCATCGTAATTACCCCATCAGAGACAAAAATTAAAGAAACTGATTTTACGATCGTGGGAGATTACATCGAGGCGGGAACCTACTTTGCTATCGGCGCGGGTGCCGACAACAGCGAAATCACCATCAAAGGTTGCAATATCGACGACTTGTCTGCTATTTACAATGTTGCAGAAAAAATAGGAATTGACTTCAAAGTTCTGGACAAAAATACTATCAAAGTGACGTCTGCAAACAAGAAAAATTACAAAGCTGCAAAATTTGAAACCAGAATATATCCGGGTTTTCCTACCGATTTACAGTCGGCGTTTGGGACTTTGCTTACGCAAGCCAATGGCATATCCAAAATATTTGAAACCCTTTTTGAAGGAAGATTCAATTATCTCAACGAATTGGAAAATCTCTGAGCGAGAATAGAAATCCTCAATCCGCATCAGGCAATCATTATCTGACCGTGTAATCTGAGAGGATGATATGTTTCCACTACAGATCTTAGATGTGGGGGAGCAATGGTGCTCGCGGGCATCATGGCACATGGAACTACCCACATCATGAATGAAGATATCATTTTTAGAGGATACGACGACATAGAAAATAAGCTCAAGAAAATTGGTGTAAAGATACAAAAAATCAGTTAATTATTTAAACTTATTTCTTTCTTTGGAGGATATACCCTTGATGATATCTTTTTTGTATATATTAGGAGAATGATGGTACATATTATATATGTATTCTCAGAGCGTATCTACCAAAGTAGTGTCCTGAATAGTAGATACATTATGCTCTGGTCCTGGTATGGCTTGCAGAAAAGGTGGTTTGGTGAGTGAGTTAAGCTCTTTGGAGTTATAAAAAATGGCTACAGTCCCATGATAAATAAGTACTGGATATACGTCTGATGACTGATGTGTATTGATAGCAAAAGTCTTATCTTTTTTAGTAATAGTGGATCAAGGCACTAAATATCATACATCAAACCATTTAGGTATTTCTCAGTGTATGAGCCAATTTTCCTTTTCTTCGTCATTCATATTGAGATCAAAGGCAAGAGATTGGAATACTTTTTGTTTGTATGTATCGTCGATGCCGGATAAGGTTACGGGAATTGCGAGACCTTTGGTGTTGGTAAGATGATTGACCGGAAGATTTCTTTTTTCGCTCTTGTCGTCAAAGAGATCGCAGATCTCAAATTGTGGGTTTGAGAGTATTGTATCGATAGGATCTTTAAGTTTTGCAATCAAACTACCTCTTTCTTCTATTAGTCTATCTTTTTCTTCCTTTTCTCATTTATTTTCCGGTTTCAATAAAAAATCATGCATAGCCAAAAATTGAAATATTTCGTGTTTGAGGTTTTTATTCAGTACATCCATCCCTCTGAAAGGATCAAATGGCACATGTATAGTATTATTCTCTACGCCACTAAAATAATAGAGAATATCTCACAGTGGCTTGTCGAGTTGATATGATTGAATTAAACTATGGAGCACATTTTTGTGTAAAAATATACAGTTTCAGATATTCTTGGTCTCCAATGTTTTTGACAAGAGGGTAGAATTGTGGGCATATTCATTCAGTACTCATTGAGATAGGAGTTTTTTTTCTCGTTCATCAAGGGCAAAAAAATCTTTGCATATTTTGTATTGCAACTGTTGTTCATGTAAAGTAATGGATATGTCTTCAAGAGCTTTGGAAGAGTATTCGAGAACATCGGAAAGAAGAAAATGAGAAAAGGTAGCGATGGTATTAAGCTTGTTTTGGAGTTTTTCCAGAGAATCGCTTGTCTGAATAAGGTCGGATATTTTCTGAAAAGAAACATCGCCTACTGTTCAGTCCATGATGGTAGGAACGCTCTTTTCGGGAGACAAATAATGAGAAAACGCAGAACTGGCATTAGAAAATTCATCGTGGATTCTTATGGTGTCTTTTATGGCTTTTTCAAGTTTTTTGATGGTTCCTAAGAATTGTTTTACGCACAGTTGTTTTTCTTTTTGATATAAAGATTCGACAATATAAAGGCGGATTTCGTCGGTATTTAATTGTTCTATAAAATTGGGATTTTCTTGTATAGCAAAAAGCAGCTCTTGTGTTGTAGGTGCAGTTACTAAGGTAAGAAGCATCTTTACGAGGTCTGTATGGATGGAAGATTCAAGATGATTGTCCTGGATTTCAGTCATCATTCAAGAACGGTATAAAACATACACCAATTGTTATAATTATTAGACACAAAATGTCAAGTCAATATATGGATATTCAGAATAAACAATGCCAGCCAAAAAATCAAAAAAAAGCCCCTCAAAGAGATCCGTTCCTTATAATCCCTCCTGTTAAGGAGGGGGGAGCCCATAAGGGCGGAAGGGAGGTTCGAGGAGCTAATTTAGAATCTAGAATTTACTTTAGTCCTTCAGGGGAATCTAGAATTTAAGATTTAAATATCGAGGTCTTTAACGGTCTTTGCATGAGTCAGGATGAAATGTTTTCTCGACTGTACATCTTCTCCCATCAAAATCCTAAAGAGTCTGTCTGCTTCTTCTGCGTCTTCGACAGTGATCTGATTAAGTTTTCTGTTGTCAGGATTCATAGTCGTTTCTCGAAGTTGTTCTGCATTCATTTCTCCAAGACCTTTATATCTCTGAATTTCTGTCTTTTCTTTGTCAAATCCATACATTTCCGGTGTATGAGTTTCTTCGTAGATATATTCTTCTCTTTTTCCTTGCTCAAATTTATAAATCGGAGGGCAGGCAGCGTAAACATGTCCATGTTCGATCAATGGTCTCATAAACCTAAAGAAGAAGGTCAATAAGAGTGTTCTAATGTGAGCCCCATCCACGTCGGCATCGGTCATGATGATGATTTTGTCATATCTGAGACCCGTGAGATCAAATCCATCTTTGATTCCTGTTCCGATGGCAGTGATCAATGCTTTGACTTCTGTATTGGCCATGATTTTCTGGATAACCGCTTGTTCGGTGTTTAAGATCTTTCCTCTCAATGGTAAGATAGCTTGGAATTCGCTGTTGCGGCCTTGTTTCGCGCTTCCTCATGCTGAATCTCCCTCTACGATGTACATCTCGGTGCCATCTCTATCTTTTCTCGCGCAATCCGCCAATTTTCATGGCAAAACTCATCCAGCCAAAATATTTTTTCTCAAAACGGTTTCTTTGGCCAACTTAGCCGCTAGTCTAGCTCTAGCAGCTAGCTCAATCTTTTCAAATATTTTATCAAATTCACCCTCGTTTTTGTCGAAGAAATCTTTGAGGTACTCAAAAACGATTTTTTCCACTTCAATCCTTACATAACTATTTCCCAGTTTTCCTTTGGTCTGTCCTTCAAATTGCGGTTCCGGAATCTTCACGTTGACGATAGCATACAGTCCGTCCGTCACATCCGAATATTGAAACTCTCAGATTTTCTTATTGATCTTATCTTTGGCCTTAGCTACCTCATTGATGATGTTGAGCAGTGCAGATTTAAATCACAAAACATGAGTTCATCAGTCAGTTGTGGGGATATTATTTACAAAAGAGAGGATGTAATCGTTGGTAGTATTTACAAATTGGAATGCTACTTCTACCAAACACTCCTTCCCTTCTTGATTGATATGATATTGAGATCCGAGTCTTTCCTGATCTCCTACTAAGTTTCTTAGTCGTGTCTTGATTCCGCCTTCAAAGTAAAATCTTCCCTTATAGCCTGTTTTCTTATTGATCAAATTGAAGGTAACTCCAGGAGTAAGATAAGCTGACTGCTTCATTCTAGCAATTTCTGTAGATTGAGAGAATTCAACGGTTTCAAAGACGGTAGGATCAGGCAAAAACTTCACTGTAGTTCCTACTTTGTCGGTAGGTCAGATAACTTTTACGTCACCTTGAGCTACTCATTTTTCATATCTTTGATAATATTCTTTTCCATCTCTATAGACATTTACTTCAAGCCATTCAGACAAAGCATTAACTACAGAAGCACCAACTCCATGAAGTCCTCAAGATATTTTATATGAATTTTTGTCAAATTTACCTCCTGCGTGTAGCATAGTAAATACCATTTCTAGGGCAGATTTTCATGTCTTTTCGTGTTTGCCGACGGGGATTCCTCTTCCATTATCATGGATAGTTACTGACCCATCTTCATTGATTTTGGTGGTGATGGTAGTACAGTATCCAGCCAATGCTTCATCTACTGCATTGTCTACAATTTCTTGGATCATATGATGCAATCCTTTTGCATCTGTTGATCAAATATACATTCCAGGTCTCATTCTGACCGGCTCCAATCATTCGAGTACTCTAATATGCGAGGCATCATATGCATCCTCCTGTCCTGCTTCTGCGATAGGTTTTTTTTCTTCTGGTGTCATAAATGTATAATTTTAAATGATAAATTCATAAATTATTTTTTCCCTCACCCTCCATCTCCCTCTCCTTCAGAGAGGGAGCGACCTAGTTCAGTTTCCCCTTCTCTGCAGGAGAAGGGGGTAGGGGATGAGGGAGTGACTCAATGAAATTACTCGTCCAGGTAATTAATATTATCATAATCAACATCATCATCGTCATCATCATCTAGATAATCATTATCCTCATCATCATCGTCTTTGATTCTTTCTGTTTTTCTTCTTCATTTTTTATCTTTACCGGAGGATGCGTCCATCTTGGCAACATCATCTTCGATACCGAGAATTTTCTGCAATCAGGTATGTTCTTTGAGCTTTTGGATTACTTTTTGCTCGATCTGTCTCACCCTTTCTCTCGTGACATTAAATTCTTCTCCGACTTGTTCGAGCGTGTATTTTGGTCCGTCGATACCGTATCTCATCTTCACGATCTTTGCTTCTCTATCGTCGAGCATTCCCAAGATCATATCAAGATTGTCTCTCAAGGTATTTTTTTCCGCCAACTGATCAGGTCTCAAGGTATTGGAATCTTCGAGCAAATCAGCGAGTGTATCTCTTCCTTCATCACCGACTTCTCTATCCAGCGATACATTTCCGAAGATCACTTCTTCGAGTTTTTTAATTTTTTTGATAGGGAAACCGAGCTTTTGACCTATCTCTTTGGAGGTAGGCTCTCTTCCCAGCTTCTGGAAAAGCATCTGATATGTTTTGTTGTACGAGTTGATTTCATCGATAAGATGCACGGGAATTCTCACATGCTTGGTCATATCTGCGATAGCTTTGGTGATGGATTGTTTGATCCATCGCGTCGCATAGGTAGAAAATTTAAATTCCTTGTCCGGATCAAACTTCTCGATAGCCTTGATCAAGCCTACATTTCCTTCTTGAATCAGATCCGAGAAACTCAATCTAGACCCAAAAAACCTCTTCGCAATACTGATCACGAGTCTAAGATTGGATTCGATCAGAATTCTTTTTGCACCCTCATCACCCTTCTTGATACGTTTTGCAATATCTCTTTCTTCTTCGGAAGAGAGGAGCGGTATCTTGGAAATATCGTTGAAATAGAGCTTGATAAAGTCCTTGTATTGAGAGTCATTGTTGCGATGTTTGCTTTCGTACAGCTCCAATTTCCCAAATTTGGTCTCTTTTTTGATAGCAGCAGCCTCCTTTTCGAGAATTTCTTCGATCGTGATGATCTTGATGCCCAATTTACTCGCCAAATCATAAAATTTATCAACAATTTTGATGTTGAGATCCATATCGTCGATCTGTGCAATGATATCTGCTTCATCCAATTCTCACTTTTCAAATGACTTCTGCAAGAGCTCTTGAAGCGGCTTACTAAGCTCACTAATGTCATCTTGAAAGCTGTCCCAAAGTTGTTTCTTGAATTTTTGCATACCTCTAAAAGGGGGAAGTGCTAAAAAACCTGATTTACTATATAGATGATAAATTTGACAAATACATAAAAATATATATAATATAGTTGTGTAGTGAAGCCCTTTAAACATAAAAGGCAGGACAGGATTGTACTTACAGTATGGTTCTGTCCTTTTTTTGCAATCAAAAAAAACGTCCAAAAGCAAATCTAGTGATTTAGAACGGGATATCAACAGGAAAAATGCCAAGCCACTTGCGATTTTGTCTATTTGATGTTTTGCAATCAGGAAGAAAAAGGGTATAAGAGAGGGGATTTATTTTTATGTAATTTAAAATGCTGGAAAAAGAAACTCGCTTACTCATAGATGCCAAACTCAAAAAGGCTGGCTGGAACGTCAACGACCACAGACAAGTGGTTGCAGAATATTCTATCAAAAAATATCCCGAAACCCTCTTCGCCGACTACACCCTTTTTGATGATGACGGCAAAGTCATCGCCGTCGTGGAGGCCAAGAAATTCAGCAGATCAGCCAGAGATGGAGAGCATCAAGCCTTAGAATATGCCGATTTGCTCAAAGACATCCAAGGCTATGCGCCATTTATTTTTCTCAGTAATGGTAAAGACATCTACTTTTACAATCATACCAAAAACGAATCTCCAAGAAAAGTCAGAACCTTCTTCACGCTCCATGACTTACACAGACTCAAATTTCTCAACGAAACGCAACAACCTGCAGCGAGTCAACAAGTAAATCCTGACATTGCGGGCAGACATTACCAGATCGCTGCTATCAAATCCGTCACCGAAGGAATAGAAATGGGCAAAAAGAAATTTCTCCTCGTCATGGCAACCGGATGCGGAAAGACAAGAACCGCTATGGGTTTGATTGACGTCATGCTCAAGACGCATAATGCTCAAAAAATACTTTTCCTTACCGATAGAACGGCACTGAGAGATCAAGCATACGATGATGGTTTTAAAGTTTATTTTGATAGCACACCAAAGACCAAGATAGAAAGTAAAAAAACAGACAATAACGCCAGACTCTACTCAGCGAATTATCAGACGATGATCAATTATCTGGATTACTATTCTAGCGGATATTTTGATATGATCATCGTAGATGAGGTGCATAGGTCTCTCTATGGAGAATGGAAACTCATCCTAGAACACTTCGATTGTTATCAGGTCGGACTTACCGCGACACCGATAGATTTTATCGAAAAATCTACCTACAAAGAATTTGATTGTCATGAAAAATGACCAACCTACAACTACGGACTAGAAGAAGCAATCAAAGAATGATACCTCGTTCCTTACAAAGTCTTGATGGCGAGAACACAGTTCCAGATACAGGGAATTAAAGGTAGACAATTACCGAAAGAACTCAGAGAACAGCTCATCAAAGAAGGAAAAAATCCTGAAGATTACAACTTCGAATGATCAGAAATCGGCAAAAAAATTGACAACAAAGATACCAATAGAGCTATTGTCAGAGAATTTATGGAGCAAGCATACAAAGGTGAAGACTGACTTCCTGGCAAATCCATTATTTTTGCGATGAACCAAAAACACGCCGAACATCTCCAAGAAACTTTTGAAGAATTGTATCCTCATCTCAATAAATTTTCCGTCGTCATTACCTCCAATGTAGAAAGGGCAGACCAGCTCCTCAAAGACTTCAAAAAATTCAAAACAGAGAAAAAATACAGAGTCGCTATTTCGGTAGATATGCTCGATACAGGAGTCGATGTGCCAGAACTCGTCAATCTCGTGTTCGCCAAGAAAGTGTTGTCAGAAGCAAAATTTTGGCAGATGGTCGGAAGAGGAACAAGACTTTGTCCGAATGTGTATGGACCAAGAGAAGACAAACAAGATTTCCTTATCATAGATTTTGCGCTCAATTTTGATGAACAGCACAAGTTCCAGACACCAGGTGCGCAGCCGATGTCCTTGCAACAAAAATACTTTGAACTCAAAATAGAGCAGCTCAAACTCTTTGAAAACAGAGAGGACACGAAGAACTTTGAAGCCACCAAAAAAGAAATCCTGAATATCGTGAAAGCAATCAAACCCAACGATGAACTCCTGCATCATCACGAGCTGATAGAACAAATTTTGTCAGAATCTATTTTTGATAATATAGCGATCAACCCATACGAGCAGCTCCAAAAATTCGCGCCACTTACAAGATTCTATGATAAAGAAACTGCCTACGAGCTAAGATTTCTCATCAAGAACGAACAACTTGCTATCGCGCTTATCACGGGAGAAGAGACCAAAGTATTGATCAACAAAATCGCTTCAGATATCAATGCCTTGTCCCAAAACATTAGTAAGGTCCAGGACAAACAGGCGACGATCAAAGAGGTCTTGAGTCCAAAATATCGGAAAGAGATCACGCTGGAAAAAATTCGCGAGCTCAAAAAAGAGTTTACTCCGCTCATGAAATATAGGGTGATGGAGAGGCCGGATATTATGATCACGGATATCGAAGACACGGTTATAGAGAGAAGATGGATAGAATATACCGAAGGTAAAAAAATGGAATCTGACAAATACCGGGCGAAGTTTGTTCAACAACTGGAGGACTATGCAAAGAGTTCTACCGCTATCCAAAAGATTCTACATGACGAAGAACTTACCCCCAACGACATCGCTGAGCTGGAAGCGATGCTCAACAAAACCGAGTATCATATCAATGTCTTTAATCTCAGAAAAGCTTACGGTAGACCGACAGCAAGTTTTGAACAGCTGATCAAGGTGGCGTTGGGCAAGGGAACATTGCCGGGACGAGAGCTGGAAGTCAATCAGATGTTTGAGAAATATATTCAAGACAACAACTTCAATTCCGTACAGATCAAATTCCTTCAGATCGTCAAAGCGTTGATTATCCAGAAGAAACATATTAGCTACGAAGACTTCTATAGCCCTGCATTTGAAGGAGCTTTTGGTGTAGGAGCATTTGATAGAATATTCAAGGAAGACGAAGCGAAGAAGTTAATGGAGTTTATAGGAGTATTTAGTTTGTAGTGTATAATTATGAAAAAGTTGACTAAGAAAAGAAAGAAAGCGAATAAGGTTTATGGATATAAGAGGTTGAAAAGAAGAATAAGAAGTAAAATTAAAAAAAAAAATGAAAGAAAAAAAA
>Ga0172379_10005006_pt1 | contig 18910 bp, 20 predicted proteins | sample GrowelOW334metaG_FD_119756 | JGI IMG/M metagenome (GOLD analysis project Ga0172379, IMG submission 119756) | Groundwater microbial communities from an aquifer near a municipal landfill in Southern Ontario, Canada - Groundwater well OW334 metaG | ecosystem: Environmental > Aquatic > Deep...
AGACCGGAAAGCCAGTCGGTAACGACCTGCGCAATGGTCTTCTCACGGCACCGGCTCTCTACGTTTTAGAGCGCAATGACAGCGCATCTCAAAGGCTCATTGAGTTGATAAACAACCGCTCGGTGCAAAGCGACGAGGGTGTAGAAGAAGCGCTGAACATTATTCGCAAGAGTGGTGGTGTAGAACAAGCTCAAGCACTCGCTGTTTCATACGGAGAGAAAGCAAAAAAATCGTTAGCAGTTTTGCCTGATAGTGATAGTAAACAGTCACTGATAGCGATGGTTGATTATGTATTGGTGCGAAGCAATTGATTTGGTAAACCCATGAGTGCACAAGCTAAAAACAGACTGCAGCCTGAAAATTTCTATCCTCTTAGCTTGTCTCTTAAGGGTCGTGAAGTTATTGTTTTTGGTGGCCATTTAGCCGCTTTTGAAGAGCTTTTGCGCTTACTTGAGGCGGGAGCATGCGCCACTGTCGTAGCTGCTGCTTTCGTCAGTGAAATACAAGAATTGCATGTTACCTACGGTAGTCGTCTAGAGCTAGTGCGTGTTAACGAAGCCAAATATTTAGAGAACTGCCAAGATTTGACGCGATTTGCCTTGGTCTTTGCTTTGAGTGCCAATCACGAAGCTAACGAGAAAGCCGCAGCCATTGCTACATCTAGCAAAGTGCCATTCTATGTTGTGGGCAGCCCGAGTACTAGCGACCGCAGTTTTGTGCCGGTCACTATTTTCAAGCGCGGTCATATCAAAATTTCTGTCTCCTCTGATGGCATCTGTCCTCCTCTTGAGACGGCCCTTATGCAGCGTATTGAAGAGATACTGATCAACGATTTTGATCGTTATTCATTGTTTCTTGAATCAGTTAGAGAGCAACAAAGCAGCGATGGCGATCTGCAAAAATGGCGAGATATGATCGAGTCTGAGGGCCTAGCATCAGCCTTGTCTCGCAATAATTTTGAGGAAGCATTGAGTATCATAGAGCGTTTGCAAAATAATACTTCTGACATTGAAGATAACAATGAAGGGGCTGTTTGATGGCGTCACTTTTAAAACAAGATGACAAAAGCAAAGATCTTGAACCCGAGGTCGGGTCAAAAGCGGCTAGTAGTGAAGAACCTAAAAAAGTGAGAGCTGCTAACAAAGATCAGCTGTCGCCTTTTGCTTCTGTCAAACTTTCTGTCTTTCTGATGTGTTTAATGGCTCTGACTATTCTCATCGGCGCTGGAGTGCCGCAAGAATCGCAAGGCGGCCAAGAGAAAGTTTTTGAAGTTTTTGGCAACCAGATCGCCGAATGGTTGGTCAGACTGGGTATCAGCGATATTTATCATTCACCATGGTTTCTCGCACTGACAGCCACTCTTACCTTAAATATGATCGTGGTCAGTTTTCAGAGAGTGTTTCCTAAACTGCGATTGTTGAAGAACACATTGCCCTTTTTTCGCGGGCAGGATATTCTCAAATTGCCTGTTCATCACTGTTTAACTGTAGCGAAAGCTGATGAACAAACGGCCCTAATTGCCGATCTTTCAGTGCGCTTGACCAAGATGGGCTACAAAGTCAGAGCCGAAGGCACTAAGCTTATGGGCCAATATGGCTTGGTGGGCCGGTTGGCGCCGTCGGTGACCCACGTTGGGTTGCTCACTCTGTTGGCTGGTATCACAATTACTTCATGGACTGGCTTCAACGGTTTTCAACCGGTGCTTTTAGACGAAAAGTTGAATTTTACAGATTCGCAGCATAGTAAGCTCTGGATTGGTTCTTTGCCTAAGTGGCAAGTACGAGTTGATGGCACTCGTCGTGAGAACTACGCAACTGGGCAGGCCAAGCAATGGTTTAGTAATCTCAGTGTGGTTGACGACAAAGGCAAAGTGCTGCACCAAGGTGAGATCTCAGTCAACAATCCACTAACCTATGAGAATGTCGATATATATCAATCAAGCTGGGGATTGGCTAAGGTGGCAGTTAGCTTTAACGGCCATGTGCGACAACTGGATTTGCGACCAATGGGAGAGAAGTACGCCTGCTTCCTTCCTTTAGATCAAGACACTGTGCTGATTATGTCACTAGCTTCAGAAGGTAAAAGTCTTCGTGTCTTCGCCAAGCGCAGAGAGTGGCAAGCGCCCAAACTTATTTCTGAAATTCAGGCCGGTAAATCAATTAAGCTCGGCGACGTTGATGTAGTGTTCGAAAAAGCCATTCCGATAACAGGTCTTCAATATAAGAGAGACCCAGGTTTGCCTGTCACCTATCTTGCTTTCGGCATAATAATGATTGGTGTGTTGCTTGCGGCAGTGCCTCATCGCCATGTCTGGGTGGCTCTTGAGGAGAACAAACTTTACTTAGGTGGAACCTCTCGCAAAGCCAAGGTTGGCTTCGAGCGCAGTATAGATAACTTGGTGGAAAAATTGAAAGAGTCATTTACCCTGCAAGAGCAAGAGCAAGAGCGAGTAGATCAGGGAGAAGAAGCTAATGTCTGATTTTCAGCTATATCTAACTAATACCGCTGGTCTCTCGTCGGTGGCCTCGTTCTGGGTCTTTGTCGCCTCTAACGGCACGAAGAAATTTCAGGGTCTAGCTCTGAAAATTGCTAACGGCGTTATGCTGGTTGGATTTATCGCCCTCACCGTAGCTATCATCACCCGTGGTGTCGAGGCGCAGCGCTTTCCCCTAGCTAATTTATATGAATCGCTTTTGTGGTTTGCTTGGGCAACCATGGGTGGTTTTCTCTATCTCTGCAGGTCGTATGGCATTCAGCAACTGGGATGGTTAGCCAGCTTACTGGCCGCTACTATGTTTCTTTACGGTAGTTGGCTGCCCCAAAGCCAACACGATATTAGCCCCCTAGTACCAGCTCTAGTGAGTTACTGGCGCCAAATACACGTACCGCCGCTGATTGTCTCGTATGCTATGTTTTTCCTTGCCGGACTATCTGGTCTTTTGAATCTCTGGCAGGCAGGGCGTTTGCGCTCACTGGCATTTTGTGTCGGTACCATCATCGCTGCTTGTAGCGCTATTGGACTGGGCACTTTCAGCAAGGTCGATACTGTTTGGCTGCAATTACTTTTTGTTGCTAGTTCAGTACTTGGTCCAGTTGCCGCCTTTCGCAGCTTAGGGGTGCAGGATGCAGCCATCGAGCAAAATAAGGCCGCCAGGAAAGCCGCTGAAATGTACGATGATGTTGGCTATCGTTGCGTCGCCATTGGTTTTCCATTGCTTACGATAGGCATTATTACGGGCGGCCTCTGGGCTAATCATGCCTGGGGCAGTTACTGGTCTTGGGACCCGAAAGAGTCTATGGCTTTAGTTACCTGGCTCTCTTATGCCGCTTATATCCATCTACGTATACAAAGAGACCTCTCAGCCGAGAAACTATCAATTGTCTCTGTCATTGGTTTATTGCTCACTCTTCTCACTTACCTAGGCTTCAACTCTTTGGGCTTCGGCGGACTACATAGTTACGGAAAGTTTAAATAAGCCGCAATAATCTGCGATTTTATCTAGATGTGTTTGCACCTCTGGCAACCTACTAATAGGTTGACCTCGTTGCCTTACGACTGTTTGTCGCGGGTATTGTAAAGGGCAGGCAAAACAGGCTTAACCTTGCCCTAATCTAGGGTTTACCCGGTTATCAAGTGGCCGTAGGAACATTTTAATAGGAGGGGGCGTCAACTCTCTCATGACCGTTGAAATGGTCCTTGGTTACAAGCCAAAAATTTCGAGTTAGGTATCAAACAACCAGCGGCAGGAGCCGCGAGTATCATGCCAAGAAAAGCGCAGAAACAAGTTTATAGCTCTGAAGATTTCGACGAAGTTAGCTTCGACGATGAAATCACTGTGGTTGAAGAAAGCGAAGGTGCTGAAGACGAAGAAGTCGTTGAAATTTCGCGCGGCCGCTTAATCAGCACACCGGGTGAAGACCCTGTGCAGTTTTATCTTCGTTCAATTGGCCGCATCCGCTTACTTACTGCGGTTGAAGAAATTGAGTTGGCTAGACGTATTCAAATTGGCGACGACCTCGCCAAGAAAAAATTGGTGCAAGCGAATTTGCGCCTGGTAGTCAGTGTCGCGAAAAAATATCAAGGTCGCGGTCTGCCTCTGCTTGATCTTATTCAAGAAGGTACCCTAGGCTTGATTCGCGCCGCCGAAAAATTCGATGCTGAGCGCGGTTATAAGTTCTCTACTTATGCCACCTGGTGGATTCGTCAGGGTATTACAAGAGCGATTGCCGACAAATCTCGCACTATTCGCGTGCCTGTGCACATGGTTGAAACTATCAACAATTTGCGCAAGGTCACCCGTAAACTTTCTCAAGAACTTGATCGTAGGCCGACTTTAGAAGATTTGGCCAAAGGGTTAGGAGTTAGTGTAGAGAAAGTGCGCGACATTCTTGCGGCAAACCGCTCGCCACTTTCACTTGATACTCCCTATGGTGAAGAAGACGATAACTCATTGTCTGAAGTGGTCGAAGACGAAAACCACTCCTCGCCTGAAGACTCGACAGCTGCAAGTCTAATGTCGCAAGACATAAGAGGAGTGCTTTCGATGTTGACAGCACGAGAACGTGAAATCATCATTTTGAGATTTGGTCTCAATGATGGTAAGCCCCGTACTTTAGAACAGGTTGGTAAGCTCGTTGGCATCACCAGAGAGCGCACTCGCCAAATTGAAATTAAAGCCTTGCGCTTTTTACGTCAGTCTCGTCAGGGCTCCCAACTGAAAGACTACTTAGAAGCTTAGGTTTTAAGAACAAAAAAAGAGAGGGAAGGCTTTGGCCTTCCCTCTCTTTTTTTGTATCGGAGTTTCTTAGACGCGAATTTCTTGAATGACGCCGTCTTTTACTAAGATTTCGCCGCCTTCTAAGCGTTGGAAAATGTTTTCGCCAATGCGTACTTCCACTGGGTTTTCTACAGTGAATTGGGTGACGACACTGCCGACTGGCAGTTCAGAAAGGGCTTGGTTCTGACCTTGCATTTCTTCTTTTAGTTGAAGCAGGCGCATTTTCTCAGCTTCAACTTGAGAGCGAATCGTTTCGATTTGCACTCTGGCGTCAGACGAAACCATTCCGCCTGCTCTTTTTTCTATATCTGCTACGGCTCTTTTACCCTTGAATTCCAATTGCTGCAATTCAGCATCAATTTGCTGAATATTGCGCAAAATCTCATTGGCAACCTGGGCCTTAAAGTTCTCAGTGACAATCGCTCTGACAGCTATTTGTCGGATGAGGCTAATTGACTCAGCCATCTTTCCTCCTAAACCTAAACATGTAACAGTGGCGCTAGTTTAGCAGCATTGTTGTAAAACTAGCGCCACCTAGGTTGTCACTAGAACTTTTCGGCCACCGATTTTGCCTGGGTGAAGAGCAGCAAATAGTCGCGTCCACCAGCTTTTGAGTCGGTACCACTCATGTTGAATCCACCAAATGGGTGCACTCCTACGAGGGCACCGGTGCACTTGCGATTTAAGTAAAGATTTCCGACGTGAAATTCACGACGGGCTCGCTCTAACTTCTCGCGGCTTCTTGAGTAGACAGCTCCGGTTAAACCAAATTCAGTATTATTAGCCACTGCCAAAGCATGGTCGAAATCTTTGGCTTTGATTATGGCCAGCACTGGTCCAAAAATTTCTTCTAAAGAAATACGAGCTTCTGGTGCAACATCTGAAATTACTGTTGGTTCTATATAGAAGCCACCATCTTTGGTGTCAATCTTGTTGCCACCCGTGACAACTTTTCCTTCTTTTTTGCCAATTTCAACATATTCTAGAATGCTGGCGTAGGCTGATTTTGAGCTAACCGGACCATAATTATTGCCACGCTCTTCTGGTGTGCCAATTTTTAAGGCTCGGGTGCGCTCTGCCACTTTTGCCACCACTTGGTCGTAGACTTTTTCGTCGATAATTGCCCGAGAGCAAGCCGAGCACTTTTGGCCCTGGAAGCCGAAGGCTGCAGCGACAATGCCCTCAGCAGCAATGTCAAGATCGCAGTCGCTATCGACAATAATTGAATCTTTGCCACCCATTTCGGCTACAACTCGTTTGATCCAAAGCTGCCCCTTTTGTGGTTTGGCGGCCAGTTCGTTGATGCGCAGGCCAACTTCTTTAGAGCCGGTGAAGGCAATGTAGCGGGTCTTCGGATGGGTAACTAAGAAATCGCCAACGCTGGCTCCTGGCCCTGGTAGGAAGTTGAGGACGCCGGCAGGTAGGCCGGCTTCTTCCATAATTTCAACAAACTGATATGCAATGGCTGGAGTTTCTGAGGATGGTTTGAGAATAACTGTGTTACCAGCAACGATAGAAGCAGTGGTCATGCCCACTAAAATGGCGAGAGGGAAATTCCATGGTGGAATAACCAAACCAACACCAAGGGGAATGTAATAAAGTTCGTTCTCTTCACCTTCGTTCGCTGTCACCGGTTGCGGGGCACCTAGACGCAACATCTCACGGCCATAGAAATCACAAAAATCAATTGCTTCGGCAACGTCACCGTCTGCTTCAGCCCAGCTCTTGCCAATTTCTAAAATCATCCAAGCTGACAGTTCATGCTTGCGGCGGCGCATAATGGCAGCTGCTTTGAATAAAAATCTGGCTCTTTCTTTAGGACAGGTATTTTTCCAAGTTTCAAAGGCAGTCAGGGCACTTTTCATCGCCTGTTCTGCTAAGTCAGTATTAGCCTTAGAGAAATTGCCAATGACTTCTTTAGGATTAGCCGGATTAGTCGAGACTAAGAGATCATTAGTTTCGATTTTTTCGCCGTTAATGACAAGTGGATACTTTTTACCAAGCTGTCCGCGCACTTTGGCAATAGCGGCTTTCATAGCCTCTTGATTAGCTGGTAGGTTAAAGTCGGTAAAGGCTTCGTTGCGGAATTCTGGATTCATTTTAAGTATTCCTGAACTGATAATAGATACAGCATATATTCTCAAAGGCAAACTTCGAGCAACATCAAAGTTGATTTAGGCTTTGCTCTTGCTTGCCTGATCAAATTAGGTTTGTTGCCAGCAAGAGTTATACTAAATGATGGCTTTAAAGCACTGACTTTAAAGTTTAGATATTAGAGAGAGTGAGAATGAAGCAGTATCTCGATTTAGTTAAACATGTACTCGAAAATGGTGAACAGCGCACCGACCGTACCGGAACTGGCACTACATCTTGTTTCGGCCTGCAGAATAAATACGATCTGCGCCAAGGCTTCCCCCTTCTCACTACAAAAAAGGTCAATTTTGCCGCGGTTGTGCGGGAGTTGCTTTGGTTCTTGCGTGGTTCGACCAACATCAACGACGACCTCACTCAACATACTTCTATTTGGGATGCCTGGGCTAATACTGAAGGCGAACTCGGCCCCATTTACGGCTATCAATGGCGTAGTTGGCCAAGCGAAGACGGGCATATCGATCAGATAGCGAATGTGATCGAACAAATTAAAACCAATCCAGATTCACGGCGTTTAATCGTCACAGCCTGGAATGTCGCTGACATTCCCAAAATGGCTCTGCCACCTTGCCACATGATGTTTCAGTTTTATGTCATAAACGGTCGCTTAGATTTACAGCTCTATCAACGATCTGCTGACATTGCAGTTGGTGTGCCTTTCAACATTGCCAGTTACGCTTTGCTCAATATTATGATCGCTCAAGAATGCGGCCTCACCCCAGGAATATTTACCCACACCTTTGGCGACGCACATATTTACTCAGATCACCTAGAGGGCATCAATGCCCAACTCAAGCGCGAACCGGGGCCATTGCCTCGTGTCACCATCGCTAAAAAGCCAATATTTGATTTGAAGTTCGAAGACTTTGAGTTGCATGATTATGTGCATCAAGGTTTCATCAAATTCCCTGTGGCAGTCTAAAGTGAGAGAAAAATTCGACATCATTGTTGCTGCTGATTTGAATCTTGGTATTGGTAAAAACAACGCCTTGCCCTGGCGTATTAGCAAAGACTTGAAGTACTTCAAAGACCTGACCAGCTCAACACCTGTGCCAGAAGTACTGAATGCCGTTATCATGGGTAGAAAGACCTGGGAATCAATTCCGCCTGCCCATCGTCCTCTTAAAGGAAGAATCAATATTGTTCTCACGAGCAATGCCAACTACCCGATGCCAGAAGGTCACTTTACCTCTCCTTCGCTCGATCAAGCACTAGAGATGCTTATGCCTGCCCCTGTAGATCGAGTCTTCATCATCGGTGGTGCCCAAGTTTACAACGAGGCCATGCAGCATCCGAGCTGCGGTTTGCTCTATCTCACACAGGTTCGTCACGTGTTCGACTGCGACACATTTTTGCCCCCGTTCAAACAAGTTTTTCAGCTTCTCTCTTGCTCTGAAGTTGAGACTGAAGAAAATTTGGAATTCTGTTTCAAGGTATATCAGTTCAACTTCCCTGAATATTTGATGGCCGAATAAAATGTCTAAGCGCGCTCCCAGTCAAATTCTATTGAAAGGTTCTGCTTTCTTTTTGGCTATCGGGGCGGCCTTTATCTGGGCTGAACAGATAGAAGCTGTTCCCAAGAAAGCGGCACCAACTGTTGAAGAGATCAAGGCCGGCAAGATGCTGTTTGTCAAAGCTACCTGCTGGGGCTGTCATCCACATGGTGACAATTCTTTGAATGGTGACAAACCATTAAAAGGTCCGCGTTTTGCCAAGAAATATCAAAGCGATGAAGAATTGATGGCAACCATTCGCCGCGGCAGTGTCACACGCGGAATGCCGCCATTTCCTGCTGAAAAACTATCAGAGCAAGATCTAAAACAAATAGTTGTCTTCATACGCTCTCTCACTTGTAGTGTGAAGCCGTGATTTTCTCGCGAAAGAAAGAGCCAGAGTTTACTGCCGATTTAGTGCTGCGCTTGTACTGTCAGGGCATTTTCCCTATGGCCGACAGTAGTGGCAAAATCAGTTGGTATTCGCCTGATCCACGATGCATTTTTGATTTCGATTTCTTTCACGTATCTAAACGGCTGATGCGCACCTATCGTCAGGGTGGCTTCGAAATCAAGGTCAATCAAGCTTTTGAAGAAGTAATGTGGGCCTGTGCTGATCGTGAAGAAACATGGATTAATGAAGATATCGTTCGTGTATACAGTCAGCTGAATCAACATGGCTTCGCCCATTCTGTCGAAACCTATTTTGATGGTCAGCTGGTGGGTGGCCTCTATGGTGTCAGCATAGGTGGTGCTTTCATGGGCGAGTCAATGTTTCACCGCATGACTGATGCTTCAAAAGTGGCATTAGTTTTTCTGGTGGAGCGCATGAAAGAACGCGGTTTTATTTTGCTCGATACCCAATATACAAACAAACACCTGGCCACTTTCAACGCTCAGAATATTTCTAAGGATGAATATTTGACCAGGTTGAATGCTGCTTTGGCACTAGATTGTCGTTTTGATTAAAACTTAGTCTGAAGCACCGATTGCGATTTGTTTATTTACCAACCATCTTTTTCATGCCGTTGCCCATTGCTTTGAAGCCGGCGGCAAGGCCATGACCGATTTTTCTTGGTGCCCACATGATGCCATTGCCTACTGCTTTGGCGCCAGATACAAATTTGTTGTCATCAGCTGCAAAGGCAGCGTTGCTAGAAGCGATAACTGCTACTAGTGACATTGCTGCTACTAAAGTTACTGTTTTGGATTTCATTGTTTTTGTTTCCCCGAGTGCTAAGGCAGAGAGCCATTTTGCCATCATTTATCTGATTTGTAAAATAGTAGTGTTTTTACTACTATCGGAAGAGACTGAGTATTAGGGTCTGCTGAGGCCGATACTGGTCGGCCGATATCGATGTAATCACCCTCTGCCACATTGATTCCGTCGACTGTGATTATTCTTATATCAGTCGTCAGTAAACCTTTTAAAATCAAATTTAGTGCCATGGCTAAGTCAACTTCGGATACAAGTACCAATGGGTCCGTAGCCTTTGCGCTAACAAAAGATTGAGTTATTTCAATCGCCAGCTGCTTGAGAAAGGTAAATGAAAGCATCGCTGGGCTAAGACCAGTTAACACAATGGCGACAGGTGCTCTCGTCCATTCGTGCTCGCGCTGTTGCAGCTGGCTGTTTATTTGTTGGCTTATTGTGCCGTTCTTTGAAGCATCGATTTTGATCAGCTTGAGATTGCGCAAGGGCAAATTTTCTGAAGCAAAGCCAATGGTTGATCCACTTAATTGCAGTGTGTGCAAACCGGCCCCGATCACTGTAGCGCGAATGGCTCGGGGAGCTACTTTGAATGGAATAGCCTGGGCCAGCAATTCTTGCCTAAGTGCCTGGCCTAAAAAGACACCAAGATCGCCGAATTTAGTCAAATCGTCTTCATCGATTACGCTTGCTACTCCACCGCTGAGCCAGATTTCGTCGATGGCTGGCTGCGAATTTGTTAAGGCATTGGTGAGCATAAGTTCTGGGTAACTGCTTACACCAGCTACAGCAGTTGCAGTTGCCAAAATTGTGTGGGCAAGCCGCCTAGCGAGCTGATGCAAGGTGTCAATTTCAATCGTCTGCCCCGCCTCTAGCTGGTTCAGTTGCAGGTGATCAATTACTATTTTTGCGCTTTGACTAACTGAGGTGATAGTGTTTTGGCACCAGTCAAATTGCAGCATTCTGCCGCCAATGTTGAGGCAAGCAGTCTCGACAATTTTGCCGCTGACGATGAGGGCATAGTTGCTGGTACCGCCGCCGATATCTATATTTAAGATGGTCTGAGCCGTTCTACAAGAATAGTCGACGGCCTGCGAACCCCGCGCCGCCAGTGCGCTTTCAAGGTGTGGACCAGCACTCTCGACGACGAAGCCACCGGCTAACTCTGCTAAATGTGCACTCACTTCTTCGGCATTGCGGGCCCTTGCTGATTGACCCGTGATTATCAAAGCTCCGGTATCAATATCGTTTTTGTTCAAACCAATGGTGTCATATGCTTTGGCAATTAATTCTGCTGTTTGCTTTGCTGCGATTTCACCGCTGGCTGTGAGGGGTGTGAGATAGACGGGGCTTTCGAAAATCACTTCGCGTTTAGTAATTGCTAGATTGGGAGCGGCGTTAACCAATGATGAATTAGCAAAGGTCAACCTCGTCACAACCAAGTGCGAAGTGGTTGTGCCAATGTCTATGCCGACACTTATAAGAGCGTTGCTCATGGCTCTAGCCGAGTTGCTGCAATTTTACGCCCGACACTTTTTTGTCGAGAATTCTTTCAATGGTCTTCACTATAAAAGCACCGGCCTCAGTCGGCGGTGTTCCTCCTTGGTGAATATTGGAGACCACTGTGCGATCAGAGCTAACGGTGTGCGGACCCGGATTGTAAGTTATGTAAGCACTTAGCCCGCTGGCGCAAGACAAACCAGGCCGTTCACCAATTAGGTTGAGGGCCACTTTGGCCTTGAGTCCATGAGCTATTTGGTCGGCGATAGCAACGCGGCCATACTTGGCAATGACGATTTGACCAATTTTGATCTTGCTCAGAGCGAAACCATATTCGAGCATAGGCAGCAAATCAGTTAGGTTTTCTTCTACGGCCAGAGCCGAGAGACCATCACTAATAACTATTTGCACATCGATTTCACTTGGGCAAACTTTTGTCAGTTCGTCGATTGTGCTTTGTTCCGCGCGCTTTCCTTTGGGCGGATAGAGAATGAAGTCGCGGCGGCTTTCTGCCAAAGTTTTGATCTGCGGAAATTGTCTAGCAGAAGCAAATTCGTTTAGAAAAGCGGCACTAATTTCACTGTGTACAGCGTCGCGCGCTAGGGCATGATCTGCCCTGAAGCTAAGCCAGGTCGCCGTCAACGGACGAGTGCCGCAGCGAGATACACCGATTCTTGCGGGAGTGAGAGCCTTGAGCTGTTCTATTCTGAGCTGCATATGTCATAGGGTACACTATTTGTTTTGGCGCTATTTTCGGGCAGGTGAAATATTGATCAAGCTTGATACTAAGATCGCCGGTCGCAATTATCAGTTCGCTGAGATCAAGCACGTTCTGGCCCAAGCCAATGAAGAAAAATCAGGTGACCAACTTGCCCAGATTGGCAGTCAGAGCGAAATTGAGCGCATAGCTGCCAAATCAGTTTTGAGTCAATTGCCACTCTCTGCTCTGCGCGAACAACCAGTTGTTGCATACGATTTAGACGAAGTAACTCGCCTGATTGACGATAGCCTCGACCCCATTGCTTATGCTCAAATCAAAGACTGGACAGTGGCTGAGCTGCGAGAATTTTTACTGGATAGTGATACAGATCTCAAGATGATTGAGGCAATTCGCTGGGGCCTCAGTGGTGAGATGGTGGCCGCCGTGACAAAGCTCATGTCAAACATAGATCTGATTTTGGCGGGCAAGAAATGCCAGGTCGTGGTCAAAGCGAAAACAACTCTTGGTTTGAGCGGTCGCCTCTCCTCGCGCTTGCAACCGAATCATCCTAGCGATTCTATCGATGGCATCAAAGCATCGATTTTTGAAGGATTGTCTTATGGCGTTGGTGACGCAGTCATTGGAATCAATCCTGTTTATGACAGCGCAGATACTGTGGGTCGTCTCCTTGAAGAAACTCATAAGATCATCGATCAACTGAAAATTCCGACCCAGAACTGCATTCTCTCCCATATCACTACACAGATGAAAGCGATAGAGCGAGGCGCTCCGGCTGGTCTGATTTTTCAGAGTATTGCTGGCAGTGAAAAGGGCAACAAAGCTTTTGGCATTGACCTTGATTTGATACGAGAGGCATGCGCCCTCGGAAAAAAAGAAATATCAAGCCAGTTGCCTTTCATGTATTTCGAAACCGGACAGGGATCTGAACTTTCATCACTCTCTCACTTTGGCGCCGATCAGCTCACGATGGAAGCTCGCTGTTATGCTCTAGCCCGCTGTTTCAATCCTTTTTTAGTGAACGATGTCGTGGGTTTTATTGGTCCTGAATATCTTGCCGATGGCCGCCAAATGATCAGAGCTGGCCTGGAAGATCACTTTATGGCTAAGTTGCTTGGCCTACCTATGGGTGTAGATGCTTGCTACACCAATCACATGGACGCTGACCAAAACGATTTGGAGAATTTGACGATTCTGCTCACTGCTGCAGGAGTGAATTACTTTATGGGTGTGCCCATGGGAGACGATGTAATGCTCTCGTATCAAAGTACGAGTTTTCACGACATCGCCGCTCTGCGAGAAATTCATCAGCTTCTGCCAGCGCCTGAATTTGAGGTTTGGCTTCAGTCGGTAGACTTACTCAAGGACGGTAAGCTCACTAAGAATGCAGGCGATCCAAGCTACCTACCCAAGCGATTTTCGCTTTAAAATCCGCTTGCTCCTGTAGCTTCTTTGCTCTCTCCCGAGGCAGCAGTTGGGGTGGCAGTTGCGGCTTCACCTTGATCTTGATTAGCGCTACGCTGGGCCTGCCCACCAGCGATTTGGGCAGAGATGATGCGGTCACCCGGAGCGATGCGATAAATGTTATTGAGGCCGTCCACAACGCCTCCAAATACAGCATATTTGCCGTTCAGTTGTGACATTGGTTTCTTCAAAATGTAAAACTGGCAGCTAGCTGAATCAAGGCCTTGTCCGCGAGCCATGGCCACCACTCCGGCAGAGTTATGATTGAGGTTGCGGTTGATTTCTAGACGAATGAACCTCTCTCTACCCGTATCAGGGTCGGTGTAGTTACCCTGGCCATTGCCATATGGACAACCCCCTTGAACGACCCAGCCTTCTACCCGGTGAAAAGACTTGCCGTCGTAATATCCACGAGAGACAAGGTCAAGAAAATTGTTAGCCGTATAGGGAACCATATTGCGAAACACTCTGATGACGATGCGACCTTTAGTGGTCTGCAAGATCACGATTGGATCGTTTTGGGCCCAAGCCGGCGCAATGGTAGCTGCAAATAATGTCAGTGCAGTGATTTGACGAGCGAATAGTTGGGTAAAAGATTTCATCAGTTTTTCTGGTATTTTGCCTGGGAGTTTGAAATTCTATATATAAGGTATGGAATAAGAAATTAATCACACAAGTGATATTTACCCAGCTCGGCAAGAATCAAAAATTAGGCATCGGAAATCGAAAGGCGGCTCACAAATGGCTTTATATGCGGATCTTCACAGGCACCTTGGTGGAGCCCTGCATCCTCGGATCATCTATAAGTTCTTGCGTAGGACCGACCATCCTATTCTCAATTACTTTCCTGATTACGATGGCTTTTACAATTGGTTCACTCGACCTTGTCGCACGTTAGAAGAGTTCGTCAAGATTCACTCACTAGTTGAAGAACTGCAAAGCCTTGAACACCTTCCATATTTTTGTTTGAGACTATGCCGCGGTGCATACACCTTTGAAAATCTTCAATATTTAGAGCTACGCTACAACCCTTATTTCCGCACAGACCACAAGCTCACTCCAGCAAAACGATTGGCGCAGATGCACCTCATAGTTGAAGTGATCACTATGAACTTAAGGCCAGCTGACTATCCGATTACTGTTAAGCAGATCCTTTGTTTTGACAGAAGGTTGCCGCTCAAGATCAACGAAGCCATTCTCAAGGTTGCCTTAGACAATCTTGGACCTGTGGTCGGCGTCGATCTTGCAGGACCTGAAATCAATACTGAAAAGACTGAAGAGTGGATCAAGCTCATGGCTCGGGCTCGTGCCTCTGGTCTGAAGACCACCTGTCACTTGGGTGAGACAAGCATCGACAATGTTGATCCTCGATATTTCGCTACCCTTGATCGCATTGGTCACGGCATACACATTCCGTTGCAAAAACCGAGCATGCTCAAAGAGCTTTCGAAGAGACAGATCACGTTGGAGGTTTGTCCGACCAGTTATAAACAGACCGGAGTGCTCAAAGATTTTTCTGAACTAAAGACTGTGTTTAACCGCTGTAGGGAAGCTGGGGTTGCCATTGCGGTGTGCACAGACAATCCAGGAAGGAACCCCTCACCTTGTACATTGCCTGGTGAATATGAACGTTTGATCGACAACGACGTAATTGATTTTCGCCAATTGAAAGAGATTCAGGGTGAAGCATTTAGATCTGCTTTCGGATTCGTTGGAACTTCTCGTTTCCTTTAGCCCAACATTGCAGACCACGAATTGCTTTCTCTTTTTGCGCTTCTGGTAGAAGCTCAGAATTGAGCCGCCGTGCGGGCAATTAGCAGCTTAGTGAACTCGCTCTCACGCTTGATAACTGAGCGTCACCGAGAGTGGTATCGAACTAACTGATCACCAAATCAAACGATCTGTTTTGCTACTCGGTCGATCAATTTTCTCTCCGATGCAATCAATTTCTTTTTTTTGTGACAGTTCCGAAAAATATTTTTTCAAGCAAATCAAGCAATTTGAAGTGGTACCACTCGCGCTCTCTATCGTTATAGAATTGGCTTGTCATCAACGTTTTGAGTGGTGCACAATTAGTTGCTTGCGACCTGATCGCACTGCAATGTGACTGTTGGTTAGTAACTAAGCAGCGATCTCTATATTGCAATTTATTCCATTCGAATGTAATCTATGGCACGTGTGGTGTGAAAGTAATTGAGTGTCATTTTTAAAAAATGATGTCTCTACAAAAAAAAAGACGGTGGTAGTTAGCGTTTAGTCAAAGCGATCAATGGCAATCAAATTTGAGACGCAGTTGATACATCAATATGAAGTAGCAATTTCGAGTCACTTTAGTAGTTCATTAGATATCGTCTAGGTCAAACGCTCAATATTAGGGATTCTTTTCCAGCTTGTGTCTGCGAAAGTTCCTGCCCACCAGATTGATTTCCAAGGGAGGAAAACTAAATGGCAACCAAGCCAACCAAGAAGAAAACCGCTAAGAGAGCAAAGATCTCTCCTGCTGCCGCTATGGCTGAAGAGTCAACCGGTACCGCAGCTAAGCCTAAGAAAGCTGCTGCTAAGAAAGTAACCAAGAAAGCTGCTCCTAAGAAAGCCGCTGCTAAAAAAGCTGCTCCTAAGAAAGCTGCTGTTAAAAAAGCTGTAGCTAAGAAAGCTGCTCCTAAGAAAGCTGCTGTTAAAAAAGCCGTAGCTAAGAAAGCTGCTCCTAAGAAGACTGCTGCTAAAAAAGCTGCTCCTAAGAAAGCAACTGCAAAAAAAGCAACCGCTAAGAAAGCTGCTCCTAAGAAAGTAGCTGCTAAGAAGACAGTTGCTAAGAAAGCTGCTCCTAAGAAAGCTGCTGCTAAGAAAACTGTAGCTAAGAAAGCTGCTCCTAAGAAAGCTGCTGCTAAGAAAACTGTAGCTAAGAAAGCTGCTCCTAAGAAAGCCGCTGCTAAGAAAACAGTTGCTAAGAAAGCTGCTCCTAAGAAGACTGTAGCTAAGAAAGCTGCTCCTAAGAAAGCTGTTGCTAAAAAAGCTCCAGCTAAGAAAGCTGCTGCTAAGAAACCAGCTAAGAAAGCTGGCGCCAAGCGCACCAAAGCTGTTGCTACTCCAGCAACCAGCGGTGATATGGGTGGCGCTTCCGCCTAAGCTGATTTTCTAGTAATAACTAGAAAAATGGTTAAGAAAGGGTCTCGGTTTTCCGGGACCCTTTCCTTTTGGGCAATTGGTCTGATAAAAGCATAAAGATGAATATCGGCTACGGTATAGCTTTAGTATCGCTGGCAGTGCTGAGCGAGTTTATGAACTGGCTTGACTGCTGCCAAATGGTTTCAAGGCTATTGCCTAGCTCGTGACCGTCGTCCAGTTCGACTAACTCAACCAGTTCAGTCAACTGATTGAGTGTGGTGAATTGTCTAGCATGCTCGACTGGAACTGTTTGGTCATCTATTCCGTGAAATACCAGCACCGGAATATCGATTTTGAAATCATCTGTTTGATAGTGTTCTAGATCTTGGGTAAAGGCAAAGTGCAGCGGCAATTCTTGATTGGCTTTGTAGTGGAAGAATAGACGGCTCCCACTTTTTTCCCACTCTCTCATTCCGTCCTCACCAATAATTTGTCGCCAGCGTTTGGTGATACCGAATCCAGGAGCTAAGAGAATCAGTGCGGCTATTTTGGCTGCTGAGTTGCTACTGCGTAAGTGTTGCTCGAGTAGTGCTGCCAATAGACCGCCCATGCTTGAGCCAACAACAATGATTGGACCATCAAGCTTTGCTATGCACTGCAAGCAGAGTTCAATCTGGCTGCTTAAAGAAAGGGTTTCGAAGCTTGGCACATTGAGATCGGGTACTAAGCATTGCCAGCCCATGGCTTCAATTTTCTCGCTAAAGAAGCGAGCTTTTCTTGATTGCGGGGATGAGGCAAAGCCGTGGAGATAGAGAAAATTCACTGAGCTTAGTAGTCGATCTTATGGTGCAGGCTTAACGAAGCCATACCAAGGATTTGAATTGATCAAAGAAATCAATTGAGTTTCTAAAAGGTTTTTGTCTGAAGCATCAGCTTTGGTGACCAATATTTTGTCTTCAGTAGAATAGACAGCGAAGACCCAGACTCGTTGATCTTGTTCCATGCAGCAGATCCACTGATGGAATGCTGGAGGCTGAATCAAGTAGTAGACGAAAGCACTGACTTCACTGTTCTGGAAAAATTTGCTGAGATCACTGCGCCAATTATTTTTATCAAGCAGATAAATCGTTTGTCGCACTGAACCGTTGTCTGAAACTTGAATAGCGTTCTCGAGTTTTTCAAATTCTGACCATTGAGTTGGCAGATAAATAAAGAGGGCACTCTCAAGTTGACTGCCAAAATCGACTGGCTTGAGAGTCCAATCAGGTGTCTGGCTTGAGTGCACAAAAGAATCAAAAGTGAACTTCTCTGATGGCACACCAAGCTTATTAGCCATAGCTGGGGTGCAAGCTTCTACTGTTGATTCTGGAAATCGTCCATTTTCTACCCAATCTTCAAACATTTGTTGAAAGTATGAGTGGATGGTTGTTTGAGTCATCTCTATTTCATGAAGGTGTCTATTATCGAGCCCTATTAAGCTTACTAGATATAACAGATCAGTGGATTAATAAGTTGATGCTACCGCTGTTTTCTCTCACTGTACGGCCACATCGCACTTTTCTGTGAGGGTTTGGTGAATATTTGGCGTTTTCAAGCGGGTCTTGTCGTTAAGAATCGTTACAGCTTAAAAGGCGGCCTGAGCTTGGCTGTAAAGACTTTTACACAGTCATAACCTATGAGCTCGCCTGTTTTAATGCTGGTGAGTTAGCATGACCCACATGTTGATGTACTTACCCAGACAGTGTTTTGGGGAGGCTCAATGGTCAGTATCTAACTTCTGGAGGTCTAAATGCAGAAGACTCAATTAGCCGTAGCTCTCGTAGCTGTCCTCGGTCTTTCCTTGAACACAGCAGTTCGCGCTGCTGACACTGAAACTACTGAGACCAAAGATTCTGTGAAAACAGAAAAGAAAATCAAAGTATCTAAGAAAGATAAAGAGTGCAAGAAAGAGTGCAAAGAAAAAGGCAAAGATGCTTCTTGCAAAGCCAAAGATGAAGCCAAAGGCAAAGAAGGCTCATGCAAAGGCAAAGAAGGTTCTTGCAAAACTACCAAAGAAACTAAAGAAACCAAAGAAGTAAAAGAGACCAAAGAAACCAAATAGTTCTCTATTAGAGAACTTCTGATTTCTTCTCCTTCTTAGGGTGTAATCAAATGTCCAGCGGCTTTCTCGCAGCTAAAAAACAATTGCCCAACCTTGGTGTTGGCCTTGGTTTGAGGCGTGAGTTAGCCGCTGAAACATTTGCCCACCGTGATCAAATTGATTGGCTTGAGCTTGTTCCCGAAAACTATATGGACCTGGGCGGACGAATCCGTGAGCGCCTCGATATGGCCCTGGAGAAGTTTCCCTTAGTGACACATGGTGTCAATCTTTCAATTGGTAGTACTGACCCACTTAGCGTTGACTACCTAGATTCAATTTCTAGACTATTAAACAAAATCGACGCACCCTGGTGGAGCGATCACCTTTGTTTTACCTCTATAGAAAACTCAT
>Ga0172379_10005007_pt1 | contig 18910 bp, 17 predicted proteins | sample GrowelOW334metaG_FD_119756 | JGI IMG/M metagenome (GOLD analysis project Ga0172379, IMG submission 119756) | Groundwater microbial communities from an aquifer near a municipal landfill in Southern Ontario, Canada - Groundwater well OW334 metaG | ecosystem: Environmental > Aquatic > Deep...
AACCGCGGGCAAGAAAGCGAAGGCCGAAAGGCTATCAACTACTCAATAAGCCGCGTAAATTATTCCGCGAAATACAGCACAGGAGCAAATATGCGAGGGCTTAAGTTAGTGCCATTCGTGACACAATACCTATTAGATCGAATTAAGTATTATGTCACCGGATTCCGGATTAAATCTCGTTGTGGCGGATCTCGTGGGTCTCCAGGTAATCTAGCGCGTTCCTGGCGGCGGCCTGCTGCGCTTCTTTCTTGTTCTTCCCCGCCCCCATCCCCAAAACCTTTCGGCCTATCAGGACCCTGACGGTGAACACTTTGTCGTGCTCGGGGCCTTCGGTGCGCATGATCTCGTATTCCGGGGGTTTTTTGTGGCGCTTCTGTATCGCTTCCTGCAGGACGCTTTTGAAATCCTGCTCCTCCATGCCGCCCAGGTCCAGGCTGCGGAGCCTGAGCCTCACGAAGGCCGCGGCCGGTTCCAGTCCGCCGTCAAGGTAGATGGCCCCGAGCAGGGCCTCGAAGCAGTTGGAGAGGATGCTGCCGCGTTTCTTGCCGCCGGTCTGGTGTTCCCCCACGCCCAGGAACACATGTTCGCCGAGGTTCAGGTCTTTGGCCCAGCAGGCGAGGTTGGTGCGCGAAACCAGTACCGACTTGACCTTGGACAGGTAGCCTTCGTCCTGCCCGGGGTGCTCCTTGAAAAGGTAATAGGATACGATCAGGCCGAGAACGCTGTCGCCCAGAAATTCCAGCCTTTCGTTGTGAAGGGCCTGGCCCCGCTCGGTCGAGAACGACTTGTGGGTAAGGGCTTCTTTGAGCAGTTCCCTGTTCTTGAAAGTGTATCCTATTACCGCTTCGATGGATTCCATGCGATTTTCGCGGGGCTAAAAGACAAAGGCCGAAGGATGAAGGAAAATACCGGAAGCGTTTTTCCCACCCTAAGCCTTTATCACTTATTTTTTCGGGAAAATTTTACCTGATTTTCCCGAAAAGTTCAGTCCTTCTTGGACAGCTTGTCCTTGATGTAGGTGACGGCCTCTCCGACGGTCTTTATCTTTTCGGCGTCTTCATCGGGGATCTCGACATCAAATTCCTCTTCAAGAGCCATTACCAGTTCCACGGTGTCCAGGGAATCGGCTCCCAGGTCCTGCACGAACTGCGACTGAGGGGTGACCTCTGCGGCGTCCACAGCCAGTTGCGTCACGATGATCTTTTTCACTCTTTCTTCCAGGTTTTCAGCTACTGCCATTGGGGGTTCCTCCCGATTATATTTTCAAAAACCAACCGCTGCATTACATATAGATGCCGCCGTTTACGGCGAGGACCTGCCCCGTTATATACGGGGAATCCTCGCCGGCCAGGAACAGCACGGCTTTGGCGACATCGGCGCCCGAGCCCAAGCGCTCGAGCGGGATCATCTCAAGGAGTCGGGCTTTGGCGTCTTCCTTGAGACCATCGGTCATTGCGGTGCGGATGTAGCCCGGGGCCACGGCGTTGACCAGCACCTGGCGGGAAGCGAACTCCCGCGCCATGGATTTGGTCAGGCCGATGAGGCCGGCCTTGGAGGCCGAATAATTGGCCTGACCGGCGTTCCCGGACTGTCCCACTACCGAGGCGATATTGATGATGCGTCCGCTTCGCTGGCGCAGCATGCTTTTGGAAGCGGCCTTCGCCATCAGGAACGCGCCTTTAAGGTTCACATCGAGCACCGCCTGAAAATCTTCTTCCTTCATCCTGAGCACCAGGTTGTCCCTGGCTATGCCCGCGTTGTTGACCAGGATGTCCAGTTTTTCGAAAGCTTTGAGGGTCTCGGCTACGAGGCGTTCGCAGTCCTGGTATTTCGTCACATCCGCCGCCAGGGCTAGCGTTCGGGCTCCGGTCTCCGCGGCCAGGGTTTCGGCCGCCGCCCTGACGCCGTCGGCGTTCACATCGGCCATGACCACGGCCGCGCCTTCGGCCGCGAAGGCATAGGCTATATCATAGCCTATGCCGCGCTGGGCGCCGGTGACGAGCGCCGTCCTGCCTTCAAATCTTTTTGTCATTCGCCTCCGCGATCTGGTCCTTCACCTGTTCCATGTGCTTCTTGATCTTGTCCACCATGCCGGAGCCGGCCAGGTCGCCGGCGGCGTTGATCGCGTTGAAAATAGCTTTGGGACTGGTCTTGCCGTGGCAGATGAGCACCACGCCGTTGACGCCCAGCAGCGGGGCTCCGCCGTATTCGTCGGGGTTCATCTGCTTGCGCAGGTCCGTGAAGATCCTTTTCATCAGCAGCGCGCCGATCTTATAGGTGAACTTGCGCTGGATCTGCTCTTTGATCATTTTAAAAATGGTCTTGGCCAGGCCTTCGGAAAGTTTCAGCGCGACATTTCCGGTGAAGCCGTCGGTGACTACGACATCGGTCCTGCCGGCCGGCAGATCGCCGCCTTCCACGGGGCCTTTGAAATTTATTCCCACGCTTTTCATCAAAGGGATGGTCTCAAGGACCAGGGAGTTGCCTTTGGTCTCTTCCTCCCCTATGGATAAAAGTCCCACGGAGGGGTTTTCCGTTCCGAAGCGGGCGCGCATGAAAATAGAGCCCATGATGGCGAATTGCACCAGGTGCCAGGGTTTGGAATCCATGTTCGCGCCGGCGTCCAGCAGAAGGGAGGAGCCCCTGAGCGTGGGGAACGGCGAGGCTATGGCGGGACGGATGATGCCGGGAATGCGTTTCAATTTCAACAGGGAGGCTACCATCACGGCGCCGGAGTTGCCGGCCGAGATGAAGGCGTCGGCCTTGCCGTCCTTTACCAGTTCCGCGCCCACCATCAGGCTGGAATCGGGTTTGGAGCGGCATTCCTCCACCGGTTCTTTGCCCATCTCCACCAGCTGCGGCGCGTGGACTATCCTGAGCCTGGCGGAAGGTTCGGCCCCGAGGCGGCGCAGTTCCTCCCGGATCTCTGGGTCCCGCCCGACAAGTATGATCTCGTGCGGCAGCCGGGCGACGGCCGACAGCGCCCCTTCGAGATTGGGCTTCAGTCCGAAATCCCCGCCGTGAGCGTCAAGAGCGATTTTCATATTTTGAATTTACCGCTTTTCAGAACTACGCCGTAAAACAGGCCGCCGACGCCGGGTTATTTGGGGTTCTGTTCGTCCGTTTTTTTCTCTTTCCTGACTACTTCGATCTTGCCGTTGTAGGCGCCGCAGGCCGCGCACACGCGGTGCGGCAGGCGCATCGCGCCGCAGGAGGGACACGAAGAGAGGGATTTGGTTTCCAGTTTCCAGTTAGCCGCCCGTCTGGAATCTCTTCTCGCCGGGGTATGTTTTCTTTTGGGATTAGGCATTGTAATGGCTCCTATCGTCGTTTCTTTTTGTTCAGATCTTTCAGCGCCCTGAAAGGGCTTTCCTTTCCGCCGGTCCCGGACCCGGGGCCGCATTCCGGAACGCAGGCGCAGATCTTATGGTTCCTGTTTCCCCCGCAGACCTGGCAAAGCCCTTTACAGTCGGCCGCGCAAAGCGGTTTTAAGGGCGTCATGACCGCGACCGATTCCGTCAGCGGGCCGCATACGTCTATAGATTCTACCGAATCTTCGTATACTTCGTCAAAGGTCTCGGAGAACGGGGCGGTGAAAAGTTCGCCGCAGCGGGCGCATTGCAGGTCCAGGTCGGCCTTCACCAGGCCTTCCAGCAGAAGCGAACCGTCCCCGACGGAGAAGACCAGTTCCATGGAGGCTTTTTTTACGCAGGCCGGCGCGTCGAGGACCGCCGCAAAAAGCCCGGCGTCCAGCGCTCTTTTAACCGCAAGCCCGCCCTTTTCGCGGATGGCCGCGGCGTTGAAAACAAGTCCGTAGTCTTTTTCCATGAGTTTTATAAGATATCAATTATCGGCGTTTTAATCAATTTCTTTTATGACATAGGAGGGCTTGCGGTTGGACCGGTAATAGGTGCGCACAAGTATTTCGGCCATAAGCCCCATGAAGGCGAACTGGACCGCCACGAGCGCGAAGAAGATCGCCACAAGGAAGAGCGGCTGGTCCTTCACGAATACATGTCCGAAAAATTTCTTATAGAGCGTGAACCCGGCCATAAGCGCCGAGGCGCTTAAAAGTCCGAGGCTCAGCCCTCCGAACAGATAGAGCGGCTTTGACAGGAAATCCCCCATGAACTTTACCGTGAGGAGGTCCAGCGAGACCTTGAAGATGCGGCCCAGGCCGTATTTGGAGGCCCCCTGCGCGCGGGCGCGGTGGTTTACCGGAAGTTCCGTTATGCGCGCGCCCATGTAGCCGAGCAGCGCCGGCAGAAAACGGTGCATCTCGCCGTAAAGTTCCACGGCTCTCAGGTGCGGGGCTTTATAGATCTTGAGCGTGCAGCCGTAGTCGTGCAGGTCCACTCCGGTGACTTTCGAGATGATGAAGTTGGCTATTTTGGAAGGCAGGACCCTTGAGAAAAAAGCGTCTTTGCGGTCCCTGCGCCAGCCGCTCACCACATCGAAGCCTTCCGAAGCGCTCTTCAGGAGTCCGGCGATGTCGGCGGGGTCGTTCTGGAGGTCGGCGTCCATGGTGACGATGTATTCTCCCGAGGAGGCCTGTATGCCGGCGCTCAGGGCCGCCGTCTGTCCGAAATTGCGCGCGAAGCTGATAAGCCGGGCTCCCGGCAGGTCTTTGACGACCGAGCGGAGCTCCGGTCCCGAGCCGTCCGTGGAGCCGTCGTCGACCCAGACGCTTTCCCAGGAAAGGCCGGAGGCCTTGAAGGCCGCGGAGAGCTCCCCCGCCAGGTTTTTCAGGTTGTCTTTTTCGTTATAAACGGGTATCACCACCGAGATCTTCGGGATCATAGAAGCGGCGCCTTTTTCTTTTTTAGGAGTTCCATATAAAGGGCTTCCTGCCGGCGGACCATGTAATCTATGTCGAATTCGGAAAGGTCCGCGCCCGCGGCTTTCGCGGCCATCTCCGCGCGCAGCGCCGGATGTTCTATCAGTTCCTTAAGGCGCATGCAGAAGGCGTCCACATCCCCCTGCTCCACCACGAATCCGTTGGCGCCGTCGTAGAGCAGGTCGGTGACCCCGTCCGTTTTGTAGCAGACGGAGGGCAGGCCCGTTTTGACGGCTTCCACCAGGCTGCGCGGCAGGCCTTCCCAGAGGGAGGTGAGCGCGAAAATATCGGCGGCTGCGAGGATCTCCGCCGAGTCTTCCCGCCAGCCGGGAAAAAGGAGCCGTTGTTCAAGCCCCGCCTTTTTTGCGCGCCCGCGGGCGGCCTCCAGCCCCTCCCCTCCGCCCACCAGCATAAAAACGGCGTCTTTATGCGCGCCCGCCAGGCGCATCGCCGCGGTGATGAAGTCGGCGGGGTTCTTCTGCGGTTTAAAGTTGCCGAGGCTGACGATGAGCACGGCCTCCTGCGGAACTCCCAGCTCGCGGCGTTTGGCCGCGCGGTCCGCGCGCGACGGATAATTCCCCAGCGGGATGCCGCTCCGTATGAGCGAGCACTTGTCCGTGCCGCAGAGGTCGTAGTCCCGCGCGTAGTCCAGGTTGGCGCTTGAGACGAAGACCAGCGAGTCCGTGAACAGGGCGCAGAATCGTTCGAGCAGGACAAAAAAGCGCCTGGCCGGGGCGGCCTGCCGCTCGTGGAACCCGAACCCGTGGAAAGTGTGGATTATCACCGGCGTTCCGGCCAGCAGCGCGGCCAGGCGGCCGAGTATCCCGGCCTTTGAAGAATGCGTATGCACGATGACGGGCCGCTCATCCCGGATGATGCCGAGCAGTTCAAAAAGGGCCCGGAGGTCGCGCAGCGGGTTTATGGGGCGCGCCAGGTGCGGCACGGTGAGGAGCGAGCCCGGCGGAACTTTGTCCTCCAGCATGCCGCCGGGGCCGGCGGCCAGCCTGGTTTCAAAAATATTTTTATCGAGATGTGAAACTGTGTGGAGCGTATTGCCCTGGGCGCCGCCGAATTCGAGCTTGGTTATTATATGAAGTACCTTTATCATGGCATCGATCAGGTCCAGGCAGACGCTACCTGCCGGGGAGTTTCATGGTCTTATAATAAGGAAAGTAATGTTTCAGGATCTCCGGATATCTGGAACCGAGGTTCTTGGCCATCCCGTGTCCGCCCAGCACGCAATAGCCGCGTCCGTCGCCGGTGCCGATGCCCCGGAGCAGGAAGTATTTGGGATATTTCCCGTAAAAGACCGGACGCATGGTGAAAAGCGGAGAGCGCAGCGTTCCGCCGGAGAGCGTCCGGGAGACGGCGTCGAAACCTTCCAGTACGGTGCTGCCGGCCGTGCCCTCTATGCGCAGCGTTTCCACATTGCCGCGCGGGCTGCGCTTCAGGACCGCCATCGATCTGATGTAGCCGATCTTCGCGCGCCGGTTGACGCGGTTCTCTATCCACTTCGGCTCAAGCATCAGGGTCCAGGCCACATCGGAAGCCGTGGTCTTGTCCTCGGGCAGGCACAGGAGGTCGTCGGACGGGGCCTTGAGCGTAAGGTAATAGAGGTTAAAAGGCGTCATCCGTCCCGGCGCCCGACCGGTGTCGCTGACTCCGTCCGCCGTAAAGCCGCCGCAGGCGGTATGGAAAGCGCCCTCCATGGGCGCGCCGTCCCTTGAGAGCACTTCTTCGCGGGTAAGTTCGGCGGCCGCGACCGCCGATTCGTTCTCGGTCTGCAGGCCCGGGAAGGCCAGACAGTGCGGCGAATCGCAGAGATCGTAGTCCCGGTCGGCGTGGGGCTTTGCGCTTTTAAGACGGACAAGTTTCGACCGGACCACCACGGCCAGGGCTTTCAGCTCTTCCATCAGCCTGGAGCCTTTGGCCAGGGCGGTGACGATCGAAGGGACGGGTTCTTCGAGCGGTACGGTGTTGACCAGCCTGACCCCGTTCTCCTTTATGATCACATTAAGTTCGCCCCCCACTTCCCGGTCGCCGCGGTTCACGCCCCTCTGGGGGACCGGTTCGGGGTTCTTGATAAGCATCACCCCGCCGGCTGTTTTGGGGACCAGGCGGAAGGAGTTTCGCGTGGAATGCGCCACGGAGCCCATGTTGTCGCGCAGTTCGCAGATCTTGTTGAGGGGATTGTATCTGACATTCCACTGCATGAGGGCCTTGCCGCTTTCCACGGGTCCAAGGCGGGAATCTATGATGGAAAACGCCGTGTTGGCTATGAAGTTGAACTCGGTCAGCGGGGCCGGTTCGCCGTTCGCGTCCGAAAAAAGACCCACGCGGATGGGATTTTTGTCGGCGTAGTTCAGCGGCTTGTTATGCGCGGGCCAGGACATGCGGTTCCAGTAGAGGAGGTTGTCCAGTTTGCCGGCGACGGATCTGGCGAGTTTCGCGGTCTTTTCGGCGGAGAACTTGTCGTCCGGGTCCAGTTCGGAAAGGGTGTAATAGGTCTGCCAGGCGGGGACGGTTAAACCTGATTGATCGTAAAGCCTGGCGAGGTCTATTTCAGCCTGGATGTTGCGGGGATCGTATGTCAGGGTTTCCTTAAGGAAGGTTATGGCGTTCTGGGGTTTTTTCAGGAGCTCATACTGCGCGCTTATCACCTCCGCCACGGGCGACAGAAGGTAGGGATACTTTTGGTAAACGGTCTGCAGGCTGGTCGCCGCGTCGGAGGGGCCGCCCAACTGCGCTTCCGCCTGCGCCAGTCCGAACCTGGCCTGATTCACCAGGTCGGCTTCCCCGGTAAGGGTGACGGCTTTTTCAAAGGAGGAGCGGGCTTCGACCGGGTTTTCCAGGCTAAGATAGTCCCAGCCTTTTTCAAAAGCGAGGAAGGGATCTTCCGGTGCGAGCGCCTCGCCTTTGGAGAGGTAGGCGAGAGCTTCCTGGTTCTTGCCCAACTCCGCCAGGATGACGGACAGTTCCTTTATAGCGGCGAGGGTCAGGACGGTATCGGAAGAACGGAAGATCACGTATTTGAGCGAGCCGGCGGCGTCTTCCGGCCTGCCGTCGTGCCAGGCGGCGAAGGCCTCCCCGAAAGGTTTTAAAAGATTTTCCTCCGCGTGGACGACGGCCGCCGGGCCGGGGACGGTGGTGAGCAGGAGCGCCGCGAGCGTCAGTTTTATCATCCGGCCTTAAATCTAGCAATTCTTAAAGCGCCAGTAAAGAGTAAAGCACGGTTAAAATTTTTTCCGCCGAAAAATTTTCACCACACTCCGCCCTGAAGGGCGGGGTTGTCTTGCGGTAAATTAGGGAGATAAAATGTCGTCTCACGGCATTTTATTTTTGAATTCCGGCGAATATTTATGTAGAATTAGTATCCTGGGCCGTTAGCTCAATGGTGGAGCAGGCGCCTCTTAAGCGCAAGGCTACTGGTTCGAGTCCAGTACGGCCCAAACAATTCAGCATCCGAAAAATTCAGTTAAGCCGGATTTTTCGGGCCCGGGCGCATAAAGCGGCCTGAGGCGCCGGTCTTAGGACGGGCGGCTTTCGGGCCAGAGTAATGGGTAGCCGGTAGCGGGTAATCAGGGTTATCCTCGTTACTTACTCATTACTCGTTTTTTTTGCTCCGGCAGGGTTGTTCTTTACAGGAAGGATCCGGTCGAGATGGCGGAACTGGTAGACGCGCATGGCTTAGGACCATGTGGGGTCACTCCCATCGGGGTTCGAGTCCCCGTCTCGACATTACAGGCCTGGGAATAACATGCCGCAAGCGGCATTTCAGCTTTGCGGTAAAAATTTTAAGAAATCCGGTCATGGCATCTATTGGAGGATCAATGAACTTAACTCTCAGTTTCGGCGACAAGATAAAAAAGATAAAGCAGGAAGGCTGCGTCCATGTTTTCGGCGTTAATGTGGAGTCCGACAATCTCAAAGAGGCTACCGCAGCGGCCCTTGTTCGTTTGCAGGCCGTCGTTACCATCCCGGGGTTTCGGACCGGCAAGGTCCCGCTGGCCATGATCAAGGCGCAGTTCCCCTCCATGGTCAAGGATGAGGTCCTCGATCTCACGGCCAAGGCCGCCATGCCGGAGATCCTCAAGGCCGACAAGGTGATGCCCGTGGTCACTCCCATAATGCGCAATGTCGCCTACGAACCGGACAAAAAGCTCTATTTCGAAGTCCAGCTTGAGTGCAATCCCCAGGTGGACCCTAAAGGCTACGAAAAGATCGCGGCCGTCCGCAGGGCCAAAAAGGTAACGGACGAGGATGTGTCCAAATATATCGGGCAAGTGCGCGATTATAACGCCTATCTCAAACCTGTGGAGGACGGCAAGCCCGTTGAAAAGACCCATTTTGTCATCGTCAACTACGAGTCCTACGAGAACGGCGTCAAGATCGCGGGAGCGGACGTCAACGGAGAGATAGTAGACATGTCCAGCCCCCAGACCATCGCCGGCCTGGCCGAGAACATCGTCGGCGCCAGGAAAGGCGAGACCCGCGAATTCGGGTCCTCTTTCGGCGATAAGAAGATGAGCTTTAAGGCGACCGTGGCGGAGATAAAGGAGAAGGTAGTCCCCGCGATAGACGAAAATTTCCTGAAGGAAGCCGGCGTGAAAACGGAGGAAGAGCTGCGCGCCAATGTGCGCAAACTGCTGGAGCGCAACGAGACCGAGAAAACGGAAAAAGACCTTCTCACCCAGATCGAAGACTCGCTTATAAAGAGCAATCCCATGCAGCTGCCTCCGACCCTGGTCCGCGAAGAGGCCCATGAGCTTTTTGAGATCCTTAAAAAAAAGGTTTCCTCGGACGAGGAAGTGCATGAGGAGGCTTTTATGGCCCGGCTGAAACCCGTGGCCGAGCGCAACCTGAGCCTCACCTACCTTCTGCATAACATCGCCAGGAAGGAATCCATCACGGCCACGGAAACCGAACTTAACGCCGAACTGGAGAAGGTCACGGCGCGGCTCAACACCGAGGAGGAAAAAAAGAAGGCGCGGGAACTGTTCGAGAACCGCAAGGATTATATCATGTCCTCTATCGTCGAGAACAAGACCATGGATTTCGTCAAATCCAAGGCCGTGATCAGGGAAGAGAGCAAATAAAGGGCCGGGGGTCCGGGCTCGGCGTCCAGCCGCTGTTCCCGACCCTTCCCCCTCGCCCCGACTTTCAGCAGGAGGAACTCTTATGATAATACCCACAATCATTGAAAAATGGAACCAGGGAGCAATGGTCGGCTATGACATTTATTCGCGGCTCCTGAAGGACAGGATAATATTCATCGGCGACCCCGAAGGCGCCGTTTCCACCGCCTCGGCCAATACCGTCATCGCGCAGCTTTTGTACCTTGACGCCGAGGATAACGACAGGGACATCAATCTCTACATCAATTCCCCCGGCGGCATGGTCACCGCAGGCCTGGCGGTCTACGACACGATGCAGTTCATCAAGGCTCCCATTTCCACCATCTGTATGGGTATGGCCATGAGTTTCGGCGCCGTCCTGCTGGCGGCCGGTTCCAAGGGAAAACGTTACGCGCTGCCCAACGCCCGTATCATGATCCACCAGCCGCTCATCTGGGGCGGCGGGATAGCGGGCCAGGCCACCGATATCGAGATAGAAAGCAAGGAAATGCAGGAAAACAAGACCCGCCTGATAGAGATCCTCGCCAAGCACTGCGAAAAAACCCCGGAGAGGCTCCGGGCGGATATGGAAAGGAATTATTACATGTCCGCGGAACAGGCCAAGGCATACGGCCTGATCGACGGCGTGCTTGATTTCAAGAAGAAGTAAAACCGCCGCGGGCGGCCGGGCCGCGGGCAGGAAACATGTATTCCCGGAGGCCAGGCGGCTTACGCAGCCCTGCTTAGCTGTTTTTAAAATGGAGTGTTAAAATGGATGTTCCCGCGACCCCTTCCGTGAGCTACCCCACGACGCTGCCCACTATAGCGATCCGCGATGTGGTGCTTTTTCCCCACATGGCCCTGCCTTTGTCGGTCGACAGGCCCAAATCCGTCGCGGCCGTAGATAACGCGCTGCTGGCGGGCAAGTTCATCCTGGCGCTCACCCAGAGAAAACCCGCCATCAACGACCCTTCTCCAGGCGAGCTTTACGCCTACGGCGTGGTGGCCTCGGTTCCCCAATCCCTGAAGATGCCCGACGGCTCCATGAGGGTTTTTCTTGAAGGCATCAAGCGCGCCAGGGTGCTGAAGCTGGAACTGGACAAAGAAAGAGCCTGCCTGATGGCCGAAGTGGAATATATCGACGAGACGGTGGAGAAAACGCCCGAGATCATAGCGCTGATGCGCCATGCCGTGGAGGTTTTTGAGGAATATGTGAAGCTCGGCACCCGCATTACGCTGGATTCGGTGGCCCTGCTCGCCCAGCTGGAGGATCCGGCAAAACTGGCGGACACCATCGCCGCCAATTCCATCTTCAACATCCCCGACCGGCAGGATGTGCTTGAGACCGGCGATCCCAGGGAGCGCTTGGAGAAGATCATCAGGCTGCTGGCCAAGGAAATAGAGATCCTGGACATAGAACAGAAGATCCACAGCCGGGTCAAAGGCCAGATCGAAAAATCGCAGAAAGAGTATTATCTGAACGAGCAGATGAAGGCCATTCAGAAGGAACTCCACCAGAAAGACGATTTTTCCAAAGAGCTGGACGAACTGAAGAAAAAGATCAAGGCCGTCAAGATGCCCAAGGAGGCCGAAGCGGCCGCCGAGAAAGAGCTGGCGCGGCTCGCCAAGATGACGCCTTTTTCCCCGGAGACCACGGTGTCCCGCACTTATCTGGACTGGCTGATCAGCCTGCCCTGGACCGTCGAGACGGAGGACGCCATAGACCTGGGACAGGCCCGCAAGGTCCTGGAAGAGGATCATTACGGTCTCAAGAAGCCCAAAGAGCGCGTGATAGAATATCTGGCGGTCTGCAAGCTGACCGAGAAGCTTAAAGGCCCGATCCTTTGCTTTGTCGGCCCTCCGGGCGTGGGCAAAACTTCCATCGCCCGTTCCATAGCCAGGGCCATGGGCCGCAACTTCGTGCGGATGTCGCTGGGCGGCGTGCGCGACGAGGCGGAGATCCGGGGACACAGGCGCACCTATGTGGCGTCCATGCCCGGCCGGATCATCCAGAGCATTAAAAAAGCCAAAAGCAACAACCCCGTCTTCCTCATGGACGAGATAGACAAGATGGGCTCCGACTGGCGCGGCGACCCCTCGGCGGCGCTGCTGGAGGTCCTCGACCCCGAGCAGAACACCGAATTCGTCGACCATTTCCTGGATGTGCCCTTCGATATCTCCAAGGTCATGTTCGTAGCCACGGCCAATACTTTGTGGGGCATTCCGGTCAGCCTCCGGGACAGGATGGAGATCATAGACTTCAACGGTTACACCCACAACGAGAAGATCGAGATAGCCAAAAAATTCCTGATCCCCAAGAAGCTCCGGGAGCACGGCCTTAAGGAAAATTCCGTAAAGATAGACGACGCCGCCATAGACGCCGCCATCCGCGGTTATACGCGCGAGGCGGGCGTCAGGAACCTTGCCCGCGAGCTCGCCGCGCTTTGCCGCAGGGCGGCGGCGCTGGTGGTTGAAAAAGGCCTTAAAGAGGTCAGGGTGACCGCGGACAATCTTCAGGATTATCTCGGCATCCCGAAATTCATGCGCGAAGAGAACGCCGCCAACGGCGTGGGTCTGGCTACGGGCCTGGCGTGGACCGAGAACGGCGGAGAAGTGCTGGCCGTGGAGGTGGTGGCCATGCCCGGCAAGGGAAACCTGATCCTGACCGGCAAACTGGGCGATGTTATGAAGGAGTCGGCGCAGGCGGCGTTCTCCTATATCAAGTCCAGGGAACTGGCCCCCTCTTCCTACATCCAGTCCCATAATTTCCATATCCATATCCCCGAAGGCGCCATTCCCAAGGACGGCCCTTCGGCCGGCATAACGCTGGCGTCGGCGCTGGCTAGCCGTTTGACCGGGAGGCCTGTCAGGAAGGGGCTGTCCATGACCGGAGAAGTGACGCTGACCGGCCGGGTGCTGGCTATCGGCGGACTTAAAGAAAAGGTCATCGCTTCTTTCAGGGAAGACCTCAATACCGTGCTGTTCCCGAAGGTCAACCTGAAGGAACTGGAAGAGATCCCTGTCGAGATAAAGGATAAAATGCGCCTGCTGCCCGTGGCCTCCATGGACGAGGTGCTGGAATTGGCGCTGGAAAAGTCCCCCGCAGCGGCCCGCGGGAAGAAAAAAAAGGGCATTCCGGCGAAACGATAAAAGCCTCGGGACGACATTATATAGGGGAGTGCAAATGGGGTTACGCATAGTTCTCGGCGCCGTGCTTCTGGCCGCCGCTTTTCAGGCCGCTCCCCCGCTTGCGGCCTACGAAGGGTCCCTGACCACCCAGGAAGTGGACGGCGCCCTGGAGAACACCAAGCTCAACGAGATCTTTGAACAATATCTGGCCACGGTGCAGATGTACGACCCGGAGCGCGCCACCCGCCTGGGCCTCCACGATGCCGACGACACGCTTACCCAGCGCAGTCAGGAGCGCGTAAAAAAGGAATTGACGGCGTTTGAAAACCTGCGCGCCAAGCTTCAAGACATAACGACAGCCTCGCTCTCTCCGGTCCTCCGGACGGACTACGCTTTGCTGGACCATATGCTGGAAGTGGACATCTATGAAATGGAAAAACTCGATGTTCTCAGGCACAGGCCGCAATATTACCTGGAACCTCTTTTTTCCGTTTACCAGCTTCTTTCCAAGGAATCCGGCGAATATAACACGCGCGCGGCCTGCGCCCTTTCGCGCCTCAGGCAGTATCCGCAGATCCTTGAACAAGCCGAGCGCAATCTTTCCCATCCTCCGAAGATCTGGACCGAGCAGGCGCTGACGCAGATCTCCGGCGCCCTTAACGGCATTCCGGACTTTATCCCTTTGTTCCGGGGCTATACCCGCTACGATCCCGTCCTGAAGACCCAGGTGGACGAGGCCATGGACAGGGTCAAAACCGCCCTGATCCGTTACCGCGGTTTCCTCACAAGCGACATCCTTCCCAATTCCGACGGTGAATTTATCGCGGGCGAATATTCGTACGGTTTTTATCTTGAGCGCTGGCACAATCTGGACCTCACTCCGGGTTCGGCGCTGAGTTACGCCAGGAAAAGCTGTAAGGCCGCGCTCAGGGACCTGGAGAAAGAAGCGTCGGGGCTGGACGCGCAGCTGGCGAAGGAAAAGGGCTGGAAAGGCGTCCTGGACAAGCTTCCGCGCGAACATCCGCCGCTGAACGATGTGCTTAAAACTTTTCAGGAAGAGATGGACCGGTCTTACCAGCATTTTGACGAATATCAGGTCGTAGAGTTCCCCAGGCAGCGCCTGGGCATCAAAAAAATGCCCTCCTTCATGACCGCGGCGCTCCCCTTGGCCTATTATTCAGGGCCGTACGCTCTGGACGACGCCAGGGTCTCGGAATTGTATGTTTCCCTCCCCTCCGAAAAGGCCTCCGCCGCCGCGCAGGAAACGATCCTGGCTTCCGGCTTCAACTATCCGCAGATAGAACTGCTGACCGCTTTTGCCATTATGCCCGGCATGCACCTGCGCAGTTACGCCGCCGCCGCCAACCCCTCCCGGATACGCAGGGTCTCCAACCAGCCCATGGTCGTCAACGGCTGGGCCTGCTACGCCGAGCTCCTGGCCGAAGAGATGGGCTACTATTCCTCATACTGGTCCAAGTTCCTCCGGGTCTATGTGCGCGCGCTCCGTTCCGGAAGGGCTTTCGTGGACGCCGGCCTCCACACCGGAAAAATACCGTACGGCGACGCCGTGAAATTTTTTGAGGATAATTTCTACATGCCGGAAGGCCGGGCCCGCGCCGAAGTGCTCCGGATCTCGCTGGCTCCCACGGAAAGCCTGAGTTTTATCATAGGCATGGACCGCATCCTGGCCATGCGCAGATACTACGAACGCACCGAAGAAAAGTATTTCGATCTCAGGAAGTTCCACTCTTCGTTCCTGCGGCAGGGAAAGATACCCCTGCCGGACATAGAGGCGGAACTGAAAAGATTGAAGAAAGACGAGCGGAAGGCGGCGAAATGACGGCGGACCCGAAGGAAAAGGTCGTTTCATTCTCAGGCGTGGACAAGATTTACCGCCGGCCCGGGCTGTTCAGGAAAGTCTCCGTCCCCGCGCTTGGCGGGCTAAGCCTGGACCTGGAACGCGGCGAGATAGCGGGGCTGCTGGGCCTTAACGGCGCCGGCAAGACCACCATTATGAAGCTGATGACGGGACTTCTGTTCCCGGACGCCGGTACGATCTCCGTTTTCGGCCTCCCTCCCTCCGATGTCGCCTCGAAGTCGCGCATAGGTTTCCTGCCCGAGCTTCCTTATTTCTACCCTTATGACACCGCGGGTTCGGCGCTGGCCTATTACGCGGGGCTTTCCGGGCTTAGTGGGCCGGCGATCCGCGCCCGCGTCGCCGTCGTCATGGAAAAAGTCGGCCTTAAACCGCACGCCGCCAAAAAAGTCGCCGAATTTTCAAAAGGCATGATGCAGCGTCTGGGCCTGGCCCAGGCGATAGTCCACGACCCGGAGCTGCTGATCCTGGACGAGCCCGTAAGCGGGCTTGATCCGCTGGCCATCCATGAGATCAGGGACCTCATTTCGCGGCTTAACGGGGAAGGCAAGACCGTCTTTCTCTCCTCCCACAGCATCTCGGAGCTTGAAAAGGTTACCGACCGGGTCTTCATCCTGGTCCTGGGGCGCCTGGCAAGGGTCGTCGCGCGGGCGGAATGGGAGAATACCAGGGGAGGGCTGGAAGAGATCTTCGTGCAGACGGTTAAACTATGAATACTTCCAAGCCGGTAAATATGAATTATCTGTCCACAACCTGGAGCATAGCCCGGTATTCTCTCCTGGAAAATTACAAGAACCGCTTTTTCGGCCTTTTTATCATCTTCGCCGGCGTCCTCATTTATGCCTCGCTGCTCGCGGGCGTGATGGCCGTGGACGAAGAAGCGCGCGTGCTCGCCGATCTCGGCCTTGCGCTTATGGAACTGATCTCGCTGGCCTACGCGCTCCTGGCTGCGGCCGACGCCATAACGCGCGAGATCAGGACCAAGACCATCTATCTGGTCTTCTCCAGGCCCGTTCCCCGTCCGGCCTACCTGGCCGGCAAGGCCGCCGGTCTGTACGCGGCTTCGGCCCTCATGCTGGGCGTGATGGCGCTTATCCACCTGAGCCTGCTCTATTCCAGGGGATTCGCGGCGCCGCCGTTCTATGCCAAGGCGGTTTTTTTTATCTGGTGCAAACTGCTTATCATCACCTCGGCGGGTCTGTTCATTTCGCTTTTCGCCACCTCCACCGTTTCCGCCGTCGCAATCATGGGCATCCTCTGGACCCTGGGCCATTTTACTTCCGAGGCGCAATTCCTGATCTCCAGGTCTTCCGGCGCGTCGGGATTGGCGCTTAAGGCCGTCGCATACGCCATTCCCGACCTTCAGCTCTTTAACGCGCGCGATCTCGCCGCGTCGGCAGCCGCCCCCCCCGCCGCCGGTTTCCTCGCCGTTTATCTGTTGCTTTGGCTGACGGTCCCGTATTTGTTCTCGCTTTTATTGTTCCGCAAAAAAGAGTTCTGACAAAAATGAAGACGACTTCGTATCTCGTGCTCCCGTTAGCGGCGGCCCTTGCCATGGCCGGGCCCTGGGCTTTCTTAACTTACCCGCCGCCTTTCCCTCCCGCTGACAGGATCAGGGAGGTGGGACAAAGCGCCGTAGAGGATTCCCTGGCGCTGGCCCTGGGGCTCAGGCGGCTGGCGGCGGACCTGTGGTATATCAGGCTGCTGCAATATTACGGCACCCCTGAGGTGGAGCGCCCGCCGGACGAAACGGGCCGCCATGAACTGGAAGCCGGTTTCGGCGGCGGCAGATACCGCGAGTTTCTGCCCATGGCCCGACACCTGCTGGCGTTGGATCCGTACTTCACCAGCGCGGGCCTTTATGCCGCTGGCTCGCTGGCGTTCAATATGTCCAGGCCTGATGAGGCGCTCAGCCTTTTGAACGAAGCTCTGATCTACCGCCCGAAGGAATGGAAGTATGTCAAGCTGCTGGCTGCCATAGGGTACAGCAAAGCCCATGATCCCTCGAAAGTGTCCGAACTCCTGATGTCCCTGATAATGGAGCCCGACTGCCCAGTTATGATCCGCCAGCAGGCCGCCTTCCTTAATAAAAAGGCGGGCAATTACCGCGTCGCGTACCGGATCTACAAGACCATCCTGAAGACGACCAAGGACCCGTTCTACATAGACAACGCCAGGAAAGAAATGGCGAAACTTGAGAAGCTGAACGCGGACCTGAACTGATAAATAAAATATTGTAAAATAGCGTTTTATTACGGTAAGAATTTTTTGCGGTGAAAATCCTTAATGAATATCTTGAATATCGTGGATTCCAGGAAATGGGACATAACGGCCTACCAGGCGCTGCATACGGCCGTCCAGTTCCGCAAGCTGGGACACAATGTCGTTCTAATGTGCCCCGGCGACTGCAACCTCCATTATGAAGCCGTGAAAAACGATGTTCCCGTCAATCCGCTGACTTTCCTCGCCAAACTGGGTTTCATGGAAGGGGCGCCTTATGACATGGTGCATTTTTACGACCCGGACTCCGCCAATACGCTGCTCCTTAAAAAGATAGCGGCCACCTCCAAGATCTTTATAAGCCAGATACGGCTCGGAGGCCGCAAAACGCTTCTTCGTCTCAAGGAGTTCGAACCCTATGTCTCCCGTTTCATCTCCTCGTGTCCGTCGGCGAAAGAGAATCTTTGCTGCGCCGGTATCGCTCCCGAAAAGATCTTTATCGTGCCCCCGGGTATTAATATAGGCCGCTGGGAAAGCGCCATGCTTATAAAGCCCGTCATGTTCCTTAAAAGGCCCTACAAGGTCGGGACCATAAGCATGGATGAAACTTTAAAGGAGCAGGGTTTTTTTTTCAGGACGGCGAAAGAAGTGCTGAAAGTTCTGCCGGACACTAATTTTATGGTGGTGGGATTGAAGGACGAACGCATCAGGGGCATGGCCCGTGACCTGGGGATAAGCCATAAGGTGGATGTGCTCTGGGAGCGCACGGATATCCCGGAAGTCATGGCCATGCTTCATATCTTCGTTAAAACTTCCGACCATCCCGGTCTTTCCATGTCGCTTATAGAAGCCCAGGCCTCCGGCGTGGCCTGCGTCGTTCCGCGGGTGCGCGGCATGAGCGATTATATAGAGCATGAGCGCAACGGGCTGCTGGTGCAGCCGGGCAGCGCCGACTCCTTCGCCAGGGCGATAATCTATCTTATAGAGAACCCGCTTGCCTGCAACGCATTCTCCAGGATGGCGTACGACCAGGTGAGTTTTAATATGTCGCTGCCGGTCGTGACCAATCTGCTGTGCCGTCTGTATGAAGACGCGGCGGCCGAGGGCAGGAGCGAACGCGGAGGTTAAACGGAAACCGAAAACTTTTTATACCGCACTTGTGGATTATCTGTAAACTTTTAAGGAAACGGCGGGTTGCAAGTTCGGGGTCCTGCCAGCTATGGGGCCCATCGGGCCTGCGGCCGGCCCGGCGACTTCGCGCCGGTTCCTCCTCGGCCCGATCCACCCATAGCTGTCACCCCGCCAATTATACCCCGCCGCCCTTCATGCAAACTGCAATATAAGCTGCAAATTTTGCCTATCGTAGTTTAATATTTAATGTGATCCCGCCCTTAATGAAGGTACGGCATTATTATCCCGCCCGGTGGTTTCTGCAACCAGACACAGATATTGCCACGCTAAAGAAGACATAACGCACAACATTTCAACTTTCAAGCAGCTTTTTCAAATGCTCAATGCGTTTTTTTACATCATCAGACAGTGTTGGATATGCCCATATCTCCCATTGTGTGGTCAGATACGGGACATTATCGTCTTTTAAGACATGTATCACACTAGTGCCCTGTAAAAGAAGTTGTTAATAGTTGTTGATATTATGGTAGTATCTTCCTAAAAGGAGATAAACCATGAGCCAAAAAAGTTACAAAGTGCGGTTGAACAAGAAAGAGCGGAAAC
>Ga0172379_10005008_pt1 | contig 18907 bp, 13 predicted proteins | sample GrowelOW334metaG_FD_119756 | JGI IMG/M metagenome (GOLD analysis project Ga0172379, IMG submission 119756) | Groundwater microbial communities from an aquifer near a municipal landfill in Southern Ontario, Canada - Groundwater well OW334 metaG | ecosystem: Environmental > Aquatic > Deep...
ACTGGGCGTGGCCTTTGACGAGGTAAGGGCGGCGAAGTATCGCGCCGCAATAGTCGGGTAACACACATGGCCGGAAACGAGCGGGAAGAAAACCTCAAGCCCTCAAACATGACCGCCTATATCAAACAGGATTTGATGAGCAGGATAGGCTCGGGATTGTTGGATTCGGCGGACCTCTCACTTCACGCCTTGGCCGCTTATTATAGGGTAAGTATCACGCCTCTCAGGACCGCCATCAACGAACTTGTAGCGACTGGATTCATAACCAAGCTGCCGAACAGGCGCTTGCAGGTGAACCCCGGCAAGGCGAGACCGACGGAGCCGCGCAAGGCCGTCGCCGTCCCTCCGACTCCGAGGGACTGGGATGAAGTCCTTATCAAGGAAGTCGTGCATGCCAGCCTGAGTCCGAGTTCCGCCTACCTGCGCGAGGACACCCTCTCGAAAAAGCTCGGTGTCGGAAGGTCCATAATCAGGCAGGTCCTGAGCCGCTTCGCGGGGGCGGGCCTTATAGAACATATTCCCCGGAGGGGATGGCTTGCACATCCGCTGGGGGTGGAGGACATGCGCGCCTACCTGGCGGTGCGGGAGACTCTCGAACTCAAGGCTCTCAAGCTCGCCCGCATGCGGCTCGACATGGTGGAGCTCGAAAGGATTCGCATCATCTGCAAAAGCGGAGCGAAGGGGAATCTTACCGATTTCGACAACAGCATCCACGAATGCATCATAAATGCATCGGGCAACCGCTATATCCGCCAATTCTTCCAGCAGTACGTCGCCCGTTATTATACGGAGCTTTTCTATTTCGCGGCTCCCGAGACTGCGGTAGTGGAGGAGATGTCAAACGAGCATCTGGGCATCATCGACGCGCTCCTGGAACGCCGCTGGCTCCAGGCGGAGAAGTTGTTGTCGGCACATATCTTCGGGCAAGCCCTAGTCTTGACGAAGTTGCTGGAGAAAGAACAGGGCGAAGTGCGCGGACGCTCTGGTGGGAAGGTCCGGAACTGATATGCGGATTGCCTTGGTCGCAATGGGGCAGCTGGAGAAGGACTTCGGGGGGAAACATTATGTTTTCGATTTTCCCGAAGGATCAACCCTGGCCGACCTGTTCCGTAAGATAGGCGACAATTTTGCCAACCGCTTGGGCCAAGCGTTGTGGAACCGGACAGAATGCAGGTTCCGCGGGCCGGTGGTGATGATGACAGGAGGTGTGGCCCTCCGTGATCCAGCTACTGTCCTGTACGAAGGGCAGGAAATTCTGATTTTCAAGGTTTTGGTCGGAGGCTGACAAGAATCAGTCCTCCGGTCCCGGGGGAGAAGGAGCGGAATGATGTCCATGGCATTGAACGGATATACCGGAAAATACCTCCGCCTCGATCTGGATTCCCTCAAATGGAAATCCGAGGACCTGGATGTGGATATCGTCCGGAAATATCTCGGAGGAACGGGGTACGCGGCGAGGGTACTCTTTAACGAACAGGAAGGCGGAATCGATCCTCTTGGTCCGGAAGCCAGATTTATTGTCTCGACCGGCCCGCTCACCCACAACGCCATACCCGGCGGAGGCAGTGTGGAGCTCTGCTTCAAGTCACCGCTCACTGGCGGCTGGGGAGAATCGCGCTCGGGCGGTGACTTCGGACCGGATCTGCGCCGCTCCGGCTTTGACCACATCGTCATTCAGGGAAAGGCAGGGCGGCCGGCTTATGTCGTCATAAGGGACGGGAAAGCTGAATTCAGGCCGGCGGACCATCTGGCCGGGAAGCTGGTTTCAGAAAAATTGGCGCTCATCAGGAAGGAGCTTCCGGAGGGGAGATACTCCATCGCCTGCATCGGTCCCGGCGGGGAGAACGGTGTCGCCTACGCCGCTGTCATGTTCGGCGATCGTGCGGCAGGAAGGACCGGGGCCGGGGCGGTCCTTGGATCGAAGAACTTGCTGGCGATAATCGTGGAAGGCCGGGGCGAGGTTGTTCCGGCAAAACCAGCGGAACTGAAGAACCTGCTCAAAACGTACTTTGCCGCCCTTCAGGCGAATCCGGTTTCCATCGGCTTCCACGACAACGGCACCATAGGCGACTTGGCAGCGAACGACGAGAAAGGGGATTGGCCAACCAGAAACTGGCAATCCAATTCCTGGGGTAAAGGCGCCGAACTGCTGGACCATTTTGTCAAGCATAACTTCGTAAAGCCCTACCCCTGCTACCGGGGCTGTACCATAGCCTGTGGGCGGAAGGTCAGGGTGAACGGGGGCGAATACCAGACTCCCGAACACGGCGGTGCCGAGTACGAATCCATCTCCTGCTTCACCGCTTATGTCCAGAACGAGGACATGGACGCAGCCGTCCATTGCTCACACCTCTGCAATGAGTACGGCGTGGACACGATCTCCACAGGAGCGGCCATAGCCTTCCTGATGGAATGCGCCGAAGCGGGATACCTTGAGGCCTCGGTTGTCGGTGATCTGGATCTTTCCTGGGGGAACGCCAGTGTCCTGCCCGTCCTGGTCAGGATGGTAGCGCTCCGGCAGGGCCTTGGGGCGCTGGTGGCCGATGGCGTCAGGGCAGCCGCCGCAAGGATCGGCAAGGGATCGGATGCCTTCGCCGTGCATGTCAAGGGACTGGAAGGACCGGCCCACGATCCGCGTTCGGGGAAATCCCTCGCTGTCAGCTACGGCACCGGGAACCGGGGGATGTGCCATATCCACCCGGCGGAGCTGATGGCCTGGGACTCGGGCAAGATGGACTGGGGTCTTCGCCCGCATGGTCTGAAGGACCCGAATACGGTGGACAGATGGGACGAGTCGGGGAAGGGAGCGGCGGTCAAGCTCATCCAGGACGGACTCAACCTTCCCGATATGCTTGGTACCTGCAAGTTTTTCATGTACGCCGGTATCGGCGTGGACGAACTTGCCGCCCTGCTTTCCTGTGTCACGGGCCTGGAGATCGGTGCTGGTGAACTGCTGATGGTTTCCGAGCGCGTGATCACGCTTCAGCGCCTGTTCAACCTGCGGGAAGGTTTCACGGCTGCCGATGACCTTCTGCCCGCGCGTGCCTGCGCCGTACCTTCTTTCGGCAGGTATGCGGGACAGGTGGAGTGTGGAATCGCCGATTTCCCCGCCATGCTGGGGGAATATTACGAAGCCAGGGGCTGGGACGTCACCACGGGGATTCCCTCGGATGCGACGCTCAAACGTGTAGGACTGAAGTAATGTTGCCGGGACTGCAGTGGACAGTATATAAGGAATAGCAATGATTCGGAGGATACCATGAGTCTGCGCGGGGTATTTGTAGTCACCGTCACACCGTTTTCTCCTGACGGGAAGGTCGATCTTGCGGGCATCGAAAAGAACGCCGAATGGCTGGTGACGCAGGGAGTCCATGGCCTGATTCCTCTGGGAAGCACCGGTGAATTCGCCAGCCTGGGGGATGACGACAAGAGGTCCATCGTCGACCGGGTCATGAAGACAGTCGCCGGAAGAATTCCCGTGGTGGTGGGAGCAACGGCGGAAACCACCGGAAAGGCCATAGAGAATGCGCGTTTCGCTGAAAGTGCGGGCGCCTCCGGCGTACTCGTCCTGCCGCCCTACTATTATTCACCCGACCAGGAAGAGCTTTTCGAGCATTACAGCCGCATCGCCGGAGCCATTGGCATACCCATCATGATCTACAACAATCCTGCCAGTTCCAAGGTGGACATACTGGCGGATACCGTTGCCCGGCTATCCCGGGTGCCCGGTATCGAATGCATAAAGGAAAGCACCGGCGACATCAAGCGCATCACCGAGCTTCGCATAAAGACCGATGACCGCATGACGATCTTCTGCGGTTGGGAGGATATGGCCTACGAATCTTTCGTGCTGGGCGCCCTCGGTTGGGTGTGTGTGCTGGGAAACATACTACCAAAAGAGGCCGTGGAACTTTTCGACCTTATCGTTGTCAGGAAGGACCTTCCCGCAGCCTGGTTGCTGTACAAGAAGCTGCTACCCATCCTCCGATACTTGGAATACGCGGGTAAGACCCAGAAAACCCTCAAGTACGTCATGAACGGCATGGGGCTTTCCGGCGGTTGTTCGAGCAGCCCCAAACGCGATCTGGAGGCGGCGGACAAAAACCAAATAGACGCCCTCCTCGCGGACTTCCGTCGCGCCTGAGCAGAAAGGCCAAAGGTTATTAGCCAAAAGCTGCAGGCCAAACTGAGTGGCCTGGCGGCTTCGCTCCATCATTCGTAGCTGACTCTTCAAAGGGAAGTACCCATGACGAACGTATTACGCCTGCACGTGGCGATGGACGGTGACGACAGGAACACCGGAACCGGGCACCATCCTTTTGCCAGCCTGGTGCGTGCACGGACTGCGATCCGCAAACTCGGCCGTCGAGTTGGTCAGGCTGTCTCCGTGACCGTTCACGAAGGTACCTATTATCTACCGGAAACCTTGGACTTCCTTCCGGAAGATTCCGGTTCTCCACTCGCTCCAATCCGCTGGGAAGCGGCACCTGGGGAGCGCGTCACGCTGAGTGGTGGCCGTAAGCTTGACTGTAGTTGGCGTCCGTTCCGTGACGGCATCCTGCAGTGCACGCTGCCCGTAAACTGCCCCGGGTTTTTCGACCAATTGTTCATCAATGGCAAGCGTCAGACCCGTGCCCGCTGGCCCAAGCGGGACGACTCTTCCCCCAAGGATTTCAGCGGCTATGTGAGGGCAGTCTCCGCCGTAGCCGACGACCTGGCCGATCCACGGCCGGGGCCTGACGACGACATGACCTTTTCCTGCGGCGCTCCCCGGGGTGTCGTCTTCGATGGCCAGACCTTTACAAAAAAGTTCTGGCAGAAACCCGAAGAGGCGGTGATCCATATTTTCCAGGCCCACCACTGGGGCAACCTGCAGTGGAAAATCAAGCACATCGACCCCGATACGCGGGTCATTTGGTTTGGGGAAGGGGGCCAGCAGATAGGCGCCAAATATCTGGACAAACCCTGCGAGGTGAATGGCGATTCGTGGTTCTACGTCGACAATGTGTTCGAGGAACTCGACTCTCCCGGCGAATGGTACCTTGACCGGGATGGCCGGATTCTCTATTTCCTGCCGCCCCCGGCTACCGATATGGCTTCGGCCCTGGTGGAGGTCCCGGTACTGCTGCAGGTGCTGCGCGTTGAAGGCGACCGGTACAAGCCCGTGCACAACCTGAGTTTTTCGGGCTTCCGCTTCGCCCATACCGCCACTACCTATTTGGAGCCTTACACGGTTCCGTCCGGAAGCGACTGGTCCATCCATCGCGGCGGCGCGGTATTCATGCAGGGAACCCGGGACTGTTCCGTCGACTCCTGCTACTTCGATGCTGTGGGCGGCAACGCGGTTTTCGTCAGCAATTACAACCGGAACACCACAATCTCCCGCTGCCTGTTTGCCCATGCGGGGGACAGTGCCATCTGTTTTGTCGGTTCCTTCCAGGACACAGTGGGCACCCAGCGAAACTTCCCCTACGAATGCCGTGCGGAGAACAACCTGATCCGGGAGTGTGGCGTATTCGGCAAGCAGGTCGCCGGGGTGTACATCTCAAGGGCGAAGCGGATAACGGCGGCCCACAACGACATCGCCCGCATGCCCCGGGCGGGCATCTGCATAGGCGACGGAACCTGGGGTGGCCACCTGATAGAGGATAACCGCATCCGCGATACCTGCCGCGAAACCGGCGATCACGGTCCCTTCAACGCTTGGGGCCGCGACTCGTACTGGGGCCTCGTCCAATCCCACGAAGCCTACACCCCCAGCCGCAGCCTCGAAGCCGGGCAGGTGAAAATGGACGCCATGGAGCCGGTTATCGTGCGCCATAACTACTTCCAGGAAAACGCCGGCTGGGGGCTGGACCTGGATGACGGGGCGTCGAACTACGAGATCTACAACAACCTCTGCGTGGGCATCAGCGTAAAGCTTCGCGAGGGCGCCTACCGTACGGTCTACAACAACATCTGGGTGAACGGGGCAAACTCACCCTGCTTCCACGTGGGGAACGAGTACAACCACGACCGCTATTTCCGCAACATCACGGTAATGAGCACCGTAAACATGAAGGCCGAGAACGACCTGAATTTTGCCATGAGCAAGGGCTTTGGCGAGGTCTATACCCTCATCGCGCCACCAAGCCGGGGACCATGGCTGGAGGAAATAGACTACAACTGCCTCTGGAGCGATCTGGGTGAATTCGTGGCCAGGGTACGGGACCGCGACGAGGGCGAGGAGCGGGGTGAACGAAAACGGCGGAAACTTTCCTTCCCCCAGTGGCAGGAGCTGGGCTACGATCGCCACTCGGCATTCGCTGATCCCCTCTTTGTCGACCCCGCATACGGTGACTACCGGGTACGAGCCGATTCCCCCGCGCTCAGGCTAGGCTTCGTGAATTTCCCGATGGACACTTTCGGGCTCGTGGGGGACTTTCCGCAAGTCTGGATTGATGAGGCCAACTTATGAAACCCAACATCGTAGTGATTCTGGCCGACGATATTGGCTACGGGGATTTTGGCTGCTACAACCCCCAATCACGTATACCCACACCCCACATCGACGCCCTCGCCGCGCGGGGAATCGCCTTTACCGACGCCCATTCCAGTTCCGCCGTGTGCACCCCTTCCCGCTACGGGTTGCTCACCGGTCGCTACTGCTGGAGGTCGCCCCTCAAGCGTAGCGTGTTCTACGGCTACGAGCCTCCACTCATCGAAGCAACCAGGCCGACACTGGCCTCTGTCCTGCGTTCGGGGGGTTACCGGACAGGTTGCGTCGGCAAATGGCACCTGGGCTTGGGCTATTCCAGCCGGGAAGGCGAGAGCATCGACTTCATCCGGCCCTTCCCCTGGCCCGAGGCGGACCGCAACTTCGAGGAAAAGATTGACTTCCGCGCGCCGATCGGCGGCGGCCCCCTGTCCTTGGGCTTTGACAGTTTTTTCGGAACCTCCGGCTGTTCCACCTGCCAACCGCCCTACGGTTTTATCGAGGGGAACCGCTTCACCGAGCCTCCGTCAGTCTATCTGGAGGATTTTCCCTACACCGGCAGGCCGGGAATGGCCTCCCCTTCATGGGACCACGCCGGGGCGGATCTGGCCTTTACCCGGAAGGCAGTGGACTTCATCCTGGCCGGGAAGGATGCCCCTCAGCCCTTTTTTCTCTATTTCGCCCCCTCCGCCGCGCACGAACCCTGCGTCGAAAGCGTAGTACCCGCCTTTGCCCGCGGAAAGAGCGCCGCAGGCCCCCGGGGTGACCTTGTCTGGTTGTTCGATTGGATGGTGGGGCAGGTAACCGACGCGCTGAAGCGGAGTGGCAGGCTGGAGGACACCGCGATAATCGTCACCAGCGACAATGGCGCGCTCCCCGGCGACCGCGTCGCGACGGCAGGTGGCGGCGAGCGCTACAACCTATGGAACCACCGTTCCTGCGGGGAGCTACGGGGTTACAAATCCCATATCTGGGAAGGTGGCCACCGCATCCCCCTGGTCGTGTCCTGGCCTGGCAGGGTGGAACCCGGCAGCAACTGTTCCGAATCTGTCGCCCTGCACGACCTGCTCGCAACCGCAGCCTCGATGGCCTCGGTTCCCGTACCGGCCGGAGCCGCCGAAGACAGCCTCGACCTCAGCCCCTTGCTTGGCGGCCAGACAGGTTCCCGGTCCACAGTTCGCAGCCTGGTCCACCATTCCGGTACCGGCGTGTTCTCGTTGCGTTCGGGCGACTGGAAGCTCGTCTGCGAAACCCAGGGGTCCGGTGGGTGGCCGCCGCCAGCAGGTTCAGGCCCCGTACCCGGTTCTCCGGGACAGCTCTACCGTCTGGATAAGGACCCCGGTGAAGTGGAAAACCTCTTCGACCGGGAGCCCCGCGTCGTACGCGAGCTTTCGGAGACCCTGGAGGCTATCAAGTGGTCCGGGTAGCCTTGTTCCGCGCGGACACAAACCACAAGGCAAACATTCCCGCCGTATACGCATATTGAAGAATGAACTGTACCCATTCAGGCCGCGAATACCAGCCCACCAGCACGAAGAGGGGGAGTCCCACTACGCCCTGTTTGTGTTCGAACACAGTCTTGGAAAGATCGAAAGCCTTCCACAGCAGGGGACTGTCCGCCGCCAGCGAACCCGCAGCCTTCAGCGCCGAAAGTCCCTCGTGTACGCCGTAACCCAAAAGGAAACCCGCCTGCAGTATGAGGTAGGCGAGGGTGAGGTTGAAGATGGCCGTCAGGTTGACCCGCACAAAAAGCAGGGAAACCGCCAGGGTAAGCGCCAGCGCCATAGATACACCCAGGCCTATTGCCGCCAAGGGATAGGTTCCGGCGAAGGCGAACAGCGCGATCTCGCCGCCTTCCCTGGCAACAAGCGCAAAGGCCGCCAACCCCATACCGACATAACCGCTCTTCCCGGAAAACTTCTCCTTCACCGAAGCGCCCAGATCGGATCCATGCCTGATCATCCAGACGATGAAGGTGCTCACCAGCACCAAAGTGAAAAGGCTGGCTCCGCTCTCCCAAAGCTTGACCGGCACGTCCGACCCGCCCAGGGCCTTTCCCAGTGCCAGGAGCGCCGCACCCGCAGCGATGGATACCAGAACCGCTCCGGCAGTTCCAAACCAAACCGCCTTGTTGAGCTCCTGCCTTCCCGACTTGTCCAGCACTTTCAGGGCGATGGTTATGACCAAAAACGCCTCGAGCCCTTCCCTGAATCCAACAACCATGCCCGGTATATACTTTTCCATCCAAAAACCTCCGTATGGGTTCAAACCCTGTTTGTTATATAAATCTAACAATACATGATTAAATATGTCAAGTATATGGATCTCTCATGGATCCGTTCTGAAAGGGCACGATGGTCTTTCACTGAAGTCGATGCGTAGGATGTTTAAAAGACTTGACAATTCTGGTTTGTGGATTAAAACTTACAGTAAGTTAGATTCTTGGTATAGGGAGAAACCTGTTTGTGCACTATGTGAAGATCGCGCAAGGCGCCAATGCAAAATATCAAAATATCATCAACCAATCGATAATATTCAACTATCTCCGCTTGCACGGACCTTTCTATAAATCACAGGTCGCCGAAGCCTTGTCCATCAGCATACCGGCAATTACCCGTGCTTTGAATTCTTTGGAGAAAGGCGGTTTCGTTGAGGAAATCGTAGAACAGAAAAGCAAAAATGGCCGTACTGTTTCTTTTTATGCCGCTTCGATCAAGAACGGTTTTGTAATTGGTATCGATTTATTGAAGAACAAGCTAGGTATCCAGATGATGGATATGAACAGGGAAGTTGTGATTTCCGATCTTTTACGAGATGAGGCTGCGCAATCGGACAACATCGCCAAAGCTGTCAGAAGGACGATCTCGGCGATGGTAGAAAACGGAAGATTGAAATCCTTGAACGATTTAAAGGCGATTTGTGTAGGATCACCAGGTATCGTGGATGTTGAGGCTGGAGAGATCCGAACTGCCATTTTCCATCGCGATTTGGTGGGGACAATGATCAGGGAATCCCTCGAAACGGAATTTGAAAAACCCGTATTCGTGGACAATGTCGTAAAACTTTCTGCTTTTGCCGAGTACAATAAGACTAAAATGCCTGGTTTGAAAAACATGTTTTCCATTGATATTGGTTTTGAAGTCGGTATCGGATTGATCATCGAGGGGCATGTGTACCGGGGACAACGCTTTAGCGCTGGCGAGATAGGCTTCATGAAGGATGGCTATGACGAAGCTGGTGAGACTTTTCCCATCTACGCTGAATCGCTTTCCTTCATCTGGTTGTGCAAACAACTCTCAGGCAATGCGGAAGAAATGGCGGCCTGCGACAATTTCTCCGCACGGGAAATGAATTTGGAAAAAGTGAAAAGACTTTTTAGGGCAGCCGCGGAAGGTGATCCAGTCTCTGCCGCGATAGTCACTGCATATCTTAAGAAACTAGCTGTCCTGTTGAGCAATCTGTACGTATTGGTCGATGTCGATGCGATCGTGATCAGCGGCGATATTTGCCTCATGCCAAATCTGGACGGGTTCATAAACGGAGAATTGCAGACCTATCTTTCGAAAACCTGCCGCCTCGCTCCACCACCACTGATCCGGTCCGAATATGGTACCAATTCCACCCTGATAGGAGCATGCGATAGTGCCTTCAGTCTTTATATGGTGAAAGAGTTTCCCTATCTGATGAGTTAATCACGATCGTTGATCGTGTCCAAATTATGAGGGGAGGAATACAATGTTCAGAAAACTCGGTTTGGTGATTCTCTGTATTGCTATCGGATCTGTATCGGTATTCGCTACGGGACAAAAAGAGGAAGGCTCCGCAGCGGTGAGTCCGTCATCCGGGGACGCGTGGGTTGATATGGTCAAGAAAGCGTACGGTGGTGCGACCATCACCATTGCCGCTACGAGCCACCCCGCTGCCGATTCGATTCGGGCGATGGAAAAGGATTTTACCGCCTTGACGGGCATCAAGGTTCGGTGGGATTCCATGGAAGAAGGCCTGCTCCGCCAAAAATTATTGATGGAACACCAGTCCAAAACGGGCGTGTACGATGTCATGATGATCGATGCCTTCAATTTGGCGGAATATCAGCCTTCCGGCGTAGCCCTTCCGCTAAAAGCATTGATAGATAACAAGGAGATGACACCTGCCTGGTATGATTACGAAGACATTTCGGGTGCTTTCAGGGATGGTGTTGGCGGATACAAAAACGTCGTGTACGGTATTCCAATCGCAGGGGAGACCAGATTCCTGGGTTACAGGAAAGACCTCTTTGAGAAGTACGGGAAGCAAGCTCCAAAAACTTTGGCCGAGATGCTGGAACTGGCGAAATTCTTTACCGGAAAAGAACCCGGCCTCTACGGCATCGCAATGCGCGCCCAGCGTGGCATTCATTTCGCTTCGGGCTGGATGACCCTTATGTATTCTTTGGGCGGAGAATTCCTGGACCAGAAGACTTGGAAACCATTGTGCAATTCACCTGGGACCATTTCTTCCCTCGAATATTATGTCAATCTGCTCAAGTACGCTCCCCCGGATGTTGGCGTCTATACCCATGAAGAGGCAATTTCTGCCTTCATGGCCGGAAAGACCGCCATGTGGCTGGATGCGACCGCTATTGCTCCCTGGATACTCGATCCCTCCAAATCCAAAGTGTACGACAAGGTCGCTTTCGCGCCTCCTCCCGCCGGTCCGGCTGGGGATTTCGGAGTAATGGCCGGATGGAGCATCGGTATTTCCAGCGACAGTCCGAAAAAGCAGCAGGAAGCTGCTTGGGCTTTCATCATGTACATGACCAGCAAGAAGAATTCCAAAGCGTATGTACTCGGAGGTGGGACCCCCACCAGGGCTTCCTTGCTGAACGATCCCGATGTCCTAAAAGTGCACCCCTATCTGCCGGCGATGAACCTCGCTTTGAAGTCTGCTGATAATTTGGTTAAGACGGGAAGGACTTGGATACCGGCAAATGTCAAGGCCATAAAAATACTTGAAGTTGGCGGTGAATTCGGATCCCGCGTGCAGGCCGGCGAATTGACCGCCAAAGACGCCATGGACCAAGCGCAAATCCAATGCGAAAAAATAATGGCTGAATAAGGATTGAATGATTTGCGGCGCGCGGAAACGCGCGTCGCACTTATAATCCAGATTGATCTTTGTTTAGTATAGTCATCTTGTTAAGGATGGACCAAGTATGAAGAAAATGCCGGCGCACTATCCATTCATCATGCCTGCGCTCGTGTTGTTGGTGTTGATAGTTATTTTCCCTACCATTTTCCTTTATTATATAAGCATGACAAACTACGACATGACCGTTGGTTGGGAGGCGAAACGTTTCGTCTGGTTTGAAAATTTCCTGTATCTATTTTTTGATGAACCGCTTTTTTGGAAATCCCTTGGCATCACTTTCATCTTCGTGTCGGTCACCGTGAGCTGTGAATTGGTACTGGGTATGCTGGTAGCACTCGGACTGAGCCGGATTAACCGGAGCAAGAGGCTCTTTGTTTCCCTTATCATCATACCCATGGTCTGCACGCCTTCAATCATTTCCCTGATGTGGAAGCTGATCCTGAACACCGAATATGGCGTCGCAAATTATTTGTTGGGGCTAGTCCGGATTGGCAACATCAACTGGTTGGGAACCGGTACCGCTCTCGCATCGGTCATTCTTGTCGATATCTGGGAGTGGACACCTTTCATGGTTCTGATGCTCTATGCGGCTTTACAAGCCCTTCCCGAAGAACCCTTCGAGGCCGCTGTGGCGGATGGTGCAAATAAGATTCAGATATTTTTCTATATTACTCTTCCCATGATGATGAAACTGGCATTGATCGCTTTGACCCTTCGTCTTATAGATTCCTTCAAAGTTTTTGATACCGTGTATGGGTTGACCCAAGGCGGTCCCGGAAGTGCGACCGAAGTGTTCAGCATGCGGATATTCAGGATAGGCTTCCAGCACTCAAACTGGACAGGACGGGCTTCCGCTTATGCGATAATCATGCTTCTGATAATGTCCCCCCTGTTTTCTCGATTGACCCGGCTTCTCAGGGATAGGTAGGAAATACTATGGTAATTGAGAAAAACTCGGGTATTAGGACTATTATCATCACAGTACTTCTAGCGGTTTTCACTGTTTTCTGTATTTTACCGTTCTTCTGGATGCTGCTCACATCCTTGAAGCAGAGAGTCGATGTGACGGATCCGTCAGTATGGATCTTCGTCCCGACCATGCAAAATTACATTGATGTCTTTCAAAAAAGGAACCTGCTCCTGAACATCATGAACAGCATAATCGTTGTTGGCGGTACGACAGCGATTTCCCTATTTGTCGGGACCCTGGCAGCCTACGGCTTCGCCCGTTTCAAATTCAAACGAAAAGAAGATATAGCCTTCTGGATACTGTCCTTGCGTATGCTTCCCCCTATGGCCGTGGTGATTTCCTTCTTTATCCTGGGAAGGATGCTTCGTATGCTCGACAAGCACATCTACTTGATAATCATCTATCTAAGTTTCAATGTACCGTTCACCATCTGGATGATGCGTGGATTCATTGAGGATATACCACTTGAAATCGAGGAGTCCGCTTGGTTGGAAGGGTGTTCCAGGCTGGAAGGTTTCGCCAAAGTCGTGTTTCCTCTCGTGGCTCCCGGGCTTATTGCGACTGCAATTTTCTGTATAATCCAGTCGTGGAACGAATTCACGCTGGCTTTTTTCCTGACCAGTTTCAATGCAAAAACCGTTCCGACCATTGTCACATCGTTCCTGTCGGTTACAGGAGTACTCTGGGGAGAAATGGCCGCTGTAGGAATAATTGCCATCACACCAATCATCATTTTTGCCTTCCTTATTCAAAAGCATCTTATCCGGGGTATGACCTTCGGAGCTCTTAAAGGCTGAATCGGACCTATTTTGGAGGAAATCGTGGGAAAATTGAAAATAGCCATCATCGGCGCCGGTGTGTGGGGAAAAACCCATGCGTATCTGTACATTGAACATCCGCAGGTGGAGTTGGTAGCCATCTGCGACAAGGATAGGGAAAGGGCTGATGCTTTCGCCAAGGAATTCAAGCTGGAAAAAACCTTTTACGACCATAAAACCATGTTGAAGGAGTGCAAGCTGGATGCCGTGGCCATCGTCACTCCCGACTTTGCCCATGCTGACGCGGCTTTTGATTGTGCGAACGCGGGCGTCGACATGCTTATCGAAAAACCGCTCGCCACTACCCATGCCGACGTAGTACGCATCATGGACGCGGTCAAACGAAATAAGGTTCGCGTGATGGTGGATTTGCACAATCGTTGGAATCCTCCTGTGGTTGTCGCCAAGCAGAGCCTGGATTCGGGCGAGTTGGGTAAACCGATCAGCGCCTATTACCGGATGAACGACAAGATGTGGGTAGCCACGGACATGTTACCCTGGGCGGCGAAATCCTCAATTCTCTGGTTTTTGGGAAGCCACACGGTGGATACCCTGCGTTGGTTCTTCAACGACGAAGTCGAGACGGTGTACTCAGTTTCAAGCAAGGGTGTATTGCAGGGTTTAGGCGTCGATACCGAAGACGTTTTCCAGAGCATCCTGAAGTTCAGGAACGGGGGTATCGCCACTATCGAAAATGGCTGGATAACACCCAACACCAGCCCTTGCATCAACGACATAAAGTTCAACTTGACCGGCAGTCACGGCATGATCAATATCGATCTTAGTAACAGCCAATTAATCGAACGCTTCACGGAGAAAGAGAGCGACCGTCCGGACGTTTTGGTCCGGCATTTCCTGCATGGCAAGGCAAAAGGTTTTGCGTACGAAAGCATACGTTCTTTCATAGACAAAATCATAAGCGGCGAGGATTTTATTGTGAGTCTGGAAGATGCGGCGAATACCTCCCTTGTAATCCTGGCGATTCTCGAGTCCGCCAAGACCGGGCAAGTTGTGAAAGTCAGATATCTGGACAGCAAGTAAAAAAAATGGCCCCGCCGGTATGAACCAGCGAGGCCGCGTCCCTGCCGGATCATACCGGCAGGGACGGCCGCGTTTTCCGCGGGGTACTTCGTGGATTGACGGAATGCGCGTGGTACTCCGTCGGCCCACTAGAGGGCCAGGGCCCTCGATTTTGATGCCTTCATGCTGTTTGCCTCCTTCTCCGCCTATGCACGGTGCGGAATGTTTTGCCGGCACCCTGAATATGCACCCAATACCGTTTCCGGCCAAGCTACAGCTTGAATGAAATTGATTTTTCCGTTTACACTTATTTTATGTTATGCCACTATGCATGCCATAGTAATATATGCGCTATCGCAGTATCCTGCGTATCGCCAGAGACACTCGCTTTTCAAGGAGGCACCAGATGATTGCATCCACACTTTTTACCACCACCACGCTATACGGCGCCGCCTGAGCCCCGAAGAACGCCCCTCCGTCTAAAAGACCTTTCCTTCCCACGCGTTCCTCGAATCACTCAGCCGGATGTGTCCATTCATCCCACGAGGAACACTAATGTCTTACGTCAACGCAGATCGCTTGCTTCCACCCCAGCTACTTCGGGAAATACAGAAATATGTGCAAGGCTCGCTCGTCTATATACCCCGCCCAAGCGACAACCACCTGGGCTGGGGCGCAAAAAACGGAACCCGCGAAGCCCTGGACCGCCGCAATGCGGAAATCCGTGCTTCCAAGCAGCGCGGACAAGGCATAGACGAGCTTGCCGATACCTGGGGGATATCTCCGGATGGTATACGGAAGATCCTGTATGGGAATAAAAAGGCCTCCTCAGGCGTGTAACACAGGGGGCTGTCACGCTAACAGAAGCAGGTATTTCAGGTCGAATTCGACGGTATTGTCGAACATCGCTGGAACTCAAATTTAGATTATTCATCATTTTGCCTCAATTTAAACGTGTATTGTTCTAAATCTTTATTAGATAATAAATAAGATAAAAATACACCTCCGCATTATTTTTTGGTATCCAAACGATGTGGTCCAATACTTGCTAGGTAGCAAGTATTCAGGTCTCCAGGCATGGTGGCCGATACTCGTAAAGTAGCACCATGTCCGGGGCAGGCCTGTGTTTACGAAATTGTCGGAATGGTTATTAATTTTGTATATTGACGAGTCGATTGTTAGAAGTGATCCGCGATTTTGCGGAAGGTGGTGGCGATGAGGTATTCAAGGTGGTTTCTTAGTGCGGCCATAGCCGTATCAATCGTACTCCTTTTGTCAACCTGCGATTTATTCTCCGTTGGCTTGGGAAGCAAGGTTGACCTGAACCCGCCGACTGTCAAAATCACCGAGCCCGTGGATAATTCGTATGTTTCCGGTGTGGTTACCCTAAGGGGTACCGTCGAGGACGATATCGGCGTGAAATCGGTCAGGATCACCATCGAAATAGACGGTGCGGTTTTTCGTAGCGTAGATGCAAGAATCGAGGGCAACACCTGGACCGCAGAACTGGACACCACCTCGATGGAATACGGCTCTACATCCAGCAGGGTCCTGGACGGGTCCCGCGTCATCAGCGCCATCGCCACGGATAAATCCGGAAAAAGCCTTACCGATAAGGTCAACATCAACTTCGATACCTCCGCGCCTACAGTTCTCGTCTCTGTTCCCCAGGCTGCCGAAACAGACAAGTACAATACGAAGATAGTGTTCAGGGGGACCGTATACGATCCTTCTCCGCTGAATAAGGTAGACGTTGTCATCTACGGCCCCGATGGTGCCGAAAAGTATCGCGAGACTTCCAAGAATACTGCGAGCTGGACGGTAACCATCGATCAAACCGATATCGTTCTGGATAATGGCACCTATTCCTACGCCGTGTACGCCAGCGACAGGGCCGGCAATACGAACAACTATGTCTATCATTCCGAAGACATGACCGCACTCTTTGGCAGCGCCATTTCCGAGGAAGACATCGGTCCGATGGACCAGGCCGAGGTGGGCGCAAGCCTGAGCGGCGGAGTTACCACCGCCCAACTCGAGGCTTCCCGCCGCTATCCGCCCAATACCGATGCCGCGCATTCCGCCCGCGCGGCCTTCATCATCGACATGAACACCGACCTGCCCACCTTCTCCGTGAGCGTGCCGTCGGATTCGCTTTCTGTCGCCGAAAACGTCGTCGGTTCTGGTGCCAGCGTGATAGGTGTGGTGGAGGACGATAAGGCTCTGGATATGGATACCCTGACCGCTACCATAACTCCACTCGATGCGACTGGCCATCCACTTTCAACCGGGATTCTTCTAATTCCTATCACCCTTCAGGGTGTGCAGGGTAATCTGGCTTACAGTATCAATTTCCCGCTCAAGGCTGGCGGCACAGGTTCCGGCAGTGTAATCGCCGACGGAGCATACCAACTGGTCCTTACGGTCAAGGATCTGAACGGGCTGGAAGCCAGTGCGAATCCGATTGGATTCACCATTGACGGCTCGGTACCCATTATCGGCAGCGTGACGCCGGATAATGGGTATATCGCGGTTGATACTCCGGTACAGGTGAGCGTGGCCGTATCTGATGACAATGGTATCCAAGGTTTGATGATCGGATTGGATGGGACAGACCTTACAGCCGCGACCTTGGCTTCGGGTACAACCTACAGCGGTACCTGGACCTCTAATATAACCGTTCCATCCTCCGAGTACACGAGTTCTGTTTCGGTACGCGTGCAAGCGAGCGACACAACGGGCAAGACCGCGCGTCTGGTCGTTCCGTACAATATCGATGCCGAAAGTCCTGCTGTGGAAATCATTTCCCCCGATCTATCGGTTTCCCAGAACGGGATCATACAGCTCAAAGGGGCAACTCGGGACAACACCAACAGCCTCGCGTCCCTGGCACTGACCGTGGGTGGGATCCCGTACCCCGTTACTGAATTGTTCGCATGGACCGTCAATGTGGACACCAGTGATTTCACAGCTACTTCCGATACAGTTGGCATAGAGGTTATTGCCACTGATAACGCCGGAAACGTGACGACCCTGGAAAGGGACCTCATCATCGATCAGGTATCGGATGCGCCGGTGTTGACGCTGTATAACCTGGACTCTACTGCCACCTCCGAAGCCTTGGGTATTAGCCGGAACCAGCTGGGAGCTGGTGCCATCATCCGTGGAGCGATGGCCGACGACGATGGCATAGTCGCAGCCGCCATGACTGCGACTATCGACGGAACCACGGCAACCATAACGGTTGGAGGAACTTCAAAGCTTCGCACCTTCGAAATCACCGTTCCGTCGACGCTGGGCGAGGGTCCCCATGCCTTGATCATCGTTGCCAGCGATGACACCTCGCTCAAGCTGGGATCCACTGCCGCCCAGATAAGCCGGACAGTCTGGTTCTGCGTCGACGAGAATACCCCGATCCTGCAGATTGATTCTCCCGCGCAGGATTCCTATTTCAATGACACTGAGTATACGATCTCCGGTTCAGCGCAGGATACCTGGGGCGTGGCGTCGGTGAGCGTCTCCTTCGATGCCGGTACAACCTGGCTGAACGCGACTTTGGGCAATCAGGGAGAGATATTGAGTACTTGGGCCCTGGCGATACCGAACGATACCGAAGGTGTGAAAAATATCAAGGTCCAAGCCCGGGATAGGGCAGGAAAGACGGTAGACCAGAACCGGCGGTACACAATCCATCGCTCAAGTCCCGTTGTCACAATCGTGCCGCCGCTGACCGGGACCTGGCAGAGTGAAGGTACTTTCGCCGCTGCGGGAAACGTGAGTGACGACATCGGAATTGCCCGCGTGGAATGGTCCCTGAACGGAAGCAGTTGGACAGGAGCCACCGGTACTACCAGTTGGAATGCCGCGACCATCCCCATTTCTACCCTTGCCGAAGGTCCATCCCATACGCTCTATGTGAGGGCGTACGACATAGCGGGTAACGTCGGAACGACCCAGCAGAATTTCGGAATCGATCGGACGGCTCCGAACCTGACCGTAGACGGTTCCCTCAATAGGGATGTCAACTCTGGTTTCTCACTGGGTGGTACAGCGTCTGACGGATATTCGGTTGCGAATGTCACGGTGACGCAGAACGGCAGCTTGATCTCAACCAGCGGTGCTTCGACCTCCAATGGCTGGGCCACTTGGACCTTGGCGAATCTGCCCCGCCAGAGCGGGAATATCGGAGCGGTCCAGTCTCCGATTCTCGACGGTACCTATGTCTATGTGATACAGGCGCTGGACTCCGCAAATAAGACCAGTCTGACAAAAACGATAACGGTACGCATTGACAGTACCCCGCCCAACGTCAATACCATAACCGCGCCCGCAGCCGGGCAGACGGGTGTGAACGCCCTGAGCGAAACCAGCTTCAAGTTCATGGGCAGCGCGGGCGATGCAGGTGTGGGACTCGCGAAAATATGGTACGCCATCGACAAGATAGCGGCAGCGCCTGCGATCGTGACGACGCCCGCGGCAGCCGGATATACCGAG
>Ga0172379_10005009_pt1 | contig 18906 bp, 16 predicted proteins | sample GrowelOW334metaG_FD_119756 | JGI IMG/M metagenome (GOLD analysis project Ga0172379, IMG submission 119756) | Groundwater microbial communities from an aquifer near a municipal landfill in Southern Ontario, Canada - Groundwater well OW334 metaG | ecosystem: Environmental > Aquatic > Deep...
GCAGCTTCTTTATCTTTTAGATATCCTAAAGCTCGGACCAACAATTCTCTTGGTGGCTTATTCTTTGTTGTATTAATGTATCCTTTCCAGTTGAACATATTTTTAAGTAAATATTGACCAGGTTCCGCCTAAAAAGCAATCAAGGGCATCTGTTCCTAAATGAAGAATCAAGCCCAGGGCGACGGCGCGCCACTTCCAGGAGGGGATAAAAAGCATTAGACAGTAAACGATTAGAGCCCAGAAAGTGTGCAAGGGATGAAAACCGATGCTGCAACGATTGGGGTCGAATATGGGTGTTGCCAAAAGATGGTCTAAATCTATTAGGATAGTTAAGGCCATGATAATCCCCGCCTCTTTCCATCTTCCCTTAAAAAACCAATAGGCAATTAGGAAGGGGAAAATAAAATGAAGCGAGTAATGCAATATTTGTCTTATAATTTCGAGATAGTTTATATGGGGAGGGGGTTAGTGGGTTAGTTGTTCGGTAAGTTTAATCTTTTTCTAGATATTCGATCTTGTCTTTAAAATATTTTCTCAATTCCTCATCAACTATATACACATAGGTTCCCTCAATTCCTCTAGTCAGTAAAGTCTTATAAATATTTATAATATAGCGCTCTAATTCTTTATCATCATCAACGCCGCGGCGACCATTCATATCCATATAATTTTCTCTATGGATGACAAATTTTTTATGCTCGGAATCATATGATATTTCTGGCCCGATAATTACTCCGGCATAATTTAAATCATAACCCTGTACCGTATGGATGCAGCCAACCTCATTTATCGCATTATCCGAATATACCCAATTATGATTTACACTATTCCATTTTAATTTTAAACCATCAATTTCAATATCATGTTTACTAGGATCTTTTTTGGATACCCAAGGCCAGGCATAACCGGAAACCAGCCGGCATAACTCAATTTCCGAGTTCTTAGTTTTTATATCATTAACCATCTGGCGAATATCGTCGTATATTTTAAAGTCATAATAATCAAATTTTTCTTTTTTCAGGTTCTGTAAATCAAAAATATTCTGAATAAAATTAATATATTTTTCGCCTTCAATACCGGAGCTTATTCGAAGTTGAGATGTGAGTTTAAATTCATTAACTTGAAGGCGAGAAAATTCCTTAGGCGAAACGTCTGACGGTCTGACACTTTGATTCTCATCATAAAATAATATTTGCGTGTCAGAACATTTCATTATCCAGTCTAATTCCGTCCCATTAGCATCAAATCCTAATAGCTTGTTTGTATCGTCAAAAGCTTTAAAATTGGTAATATTTTTTCGTTGGCGCAAGCGATGAGCTTCGTCGACTATTAAAATATTATATTTATTAGAAACTTCACTTGGCCCAATTACCATATTAGGGCTAAGTCCTTTGATATTCTTAAAAACTTTTTTAATGGTTTTTCTTAAAGAAGTCATTGGAACAACCAAGCCGACTTTTAGCTCCCTTGTTTCTTTAAGTTCCCCTAACCGTTTGAATAAATAAGTCGCTAAAATAGTCTTCCCAGTTCCCGGGCCGCCATTAATAATAAAGGTCTTTTTATTTCCGGCTTGTATTTCCGGTAAAAGCTCATTAACAACCATCAACTGGTCGGCTGTCAGCGCCTTGTAGGGAGAATATTTAAATAAGTCACTATTTCTTATTTGCACCAGCTCATTCTGAACAATAGACATTTTTTTCAACTCCTGCCAGATTATTTCAAACTTGGCCTGATATTTTTGCCTATCAAAATAATTACTATTTTGTAAACCATGATTACCATTTTGTAAAACAAAATGACCATCGGCGGATATATATTGAATAAGCGAAGATTCAATATCTAAAGTTGCTGATTTATTATATTCTTCATCAGTAATGATATGAATATTTTTTAACTTTCTTCTCTCAGGCTTATTATAATGCTGGTTACTTCTATTATAAGCATTGGTAGTTTCACCAACATAAAGTTCCTGGCCGTCTTCTATTAAATAAACAACCGGCCAATTAGAACCAAAACTAAATTGCCTGATTTTCTCAAATTGAGTTTTATTAAATTGAAAACTGGAAATGTCTGACATTTTATAGTTTATTATACTTAGTATTACTCCCTTTTGCTTTCTCAATCGGATATTTAGCCTCGTTTTTCTTCATTTTTTCTTCTAGCGCAAGTTTAATATCTATCCCCAAGTCATTACTCATGAGTAAAACCCAATAAAGGACGTCGGCCAATTCTTCGCCGACATCATCTTTGTGGCTTTTTAAATATTCTTCCATAGCCTCAGAGTTCTTCCACTGAAAATGCTCCATTACTTCAGCGGCTTCCAAGACTAAAGACAATGCCAAATCTTTAGGATTATGAAATTGCTTCCAATCTCTATCATTATTAAACTCCACTATTTTAGTGGTTAATTCTTTAATATCGGGCATATTCTTAAATTTATAATCTTTTTATTTCTAATTTATCTTTTTTAATAATCCCATAATTTTAGCGAAAAGTCAAAACAAAAACAGGCTTTTTAGCCTGCCTGGGATGGCTCCCCAGGTCGGTCCAGAACCACATGAGTAGGGGTTTATAAAGGGTTTTTGGAGTCTTTCCTCGAGACTAAATAACGGAGTCGGGGCGGGATCTAAAAATGAAAAATAGGACAAATGGCACAGTATAAAAAGACTTTCTAATCATTACTAATGTCGGTTGCAATCAAGACCAATAATAGAAATATATCGATCATTTACGTATGTTTTTTCGGTACTTGATAAGATGGAAGAAAAATCATTATGACTAATATTCTCATCATTATTGAAAATCACAAAGATTCCGTAGTCAGAATCTGTCCCTTGAATATATTGAATCAACTTCTTCCTATACTTTGACCTATTTTTTAATCCTGACAATTCGGTATTGGTAATTAGCTTTAATTCAATTAAAATTGAACCTACAAATCCATAAGAAACCAAAAAATCAGTTCGCTTATTATCCAATAACTGGGCTTCTCTTCTGATACTAATTTCTTCTTTTCTAAGTCCTCCTTTTAATAAGCAATTTTCGATCTGACTATTAATTGTTTTTTGAATAAGGTCCTCCTGTTTTCTGCCAGCCTCAATAATAAATCTATAAGCCCCCTCACTTTCAACCCATTGCCTCAAATCAGTCTCGAATATTTTTTTTACAAATTCAAATAAATCTCTTTTTGTGGCTATATCTAGATACATCATGTCCTTGAGCTGATTATACTTTTTTATACAATCTGCTATGTTTTTTGGTTTACCTAAATATTCAATATATTCTTGTTTTAAATTTTGGAATTTATACCTAAGCCAATTAACTCCTGGCTTCTTGGAATTATTAATAATAAATTTTTCCAAATCCCTGAGATAACTATACGTATTATGCTCTTTTAAGTTTTTATAATACTGAATTACAATTTCCCAAAGATAGCCCGAATAAGAATAATAAGATTTACTCTTTGAATATATAATTAAAGAGTCTTTTAATAAATCCAGAAATAATTTTTTGTATCGTTCATTCTTCAAATTCATGATTGATCTTGCGAATGATTTATCATCTAATTCCATTTCTCCAGCACCGACAGAATGTACACCCTCTGATCGCTCAAACGGGAATGCTCTTTTTTTCAGCTCAGCAAACCTCCACTTTATTGCGGCAATATCATCTAACGAAATAAGGCACTCATTAGCTGCAGCGGCTATCTTGCTGTTATCTCCTTTATTTTTATTGTATTTTTTCCAAACGGTGCCAAAATATTCTTTTTTGTTGTGCAAAATACTTATTATTTTTAACGCATTTATTCGATCATATTCTGAAAAATTTTCGTTATCTACAAAATTTTTTAGAATTGGTACAGCTTTATATAATCTATAATTTTCACTGGCAGTGATTAAGCTTGATGGTTGATATTCGTGCAAATCACCGTTCTTTTTATCAGTATAAATTTTTAATACCTGCACCAACTCTTTTGATGTTGGATTAGGAACTAAATCAAATATTGCCTTCAACGCTTTATCATGAGCGAATGGAATATAATTTAAAATTTTCTGTCGATACTTTGTCACCGAAATTTTAAAATCATTAGCAATTTTTAAGCAATCACCATATATAAAAATCCATGCATGAGTCGTGTAATTCATCGATCCGTCACCTCTGCTATTAATTTTTAACTTTTGCTTACCTGGGTCAAACTTATCGAAAATCGATTCGACGATTAACTTCTTCAATCTTTTTTTGTCTTCGTCAGTAATAATACTTCCAATTTTATCTTTGTTATCCAAATAAAATCGAAACACATCCTGTTGATACATTCCTGGTGTGGGCTCAAGTTTGGTTCTGAATTCTTTATATAATATCTGCTCGTCACTAGGTTTCTTTGGCATTTTTACTTCGTTTTTTTTATATTCATCTGCCAAAAACTTTTTACCCTCTTTATAAACTTGGGCACCGTCTGGTCTTTTGGAAAGTTTAATTGAATTCATTATCCTCATTAATTGCCATTCCGAACCGCCAGTCGCCTTAAACATTTTAATAAACTCTTCAACTTGTTTCTGTTTCAATATAGTTATAAATACTTGCTCAAAACTAAATAATAAACTTCCACTATCTTTCGACTTTTTTATCGACTTTAATATATCAAAAATATATTCTTCTTTCGTACTTCTAACAATTTCAGCGAGCCCTTTGACAAACGATGATGATTGAGATCTGTACCAAACGTCTGGTGAAAAAGCCATCAAAATAATTTTCTCAATTTTCAAAATCAATTTTTTATCAGCTACTACACTAATATTTTTTAATATACTCTTACTTTTATCATCATATATTGACTCGTGTTCAATAAATTCGTTTAACCACCTTTTATCCTTAATAAAAGAGCTAACAATATATTCTATTCCTTCTTTATTTGAAACATCATAAACTGCTATCCTTGCGGAAATATTATTAATTTTTGCTCCGTCAACGAAACACTTAACTGCAGCGATGTTGTCTCTATCAATTTCCTCATAGGCATAAATCAAATTTGAAACAACCGTTTCTTTTCCATATTTAAAAACGTTCGATTTAATCTTATCAAGTAATTTTATATCCTTATACTTTCCAAGTGCCGTAATTGATTTTCTTTGCAACACCTCATTTTCTCTCTTCCCGTTTATATTTTTTATCAACTCATTTTTCCAACTATTTAATTGATTTTTACTTAAGATATTTCTTTCGATTAAATATGCCAATACCAAAACGCAATTGGTTTTTACAACTTCATCATCCTTTTTATAATATCCTTCAATTAACTTATATAAATCCTTCGTATAAAAATAAGACAAATTTTTTGCTACATCAAAATCAATCCAATGAGAAACCTCCTGATGATACACAAAAACCGACTCAAATATTTCCTTTTTTTGATCATCGGTTAGCCGATCCATATTGAATCTAGTAATTAATCTAAAATGATCTTCATTGTATACTAAATCTTTGTTGGAATAGAAGTCCAAAATATTTTTTAGCAGGGATATATCAAGCTCAATTAAAAAAGTAAGGGTATTTAGCCAAGATGGATTGATTTCTTGCGTCTCCTTGTTTACCACAAGATCAAAAACAATCTGATCCACTCTTCCTAATCTTAGGATTTCCTTAGCTGCTAGATATTCTTGAAATTCAGTGTGCTCAAACTCTAAGCTGTCGATATTGTCTTTTAAAAGGCTTCTTTCGTATAAATCATTAATTGATACTTGATTTAAAAAACTTATACTTAAATTTGATTTAACATCATCAAAAAATATCATTACCTCCTCTTTTGAAATCGTATTCGATTGTCTTATTTCCATTATCAGTGCCAATTTTTCTAAAACCATTCTTATAACCTCATTCTTGTTTGATTTTTTATCTCCTTTTTTTGTTTCAATGTCAAGCTTATGATAAATAAATTTTTCCAGCAATTCACCCCTCGACATTTTAAGTAAGTCGTCTAAGTTAACTGACTTAGTCATGTCTGCCAGTATTTCAAGATACCTTGGTGTTTGAATAACCAAACCTCTATCTCTGAGTTTAATATTGTCCGCAATTTTATCCGAATACTCCTTGGAGAGACCATGTTCGCTTAAATAGCTGATAATTTGTTCGTAATCAAAGTTTATAATTTTTGCATATTCAATGCTAAAATCTAACAATAAATCTCTCCATCTGTTTATATAATTACTCCTGCATGATATTGCTATTTTTACTTTATTAAATTTTTTTATAAACTCTGAAATTTGAAAAACAACTGAAGAAAAATTTTCATTGCTTACTTCATCTAAAGCATCAAAACAGATTAAAATATTGTTATTGTTTTGTAATTTAAAAGAATCCGATTTAAAATTCTTGATTTCATTAATATTACTAATATTGCTATGTATTTCGAAGCCAACAGAATTAATATACTGTTCAATGAATTCGTCTTTTCTTAATCTTTTTAAATCAATAAAAATTCCTTCTACGCCTTTCCCAACAGAAGATATAACCAGTTCTTTTAATAACCTCGTTTTTCCAAATCCAGGCTCTCCGACAACAAAGAATCTTTCCAAATTAAATAAATTATTAAATCCAAAATTTTTTTCAGGGAAAAAATCATTACTTGGTGAATTAACTAAATCATCAATGTTCTTATAGTGTTTTAAATTTGGATAGATATAGCCCATAAATTTTATTTAATGTTTTAATCCTCTCTAATTTTTTACAAGCATGAACCTACAAATAGCTGAGTACTGATATATTTATAATCTCTCAATTTGTAAAACTTTATCTTTATTAATAATTAAAACTTTATTTTTAACCAGAACCCTTATGTTATCACTATTAACTTTAAGAATTCTACATTTATTTATAGGCTTGATACTCTTATCAATAAACTTAATATTTGCGACAAAAATATTTCTCTTTAATAATGAGGTAAATATTGCAAACGATGTTAAATGAAAAAATAAATATATTAAGGATATCAATAAGTGATAGTATGATCCCCATTGATAAAATAAAACCAACAAATATATTATTCCTAAAGATACAATCGGAAAAAATAAAACTCTGTAATAAATCATCGAATCACCAAAATCAATTTTACTATTACTTTTAAAAGACTTTTTCAAGGACTCTAAATAATTGCCCTCATTAAATTCATCATCCTTCAAGAATGCTATTGATTTTCTACTAGTTATACTTAATGAAATAAAAACAACTAAACTTATCAAAATAATAAACGAATCTTCTTTAGGAAATAGCCAAAATCTGAAACCACGTAAATATAATATCCCAACTAATATAACTGGAGATAATATGTAATTAGAAAAAAACATGATTCCAGATAACTCCTCGTGCCATTTTCTATCATCAACGAAAGGCACTTGATCAGAAATGGCTTTGCCAAAGAATCTAACTAAAAACACAATAATAGAAATAATTACTGCTATTGGAATCAATTGTACTAATTCTTGAAAATTTGGCATATTAATTATTCTTTATTTATGAACTCCATAGACAGGATGTCTTTCAACGCTCCAATATCAGAATAACTCAAGCGAACTGCTTGTTCGTCGGTTAATTCATAAACTTGGTAATCGCATGTTTTTTGGAATTCATCCAACTCTGATTTCAAACCATCGCGATAATGAGGAGAAATAATGATATTTGTTAACCCAAGCCCTCTCAAATCATTTAAACCAATATCATTACTATCTGCTTCGCTGCCCCAACCGGCGATACTAATATCCGGCCCGGCGATTATACTACCAGCGCTTACGCCGACATAAATACTTCTATTGCTTTTAACAGAATCAATTATAAATTTATCCAAACCGGTTTTTCTGACTCTATCCAAATATGCAAAAGTATTACCTCCGCAAACATAGATGACATCATATTCTCGCAATGGCCTAAATTCTGCATCATTAAGCTCCAATACTTCAACATCAGCAGCACCGATATTTTTTAATTCTTCCATTGTTTTTTGTAGATAAAAAGCGTCAGATTCGTTATCTTGAACAGAAATTACCAAAAAAGAGACCTTATCGATATCTTTTTTGATAATAATTTTCTTGAATCTCTCGGCAACTTGTTTGTTCTCAAAACCGGTTGATGTTAGATATAGAGTCATGAATTCATTAATTATATAAGAATTATACCATTATTTAAAAAAGCTAAATAGGACTCGGATTCGAACCAAAAATACTCTTTGTTTGCAGATCGTTTCTTGTATTTGACTCCAACAAAAAAACTCAGCATAAACTGAGTTTCTTTGGTTTTTGGCTATTTTTATGAGATATATCTCGGTCAACAGCACAAAAAATGTGTTGGCTCCGAGGTTGGGATATAGTTGGAACGGTTATAAATACCAAATATATCAATTATTAAGGCTTTTTGATAAGGAATAATATTTAATATGTTTAAAATTAATCACATCGGTTTGACTCAAAGCGTATCCATATAAACGGCCGTCGTCGGTTAATATTGGAATATTATATTTTTTGGATAATTCTATTATACCTAAATCCGTAAAACCAAATTCTTTTATTAATGTTATATCTAGTTGAAGTAATGAATTAACCTCAATATGGCTTTCATTCATTTCTTTTATTAGTTCTACAATACGACTAATGTAGCCACTTAATTTAGAGGAACTAAATCCACTCGTTATAGATAGGTTAGATATTTCTGATATTATATGAGGAGTTATATATATTTTAAGCCCTTTAAAACAATTAAGAAATTCTTTTAAAGTTTCAAAATCTTCCTCTGTGTATTCGGAGGTTCTTTTGCATTCTTTTATATAGGATTGATCATAAGCACCAATAAAAAAAAGGATTAATATATTTGTATCAATTATTAATCCTTGAGGAGCTTTATCTAATATATATCTCTGAATTCCAGGGTCAAGCATATTAAATCTTAAATCTTTCTAATTGTCATAGACACTACATTACCATCAGAGTCTAATTTAAAATCTTTATAATTTCTAGTTCTAACAAAAGGAAATTCATTAGAAGAATATTCATAGCTTAATGTAATATAATAAAAACCTCCTTCATTTTTCGCCTCTTCAACACGAAAATTAGCATAATTAGTAAAATCAGCTGAAGACACATCCTTTAAATATTCATAGGCTTTTTTTACGGCCTCGTTTGGTGTTATTGCCATATTGTTTATAATAAATTATTTTTATGTAATGAAATTATAGCACAGTTTGCTCTAGGTTCAAAATTATTTTTTTTATTAATATTAGTTAATAGATACTAACATTCCAAACATCTTTAGTCAATAGTCTTATATTATTATTTATTTGCCTCTTAACTCCAACTTTCTTTCAAATTATCTAAAAGCATTTTTTGGAGCAATTCTTTGGGGATTAATTCCACTTTGTTTGTTTTTGCCAATTCCGTAGCCTCTTTAGTAAATACGCTCGTAGTGATAACCATAGCCTTATTACAATCATAGTGATTTCTAGCTGCGACGGCCTCCTGAACGGCACTATTGCCAACGCTCCAATCTTTATAACATTTTGCCTGAATCAAAATTCTCTCCTGATTTTTAGTCGCTATTAAGTCGCCTCCCTGGTCTCCTGTTTTTCCATTAGACAGCACGGAATATCCAATAGTCTCATAAAGGCGATATAACAAATGCTCGAAATCAGACCCACTTAATTTTGAAAAGCTGTTAGTGGTTGCGCCTATGCTATTAACAGTTAGGTCAAATTCTTTTTTATCAATGTAGTTAGCTAAAAGGATACAAATTTCTGCGGAAGAAAAATCAATTTCTTTTTGAGATAAAAAATCTTTTAAATCGTTTATTCTATTCCAACTGATTTTATAATTTCTTCTAGTCCAAACATTTTTATCTTTTTCCTGACCAAGACCGAATCGTGATATAAAATTATTAATATATTCTTCAAGCCCTGCTTTTTGGATAGCGTTAAGGATATTCTCTACCTTAGCTTTACGAGCATTTTCTTTGCTCTTTTTTAAAGCCTTAATCCCGACAATTACCAAGACGATAAGTGCGACTTCACTGGCCAAGGTAGCTAAAAAAGTGGACGTCCCAGCATTATAAGCCAATACTAAGCAAATGATAAAAAAGATAACAACTCCGACAATGAATTTATCTCCATCGTCTTCTTCATAATTTTTATAACTCTTTTTGTAATATCTAGCCATAAATTTTCTGTTAATTATATAAATATAGCAAAAATTTCTTTTCGTAGGGTTTTATATATTTCGTCATCTTTTGTTAGTAAGCCCGCTAGATCAATTTTAATATCGGCAGAAATGTTGCAATCGCAACATTTTTTCATTATATCATTTGACTTGCTTTTTACATCATCATTAACGATATCTGTCACCAAGGCGTTAAATTCGTCTTCTTTAAATTCCTTTGTTTGTACTAAACAATATTTTTTCAATAATTCTTTATCAAACAAATAGTTCTCAAATTCTCTACGAACCAATTTCCGAATAATTGTTTTGCCCTGTTTTATCTCTTCTAGGTCATCATCCCTATCAACGAGCGCAATTATTTCAACATCCGAAAAAGCTTTATTCAAAACAGTTAGCGCAATTGCAGAATATTTTTGTACCGCGTCCTTGTTTCCACTCGATAAAAATAATGTATCATTAAATTCTTCGCCAAAAATTATATTAAATAACTTTTCATCTAAAGAATTTTGTAATTTGCCTTCGCAGTAGATAATTCTTTTTGGCGCTATTAAACCCGTCAAATCCTCTAGGGCGGTTTTAAAAATTCTTTGCCAATTATCTCTTGTAGTTGCCATAGGCTTAATTTCCATTGTTCCATTAAAATAATCTTTCTCTGAAAAATCTAATATTGAAGATTTGTCTTTTAATTCTTCTTGTAAAGCCCTTAAAAATCCTATACTATGTGTGGCCAACCAAAGTTGGCAATTATCTGGTACTAATTTTTCAATTTCTGTTAGAAGTTTCCTTTGGATGGCAGTATTTAGGTGCAACTCTGGCTCATCTATGCAATAAACTGTATCATTAAAATCAGGGGTTTTTATTACCAAATCAATAATAATATCAATGACTTCCTTTTCTCCTGATGATAAATTCTCATATGGAAAATTTTTTGAATTTTCTTTTTCAAAAAATAATTGCCCTTTGCCGTCTCCAATATTACCTAGACTGGAAATTTTTACATCCAAAACATTTTCTAAAATTTTATTTATTTTTTCTACAAATTCTTTCTTAAATTCTACGCCAGTTTTATTCCCCTGTTCAAATTCATATAATAATTTTGACAATAATCTTTCATAATTATTTTGCATGCGAGAATCTATCGCGTTACTGCTATATGGTCGATTTTGATCCTCAATAACATCGGTTTGAGCTTTTATGCTATCTACTTTTAATTTTGAAGTGAATCTATATGCCGATCTTATATAAAAACTTTTTTTATCAAAAATGGTTATTCCATCTTCTTTGGTTATAATGATTGATTCGTTTCTATTATAAATTTCCAATTTTTTGTCTGGAAAAATTGAGTGCCAAAATTTTGAAAAATAAGAAGCATGCTCATTTTGGGTTGCTCCCTTGTAGTCCTTAAGTTTCTCCTCAAAAGCATCAAAAACACTACTTTTTCCGCAACCGTTTGGCCCGACTAAAGCAATAATTTTCTTTGGATTCTCACCAAGATTTATAGTAAGATCATCAAACCTTTTAAAATTTTTTAGTCTAACAGTTTTTAATTTCATATAATTACTGTGTAATACCAATATTTCCTTAAAAAATTTTTATTTTTTACCAAAAAGAAAATTAATAAATCTTCTAAACCAAGATATCTTTACTGGATTACTTGGTTTTTCTAAATTAGTATTCGTTATTTGCTGTTTATCAATTTGATTAGTCTTTTCTTTAATAATTTGCTCGTCATTATTTGGAGCGGTAATTTCTTTTACTATTTCTTCAGTATTATTACTTTTAACCAGTTCTTGTTTAGGACTAGTAGGAGTAACAATAACTTTTTTATCTTTAGCATCCGCTTTTATTTTTTTATTATATTCTACCTCAGTAATACAGCTTCTTTTATAATTTTTATAATCTAAATTACAAACACAACAATCGCTTTTATTAACGGGGAAAAATTGATCAGTATCCTTTGTACATCCAGGGGTATCAAGAAATAATTGAGAAAATTGCGGACAAACATTGTTTTCTTTTTGTAAGTTTGATTCTGTAATATTTACTCTATTAACAAATAATTTTGCTTGTTCTCTGGTACAAATATCCAATATTTCCTTAAGTGCCTGTTCTGGTCCTTCGTGGGTGCATTTGCTCAAACTATTTTGGTAAACGGTCATATTCCAGTTTTCGTCAGAGTATTTGAGTCTCTCTTCTCCTAGACATTTAGTGGTTAGCTCCACTCCCCTACTTGTCCAATTCGGATATACAGAGCTACTTAATCCTTTGCAGGAATTGTTTATCATTGTTAAGCCATTTGGAGCATAATATTCGCCAGGCACATATTTATAAATCGGATAATTTATAGTGTTTTTTCCTCCTAAATCATAGGAATTATTTAACGGGTCAGTAAAACTATAATGTATAATTCCTCCTATTTCGTAAGCTGTTCCACTTGTCCCATCACTAAAGCCGTAGTGGGTCGTTCCAGATATATTATAAGAAGTACCACTTGCCCCATCACTAAAGCTATAGTGGGTCGTTCCTCCTATTTGAGACGCCGTTCCTGTTAGCGCTTTGGATGTAAGAGGTATGAGCAAAAATATCAAAGTGATAATAATTTTTTTCATAGGTTAGATTTATATACCTAAATCCTACAGTTTTTAATCGAGTAAGTAAAAATTTATTTAATTATAACTGGTAATAATCCCATCAGCTCCGCCATAAAAACACATTGGGGTGTAATCATTCCAGCACCATTGCCAATGAACTCCACCACCATAATTTGAAGGGTTGGCAGAACTAGGAGTTCCTCTTAATGCTTTTAACATATTTAAATCCATCCCAATCCAATATTTATTATCTGCGATTCGTTGGCAATCCTCTTTTGTCCAAGTTGGATTTTTTAAACACAACTTACCTGCTTTGGAATTATTCCAAGCCTTTTGTGCGGCCGCTTCCTCCGCTATTCTTTCTTGCTCTATCTTCTTTTGAGCATCAACTTCAGCTTGTCTTTTAGCTTCAGACTCGACTTTTAATCTTTCCTTTTCAGCCTTCTCGGCTTCTGTAAAAATCCGATTAATAATAAAGGTTTTTGACACAATTCTGCCTCCATTAGTCACCTCAACTAAAACAGTGTTCTTTTCCTCATTTAATGGAAATTTATATGTAAAATCAAACTTTCCGCTTTTATTTACAGTGACATTATTTATTTTAACGACCGCACTAGTGGGTTTAGCTGTCCCCTTAATTTCTATACTATCTGCTTGTAATTCCATATCGCCCTTCGGTTCTAATATATTTAATTTTGGAGCAGTTACTATAGCCAAAATGATCCATAGAATTATTGAAAGGGCTCCGACAACCCATGTTAAGATAATTTTTTTCTTTTTGTCTAACTTTTTACTTTTTTTCCATATATACCAAATTATTAATGCCGGTAAACCAAAATACCACAACCAAATACCAAGGGCAACCAGAATAACAATACCCAGTATTTTCATAGCCTTGGAGTCTTTTTTACTCATTTCAACAGATTTTGATGGTTTATTGGGTCCAACTAATAATTCAATTGGGCTAAGTTTATCTTCAAGATTACTTTTACAATGCTTACATTTTATGGCATCATCCTTTATTTCCTCCGCGCAAAATGGACATTTTTTCATATTGTTTTAGTAGGTTACTAATTTAATATAGCCAGCATTACTATAATAGCAATTACAATAAAAATAACCGCGCAACCGCAATTAAGCGTTCGTAAAAATAATCCTTCTTTTCCCTTTTTTGATTCCTGAGGTTTGCTCTGAGGTTGTGATGGTTCAAGGACTGGTTGTTCTTTCAACTGAACGGGTAGTGAGCCATTAATAGCGGATTCGCAATGCTTACATTTAATAGCCTCATCTTGTATCTCTTCAGCGCAAAATGGACATTTTTTCATAATATTTTATTTAAAAAATAGCATAATAAAAAAACAAACGAGAGCAATCTCGTTTGTTTTTCTGTAAGAGTTGATCCGAAACGGATCGCTTGGCTCCCGGGGTCGGATTCGAACCGACGACCAATTGGTTAACAGCCAACTGCGCTACCGCTGCGCTACCCGGGAATATTAAATTGTTTCTACTAAAACAAAATATTTCAACTGAAATATTTACTAATATGATATCAAATCTGGTCAGTATGTCAAATACCATTTTCCTAACAAAAAGGCCTAAAGTTGACAATTAAACAAAAATATGTTATAATGCTCCCAGAACATTAAAAACTCAACAATGGATACCACAAGTCTAATCGTCGCAATTATCGTTCTTTTACTTATTTTGAGTCCTTTAAAGGCTCTCAAAAATTTAAAACTGATCGGCTTGCCGAAATGGGCCCAGAAGCTTAAATCTTCTGATCCTTGGAAAATTGGCGCTACCGAATTATTCGCTAAGTTGGAAATTGTTAAGTGGCTACTCTTAGCCATTTTAAAAACCGGACTTTTAGTCCTTTCCTGCTTCGCCGCGCTAGCAAAAATAGCGTTAGCCGCCGCCCTCAGTTTAGCTCCTAAGGCTGTTAAAAAATAGCCGCCAACAAAACAAAAAACCGCCAAACAACAGCGGTTTTTTTATTTATAAAAATTTAAATATTTTAAGACAACCATCTCCCAATCAACAAGCCCGCGCCGCGACTAAGGATAATAACCATGACGGCAATAAGAACGTGCTCAAAAATAACTTTAAGCGGCTTTTGGCGACTAGCTAGCGCAACTTGATAATTCAAAAGAATCAGCATCAACATTCCCCAAATAATCGCCGCCGTAATGGCTAAATTTTCTCGGAGCAGCAAAACCGGAATTAGGAAGGTGAGGGCAAAGAAAAATTTACATAAAAAAGTAAAAATTGTTGCCTGCCAAACTTCGCGCTCACTAAAGTTCCCTTCCGACTCCTTAGCGATATGCACTCCGAGCGCATCCGAGAAAGAATCAGCGACCGCAATCGTCAAGATGCCAGCCGCCACTGCCAGTTTAGAGCCCGTCCCGGCATCTAAACCAATGATTAACCCCAGAGTAGTAATCGTCGCCGAAGTTAAACCAAAACCAACGCCCACTTTAATTGCTTTGTTCATATTCTTAACTATTTTTAGTAGTCTCTTAGTTTTTCCAAACCTTTAAACTTCCGAATCTTCTCTAAGGCCTTAGATTCAATTTGGCGGATACGTTCACGGGTGACTTCAAACTCCTGGCCAACCTCTTCCAAAGTATGGGCAACGCCATCAACTAAACCAAAACGCATTTCTAAAATCTTCTGTTCACGCGGGGAAAGCTGGGCGACAATATTTTTGACGTAGTCTTTTAATAATTGCAAAGCGGCCGCTCTATCAGGCGTGACATTCTTAACGTCTTCAATGAAGTCTTCCAAAGTTGAGTCCTCCTCATCATCGCCGATAGTGGTTTCTAAAGAAATCGTGTCTTGAGAAATCTTCATGATATAGCGAACCTTTTCTAACTCTTCGCCCATCTCGGAAGCGATTTCATCGGCCATTGGTTCGCGACCCAATTCTTGAATTAAATTACGTTGAACCTGTTGGAACTTATTAATGGTTTCCACCATATGCACCGGAATGCGAATCGTGCGGGATTGATCAGCGAGCGCGCGGGTTATGGCTTGGCGAATCCACCAGGTCGCGTAGGTGGAAAATTTAAAACCTTTGCGATATTCAAATTTTTCTACCGCTCTAAACAAACCGATATTCCCTTCCTGAATTAAATCCAAAAGGCTCATGCCTTTAGCGCCCGCAAATTTCTTGGCAATGGAAACGACTAATCTTAAGTTGGCTTCAATGATTTTCTTTTCCGCTTCCTTATCACCCTTTTCTTTGCGCTTCGCGAGTTCAGTTTCTTCTTCACCGGTTAAAAGCGGAACTTTACCGATTTCTTTTAAATACATCTGAATGGAATCGGCGCTTAATTTGGACAAATCAACCTGCATAGCATTTTGCTGAGCCAGAGCGCGGCCGGTTAGAACTGGTTCCTGAGCCTTCTTTTCGGCAGTATCTAAAATGCGGCCAGAGTCTTCGGCAATGCGCACCCCATTTTTTTGCAGGTCGCCCAAAAAGACGTCGTATTCATAAACGTATTCTTCTATCTCGGGGAATAAATATAATAATTCAGTTTCGGTGACAAAACCGCGCATGCGTCCCTTATCAATCACTTTCTGCAGTTGGGCTTCAGTCGGTTTTACAACTTCCTTGGGCGTAGCCGGAGCCTTAACCTTAACTAAGCGCGAGGCCTTAACAACTTTTTTCGGCGCCTTGACTGCCTTCTTAGCTGGCGCCTTTTTAATCACCCTGGCCTTGGCCTTAGGCGCCACTTTTTTGGGCGCTATTTTTTTGCCGGCCTTAAGGGGTTTGGCAGCCTTTATAGATGCAGTTTTCTTTTTAGGTTGATTTATCATTTTTTTTGGTTGTTTTTTAGGCAACTTTTTTGGCTTTTTCTTAGCCATATGATTTAAATTAGCTTTTTTAACTCTTCCGCCGAATTTTTTAATTCCGACATCAGTCGAGCCATGATTTCGCCGCCGCCTGCTTCCGGACTCTCCGTCTTTTCGGCCGCCGCGATTTCTTTCTCTAAACTTTTAATTTTTTTCTGATAAAAATAACGCTTTAATTCCATCACGACCTTGATAATTTCCGATTTGGCTTCTTCTGGGGTATGGGCATAAAAATCCTTTTCACCCAGTAAAATCAATTTATCCAAGAAATTGTCCAGGCCCTCCTCATTTTCAGTCAAATATTGGCGAAAATCATTATAGTCCAAGGAGGCAGATTTATTATAATAGATAATTAAAGTCTTGTAAAACCTAACGTTTTCATCCGGGTAGACTTGCTCGGGATCTAAGCTGTCTAAGCTATAACTGATGAACTCCGGGAACTTGATAATGAGAGCTAAAAATAGTTCCGAAAGCAGTTCTTCTCTGATTAAGGGCTTAAGGCTGGGCTCACTTTTTTCCGCCGCGAGAGCGCGATTTAGTTCTGGTCTCTTAGCCGCTTGCCACTTGGCAAATTCTTCGCGAATATCGGTTTCCGAAAAATCTAATTCTTCGCTGATTTTTTTAAGCCAATAGCCTTGCTCCGGTTTATCTTCTACGAGCGCAATCATCGCAAACATCTTATCGCGCACCGTGAGCTTATTATCCAATTGCTTTAAATCTAAATCCGCACTGACTTTGCTAAAATAATACTGGAGCATCGGACTAGCGTCTAAAATCGCTTGCTTAAAATCATCGGGATTATTTTTTAAACATTCATCCGGGTCTTTGCCGTAGGGCAAAGTAATAACTTTTAAATTCATTTTTTGCGCCAGCGCTTCTTTAGTTCCCCGGTCCGCGGCCATTTGCCCGGCATCGTCCATATCAAAGGAGAGCACTAAATTATTGGTAAATCTTTTAATTAAAGTTATCTGCTCGGTTGTCAGTGCCGTGCCGGAAGAAGCGACCACATTATCAAAACCATGATTATGACAGCTAATTGCATCCATCTGACCTTCAACGACAATCGCGTAACCGGCTTTTTTAATCGCCCCTTTAGCCTTATTGAGCGCGAATAAAACGCGACTCTTGTCATAAACTTCGGTCTGCGGACTATTGATATACTTGCCCATCTTTTCGGTTTTTTCTTTTTCCGGATTAATGCGGGCGGTAAAGGCAACGATATTATTATTCACATCCCAAATCGGAAACATCACACGATCGCGAAAGCGGTCATAATAATTACGGCCAGTGCCTGATTGTTCTTTGCGGATTATCAGTCCCGCCGCCATAATTTCTTCATCCGTGTATTTTTTCCCGATTAAGGGCCGGGCACGCAGAAAATCATACAAAGAACTCCAAGAGTCCGGACTATAGCCCAAACGCCAATCGCTAATCGTTTCTAAACTTAAACCGCGCGCGAGCAAATAGTCTCGCGCCTTAGTACCAATCGGTGATTTCAAAACATGGGCGTAATATTTACCGGCGATTTCCATGATGTCTAATAAGCGACTGCGCTTGGAAGTTTTCTCCGGATTTTCGTGTTTCAGAACTACGCCCGCCTTCGCCGCTAACATTCTTAAGGCTTCAATAAAGCTCATATTCTCTTTTTCCATGACGAAAGACAAAACGTCCCCGCCCCGGCCACAACCAAAGCAATGCCAAATCTGCTTATCGGGGGAAATTACAAAAGACGGCGTCTTTTCGTTATGAAAAGGACAGACCGCTTGAAAGTTGGCGCCCACCGCCTTGACCGGGACATATTCCCGGATAACTTCCACAATATCCAATTTTGCCTTCACTTCTTCGCTATCGGACATATATTTCAGTAGCTAGAGCTATAAAGCTTGTCTTAGGCCATGAATTCGGGCAGGAGCAGGCTGTTGAGGCGTCTAGCCTCCGTTTCTACCACCGCCCCGTCATATTCGGCGTTATGGCGGCTTTGGCCGGCATAGCCGGGCCGCTTCTGATCTAAATGGAGATTAAAGACAATAAACACTTCTCCCTGCTGGTTTCGCTGTTCTTTGAAGTATATATGAAAACGGGGATAAAAGTCACGCGTCAAAAGCCGGGCGAAACTAGGCTCCCCCGACTCCCGTTCCGGGATAAGCATATAGCCGGCGCTTCTAAGCCAAATCTCCGGGGCTTGCTGTAATTGTTTCTGGCGGGCGATGATTTTCATTTTCTTTGTGTCTAAAAACGATAAATTTATAAATGAAAAAGTTATAAAAACC
>Ga0172379_10005010_pt1 | contig 18903 bp, 12 predicted proteins | sample GrowelOW334metaG_FD_119756 | JGI IMG/M metagenome (GOLD analysis project Ga0172379, IMG submission 119756) | Groundwater microbial communities from an aquifer near a municipal landfill in Southern Ontario, Canada - Groundwater well OW334 metaG | ecosystem: Environmental > Aquatic > Deep...
AGCTTAATATTTTCTCGCCATATCTCCTGTCAGACTTGCTCGACGATAAATGGAAATCGCTTCCATTTATACCATCTTCTTGCCAACTCGTTCTGGAGGGATTTTGATTGAACACAAATGATTTTTAATGATAAAATAATGTAAACTGAAATTTGTGGAGAAATGAATGCAAACATACGTGAACCCGTTTATAAAAACTGTTTTAATAACATCTTTCTTCTGCTTGTCTTTGATTATTCGTCCTGCAACGGCGTTCGCGGACGCTATTTGCGCGGCGCATCCATGCGTTTTCATGACCCCTGCTGATGTAAAGGATTTGAAGCTGACTATAGAGAACTGGGATAAGGCAAAGCAGTATTTTGAAAATCTTAAGCTCATGACTGACGCATACCGGGCGCGAGAGTTGGAAATTCCGGCGCTCGGCGGCATTTATACGCAACGATATATCTGCCCGATTCACGGTAAGTATCTGCGATTCAATCTCGATCAGCCGCACAAACATTTCTGCGATATTTGCGGAAAGTATTATGAGAGCGCGGAGCTCGACGGCTGTTGGCGCGAATACAAACACATGATGAATATCGAGTACGCGCTTAATGCGGCGCTTGTCTATCAATTGACCGGCTACACTGAGTATGCGGCGTGGGCGCGCAAGGTTCTTGTCAGTTACGCGGAAAAATACAAGCAATATCCGCCGCATGGGGGCCCTGCCGGACTCGGCAGGCTTACGAGCCAGTCGCTCGACGAGGCGGTTCTGCTGATCAACGCAGCAGCCGCTTTCGACCTGATAGCCGACTCGCCCGTAATGTCCGACACCGACCGCGAGTTGATACCGCGCAAGCTGCTCGTTCCCGCCGCGCGCCATGTTGAAGGCTATCCGTTCGGTATACACAACATACAGGTATGGCATTCAACCGCGATGCTCGTTTCCGGGTTGCTCGCCGGAAACAGTGAGCTTTCGGACAGAGCTGCCGCGACGCTGCGCGAAGAGATAGAAAATGGAATAACTCCGGACGGCCTGTGGGATGAAACCTCCGTCGGCTACCACCTTTACGCAATGAAACCGTTTTCAGTCCTTTCCGCCGTTTGCAGGAATCAAAAGCTGGATGTTTGCGCAAATCCGAAATTCCGAAAAATATTCACCGTTCTTCAAGAATTAACAATGCCGAACAATTTTAATCTACCCGCGATCAACGATTACAGGCACAACGTCAACCTTGCCGAGATGCTCCCGGGCGCGATCGCCGCGAGATACGCATTCGAAGACAAGTCGTTCGACACATTAATCCAGACATTGCTTGGCAGCGATCTTAACAACTGGGGTTTCATTTATCTGCGTAAACCTGAGACGGATCAAAATCAGACGCGCTGGAAACCTCCGGCGAAGTCGAGCCACCTGCCGGGGTCAGGCCTGACCGTTCTGCGCCGGGACGGCATGTACGCGCTGACAAAATACAATCCCACCATAGGCGGCCACGACCACAACGACCGCCTCGAAGTCCTTTTCGAAAACGGCGACAGCGAACTCTATCCCGACCTCGGCACCGTTCCATACGGTCACCCGTTATACAGGGCATATTACCGGCGCACGGAGGCGCACAACACGCTTATGGTCGACAGACAGCAACAGAATCCGTCCGCTTGCGAACCGCTGCATTTTTACTACGAGACGGATTTTACCGGAGTGACCGTCGAATGCAAAGAGATTTACAAGGGCGCGACCATTCGCCGGACGCTCGTTCTGGCCGGCCGAGCGCTAATTGACGTAACCGTCGCCGATTCAACGGCAAATCATATTTATGATTGGTTTTTACACGTTAATTATAAAGAAGATGCAGTCAATCCGTTTGCTCAAAACGCAAGTAAGTTAGACTCGATCTCTCCGAACCCGGAGATCGTCCTCAAGGAGCTATCGCAGTTGGAAAACGGCGATTCAATTCAGTTTCAACCCGCCGCCGATACCGCAACCGGCCCAAGCATCGCATTTTATTCGTCTAACCCGATCACTCTCTACAAAGGATATGCCACCGGATTCAGGCCTGATGAAACAATGCCTGTCATGATGTGGCGTCAGGAAGGCAAATCCGCTGTCTTTGCCGCAGTGACGCGCCATAGAGGAAGTGACATCAAATCATCCTCAATCAAAGGGAACGAATTTATCGTTGATATGAACGGCGGCAAAGAGATATCAATTTCGCTAATAGACGGAAATATTATAGAAAAATAAATTTTGAGTTTTGATGTTTTTAGAATTATCTTCCGGGAATGAAAACGCCGATAGCATTGGAAACAGCGCGTGAAGCGCCGTCGCTCGGACTGTTGACCGTCACCCCGTTTATGACAAGCGAGCTCGACCCGCCTCCGTCCATTCCGATGGCGTTAATCGCGCCGAACGATTTCATGAACTCAGCGAGTTCCCAATAGGTGACGCCTACGCTGAACTTCCGCTGCCGGCCGTCTATTACGACCAATAGAAGCTGTCCGTCCGCAGTGCTTCCGATCGCTGTCGCGGGAATCCTGCCGCGGAAACCCTGTCTCAAATTTTCATCCTTAGATTGTTCCAGAACGCACTCGCCGTTCTTTAAAAGCATCGGGCCGCCGGTGATTGCGTTATGAACATCGAGCCATGCCGGGTCGACGACAAAATACAACCTTACCGAATCGCCGCGTTTGAACCAGTTGAAATACTTCTCGCTGTCTCCGTGAAGGGATAGCACGAATCCATCATTCGGAATAAGGGAGTCTCCGTAATCGAGTCCGACCACACGTTCGCCGGACACCCGCACCTCGCGCCCGTTTTCGTTTGTGTTCGTTTTAGCGCCGTACTCAGGCGTGAAAACAAGCGATTCGTCATTGCGACGCTTGCGATTCATTCCCCAAAGGAAAAAGTATTCACCGGTTTTTTCCATATATATGATGCCGCGCGTCTTCGGATAGCCGAAAAGCGGAACCTTCTGCTCGGTCAGTCCGAATGCGCTTCTGTATGTGTGCGAAAAGTAAACGGTGCGCCCGTTGATCATCATGAATCCGACCGGGAATGGATCGGAGGAACTGCGGTTGAAGAAAGAGCCGTTGATGGCGACGGATGCGCCAGTGCGGCGCGCCATCGAAGCAGTTGTTTCAAGCGAATCGAGCCGATTGTTGGCGAGGATGGGCCTTATGTCTATTCCAGGTTCGCTGAGCGAGATCTTTACGACATGCGCATGAAGAGGCAATCCGTTTACCGTCATTCTGATATGCGAGTAATTGATGCCAGGAGCGATGGCTTTGTTCCAGCGCTCGATCGTTTTGAAACTCGCAGCCCGCGCTGGAGAATATGCGACAGCGAGCGTTAGCAATACGATTAACGCGCTAATGAACCGGTTGAATTTAGCTCCGCTATGCAGCATAATGTCCTGACAGGCAAAAGGCGCAAAGATATATGAAAAGAATATGTAAAAACATATCCACCGTCGGTCAAACGCGCGCCATAAGCCGCTCGCCTAAGTGATTATAGCGATATAAAAAAGGATGAAAATGATTATGGAGATAAAAAGTCCGGCCCTGACGGTTGACGCGGCAATCATAATCGACGGCAAATTCGCGCTTATAAAACGAAAGAATGAGCCTTTTAAAGGAATGTGGGCGCTGCCAGGAGGATTCGTCGACCTGGGCGAAAGCGTAGAAGACGCAACACGGCGGGAGGCAAAAGAGGAAACCGGGCTCGATATCGAGTTGATCGCGCTCCTCGGCGTCTATTCCGATCCTAAGCGCGACCCGCGCGGGCACACAGTCTCCGTCGTTTATCTCGCGAAGCCTGTCGGCGGCGAGCTTAAAGCAGCGGATGACGCCGCCGACGCTAAACTCTTCGCGCCGGAAGACGACCCGCTTCTCGCTTTCGACCACGCCATCATTCTTAACGACGCGCTCGAAGCCGCAAAACGCCTGGATTTCATGTAATCGGAGTTCCCAATATCAAAGATATAAAAATCGATCCAAATGGAAAATTCGGCCGCTGGTTCGAAGACGAATACGGCCTGCCTGCGTATGACTACACGTGCGATCAGGACGCCGAACCGGAAGCGACTGCATTCACAACCCAAGGCGGCTCAAATCTGCACTGGCACCAGATCGGCAACGACCGAATAACCGCGATCGTCACAAACCGCGGCTACGCTCAGGCGCTCGAGTCTTCCAGAGGAATCCAATGGCTGAACTATCACGACCCGGAAAGGCTATGCCCGGGAGCCGGTATCGCGCTTGTGTTCGATAGCAATAAGATACGGACTGACTTGTATAAACCCGGCGCTCCGCTCGATGGTTACCGACGCGTCTTCGGAACCGGATATTTCAAGAAAGTCAAAATGATCGGAAAGATGCAGTTCGAACACCGGATATTCGCGCCTTTCGGCGACGATCCGGTCCTGATAGGAGAGATCACCGTCTCAAACAAAACCGATTCCGAACGTAGCGCGGAAGTTCTGGAATTTTTCGGCGTGAATCTGCACTATATGGCGCAGGCAAGCGTTTACATGACGCGCAACAGAATAAGTTACGGCCATTCAGGTGTCGAAGACTTCGCGGCCAGCATATTGCGGAGGTCTTTCGCGATCGGCATGCTCGATGCTGAAGCGCGTCGGACACGCTTCGCCGAACGGTTCAAATTCGACCCGAAAGTATCGGATGACGGAATCATAATGCTGACTCCGCATTTTATCGGCGGGCGCAAGCCGGCGCCGGACGCTCGCGACGCTCGGAACTACTATCCTAAAACCATTTTCGCAGCGCCGCTGAATTTCAACTCCGAATCTCACTATTACGATGCTAACTCGCTAATGACAACAAGCGGAGAATTCAGAAACAAACCGGAAACTTCGTGTAATAACAGCGATTTGATTCACCTTCCATGCCTATGCCTTGGCGGTCCCGTCAACATTGCCCCGGCGGGCGAAGCTGGCGACTCAACTCGATTATTATTCATTTTCGGATATGAAAATCCGGAATATATTAAACAGTTAGTCGAAAAATATAGAGCCGAATCAAGCGAAACAGGTGATTTGTTAGCCAAAACGGCTGAATCGTGGAAAAAACATACGCCGGTGTTTTCAATTCCGGCCTCAATCGATAGTGAATGGATTTCCCGCGAAACGCGCTGGCACGCGTATTACGCTCGCAGCGCGTTTTTAAGCGATGAGCATTACGACTGCCACTTTACCCCTCAGGGCGGCGCATATGAGTTCCTGCACGGCCTACGCGGCGCCGTGCGCGACTACGCGCTATTTCTCGCCGGCCTTATCTACATCGCTCCGGAACGAGCGCGCGAACTGCTCGAATATTGCTTCCGGACAATGACGCCTTCCGGACGCCTAATGTACGCAACATCCGGTTTCGGCAACGCAACAGGCGCAGTCGCGCACGAAAGCCCAAGCGACCTGCAGTTGTTTCTGCTATGGGCGCTCACCGAATATTTGTTTTTTACGCGCGACTTTACATTCTTAGACCATGTGATTCCCTTCTATCCACGCGGCGAAGAAAAATCAACAGTACGGGAACGCGTTACGCTCGCGCTCGATTATCTGTATGGAACAATCGGTTTCGGCGAACACGGATTGATACGAGTCGGAGACGGAGACTGGAGCGACGGGATTTCACTTTTTGCGCGCGACAGGCGCCGATTTGTCGCACAAGGCGAAAGCGTTTTCAATTCAGCGCTTGCGTTATATGTCCTGCCGCGCGTAGCCGACCTGCTCGACGACTGGAACCCAGCCGCCGCCGCGCTCGCACGCGAGAATTCTGAGTCGATTAAACAAAGCGTTCTTAAATGCTGGAACGGAAAGTGGTTCTATCGCGGCTATGACGGCGCCGGGCATCCGATTGGAAATAAACATCTTTTTCTCGAACATCATGCATGGCTGCTGATTTCGCGAGCTCTGCCGGACGATATGGCGGCTTCGGTCATAAAACATATTTATGAAATGCTCGACGAGCCGTCACCGTTCGGCCAATACGTGCTATACCCGCCAAAGAAATCGTTCATGAACATACTAAAACCCGGCTGGGACGTGAACGGCGGCGTATGGTTCGCGATGAATTATCTTCTCACTTGGGGTTACGGCTGTTACGACCCGGATAAGGCTTGGGCCTCGCTGCGCAAAAATTCGCTTGCGATGAAAGCGACGGTCGATCCGAGTATCTGGTATGGAATCTGGAGCGCTCCCGACTGTTTCAACGCGAACCACGCTCAGCGGCCCGGTGAAACATATTTCCATCTGCCGACTCCGACAACGGATTTTCCAATAATGAATCTGAACGTTCACGCAGTGTATCTCGCCGCTCTGATAAAGCTGTGCGGAATCGAGCCGCAAAAAAGCGGCATAACCGTGAAGCCGTTGCTGCCATTCGGAGATTTCAGCATGAGCGCGCCGACATTCGACCTGTATGTCAAAAACAACAAAGTGGAATTCAATAATCGTTTTTCGAAATAATCAGCCTGAGCGCCGCGATCAGATATTGCCAGGCACAAAACCGAAATAGCGTCCCATCCAGTAAGGAGTGATAACGTCGACGCCGGCGAACTGCCTTCCGTCGTCGGAATCCGGCCATTTTGTGTTGACCCCGTACGGAGCGCGCTGCCAAAAGAAATCCTCCATCATCCGGTACTGAACCGGAACGGGCTCGCAGGCCATAGTCGAATGTCCGGGCACGGTTGGAATATCGATCGGGTCGACAACCTTATATGTGGTTTTCGGGCCGCGCGGGAATATGATAAGCGCGGAAACAGCATCGAAAATTTTATCAGGATCGCGTCTGCCCTGAGCGGCAAGATACTGCCATGTGAAGTGCGGATTCTTCTCGCGTCCGGCGCGGCGCTTCGTCGGCGCATCGCATCCGTTCTCCATCGGCGCCTTGTCTTCCCACAGAAATCTCAGAACTTCCCTGTATCTGTTCCTCAGGCTTTCGTTCTTCTCATACCAGACGAGGTCGTAATAGTTGTTGAACAGCAAATTCATATTGAACCAGGCGGTCTCGTAATAGCCGATGAACGATTCACCGTAAACATATAGCTTCTTGAGGAATGAAAGGTAGTTTCGCTCGAAATCGCGGCCGGGTTCCGGGTTGGGGTCTTTAGAGATAAGATTCAGGTATCGTGCGCGCCACATCTCCCGGGATTTTTCGTCCGGCGCTACGTTTGCGGCGAGATCGAACCAATTAAGAAGCAGAGCGGCGTTGAAACCATTCTGCATTCGGGCGGCACTGTTATAAGGATCGTAATGCTTTACGCCTTCCGCGTCGGAAATTGCGTATCCTGACATCAGCCCGTGCCTTGTCATAATGCCGTCAGGATCGACAACCCGCATCTTATTATCCCATATGTGGGTGGCCATCGAAACAATATTCTCGGCGGCGCGCTTTCTGAATTCCTGATCGTCGACGACGTCGTAAACTGCTGCGTTGCCCCAGAACACGCCGGTATACTGGTCGCGGCTCGCGGTTGTCAAAACGCGCCAGCCTTTGTAGGGACCGTCTTTTACAAGATATCTGTGCTCGGCTTCGTTCGGAATGATATGAGGATGGTCGGCTTTGCCAACCCACTCGTCGTTTTCATATGCGCGGCCTATCAGGCCGGGCACGCCGGTGATTTCGCGAAGACGGGTTGTCGCTGCGAGCGACTTATCAAGATTAGCTCGGGCGTATGGCTCTTTAGTGACAGCATAAAAATATGCTGCTCCGGCAAGATAAGTGCCCGTCCATATCGCTGAGTCTCCATAGTTGTAATAGGCGCCTTTAGGATCAATCTCAACAGTCAGTCCATAAGGAGAAAAACGATCCTGATAATCCTTGTTGTATTCACGGGCCTTCGCTTCGAGCCAGCCTGCCTTCGAAGGATCGGTCGCAGCGCGAATCGCATAAAATTCTTTCGCCGAAGCGCCGGAGGCGTCTTTTGCGGACACAATGAAAATGACAATCGCTTCTTTATCGGGAGACGCTGTGACTGTGCAGTCGTCTGAAATCGAAAGCCATGCAGGAGCGCCTTCTTCCGTTGGAGCCTTCGCGCCGAACTTCGCGGCGCCGCCGTCATAAAAAGTTCGCGCGCGCTCGATAGCGCATCCGGAATATGGAGGGACGCCGCCCTGCCCTTCGATTTTAACGGTTGTCTTTTTGCCGGGCTGCGCAACAGGCAGATCGCCGTATAGCAGTCGAAACTTGGCGTCCGTGACAGCGAACAAAATAGTTTCTTCGACGCTCTTTCCCGATGAATCAACCGCTTTTACCTTTGCGGAAGTTCGCGAAACAGCTAAAGGAGTGCCGACGATTGTTCCGTCCGGAGTCAGATTCAAACCGAACGGCAGCTGCCCTGAAGTGACTTCCGTTTTCAGCGGCGCCTGTAACCCGTCGAATGACAGGCTCTGCTCATACCTCAACCCGACCGGAATATTATCAGCGCCGGAAATTTTGATTTTTGACTCCGCCATAGAAACTCTTGAAAAAATAAACAATGTCGAGATGGCAATCAAAATAACATTCACTTTTTTTAGATTCATTATAAATACCCGCATAACTTTCAAAATTCCGGATAGACCGCGCATCCGGTTGTTTTGATTCTATCACAAAAACAATTCAGGTCGAATCATAATTAAAAAAAGCATTGTTCACTTGCATCCAAACTCCGGCGCGCTTGACTTTTGACTTCGATTAACCATAATTTTGATTGCAAAAGAGAGGCGCCGGTCGATTTTTGTTCAGGTCTACGGCAGACTCGCAGTAATTTGGGCGTATAGCTCAGCGGAAGAGCGCTTGCCTTACAAGCAAGATGTCCGCGGTTCAATCCCGCGTGCGCCCATAATCGAATTTCTAAAACCCAACAGTACTTTTTTTGATTTTGTATATGTAAGCGTTCATTCACAAATCAACGCAAAGTTTCTATCGAACATTTTTTATCCGGTTCGAAGACATATATATTCGTTCCAGCGCCGTCATCTGGCAGGAAATAGAATTTACCATCTATTAAAGCCATTCCCTCTCGGGTGGCGTCGTTTCCATTCGGCAGAACCGGCAACCCGAACGTACGCGCTACCTGCCACGTGTCGAGTCGGATGAAATCAACAGCGCGATTTCCGGAACACGCGAGAAAAACATTCCAGACTTTGCAGTCCTGATAGCCGTGATCCGTCGGGTTGGGCCGTTTCTCAATCAGGCTGCCGTCTTCTTTCCATTGATAAAATATTTTTGCGTCCCAGTTACCGCCGTAAAGTATTCCGCCGCCGTCTGTCGCAACAATTCCGATATGGTCGGCAACGGGAAACTTTTTAATCGTTTTCAGCGTTACAGGATCGATTTTGAGAACTTTTGACGCCGTTTCCTTAGCATACACGGCAATTGCGACCCATAGAAATTTGCCGTCGAACTGGAGACCGCTTGCATGATACATGAAGTTTTCAGACAGGTTCCTCGTTTTGACTGTCTTGAAAGTGCGGCGGTCGATTTTCCATAGAAGCCCTGATGTTGTGTTCTTATCAACAGACGTTATGAAGATCGAATCTGTTGAAAAAGTGATGCCTTGAACGTGGAACAAGTCGTCCGGTATCGGGCCAATTGTACCGGCAGCCGCAACTCCACACGACTGAGACGCGAATGCGCCGGATGCGAGTAAAAATTCAAATAAAAGCGAAGCTATGAAAATCCGAAAGCATATTGCGCATCTCGATTTCTTTGTCATTTAATTAATCCCAATGTTATTTTATTTGTTCGACAACAGGAACGAAATCGCATTTTATATTTCTCTCAGCGATTGAACAGATTTTGTAACCCCAGGATGAATCGTCAGGTATCTGCGCGCTGGCTGATGTCACTGTCATAAAATCAATGCTGCCTACAACGCGTTCCGTATTGCTGTGAATATGTCCTGATAGATAATATTTAACGCGATATCGTTCGAGAAGCGAAAGAACATCCGCGGCAGGAACGAGCTCCGGCGTAATCTTCTTATCGATATTAGCGAAACCATTCAAAGGGCTGTGATGGGCCAAGCAGATTATTGTAAATCCGCTTTTGTCGGCCGCTGACAACTGCGCTTTCAGCCACTCGAATTGCTTAATGCCCATCGCGCCTTCAGCGTACGAACCCATTTTGTTCATGAGCGGCTGATTCATGAAGTTTCTGAACGGTTTCGGCCAATCATAAGTATCTATTGATACAAACAGGTAATTCCCGATACGAAAAGCATAGTACAGCGAACCGAAATAGTCATTCCAAAATACGGCGCCGTCCTGTTTAGGATTCTTGTCGCTTGTCGTGTAAAGATCGTGATTTCCCGGCGCAATAAAAACTGGGATCTTTATATCATCCAAAATTTCCTGATAGGCTTCCTTGTACTCGTTCTTATAATCGCCGGGCACTGAAACGATATCGCCGGTCATAATGACGAACTGTGCGCCGCTCGACGCCGCTTCGGTGAATATTTTCAGTCTTCGTTCCTTGGGCTTGATCGTTGATTTCGACATAGAAGCCCTTGGATCGCCGACGTGGCTGTCGCTGATGTATGCAAACTTTATTACATCCGGAGCGCTTGCGATGATCCAGACGCTTCTCGGTTGAATATCGGCAATCTCGCCTGATTCGCTCTTCACAGTCACTTTAAAATCATACAAACCGGGCTTAATGTCTGCTTTGAAACCGGCTACATACGATTCATTTCCTGAACTGAGAATATCGGAATCGAAAATATCGTTCACATTCGCGTCAGCGTCTATCAAAGCGGCTTTAATAAGCTTATTTCCGGCGCTAAGCCTTATTGTCATCGTGTTTCCGGATGAAAGATTGACTATCTCCGGGTTGGCGAGCGTCGGTTGCTGAATGACAGTGACAGGAACGGCATATGCATTTGCCGCAATGAATAACAAAATAAGGCACGTCATCAAAACGGTCTTTGTATTATTTTCTGAACATATTTTTATCATCATTAAAACTTCACGCTCACTGATTTGCCGGAATATTTAACAGAGCGGTCCGGCTTGGCTTCCGGCTCCAATCCGACACCGTGTTCGGAGCCGACTACAACGATGTTGAACGATCTTGATTTCAACATCCCGGGAAACGCGCCTTTGCGTTCGCCGATCGTGACGGACTTCGCGGTTTCGTTCCAACTGATCGGAATGACGGCATAAGAGCCTTTCTCATAGTTATAGTTGTCGTTTTCATCTTCATAGATGACGAATTTCGAGTCAGCGCCGGGATAAATCCGCAACTCAATCGGGTCCGACGGCTTTTCCGTAGCGTACTGAAGTTTCGGGCCAAGCGGCACGATTGAGCCGGCGCGGACATAAAGCGGCATAATGCTGATCGGCGACATTGAGTCGATGGTCTGGCCGCCGGCGAGCTTTTCGCCGGTCCAGAAATCGTACCATCCGGCAGATACCGGCAGGTAAACCTTCCGGCTTTTAACCTTCCAGTCATGTAATATCTTAACTTTCACTTCGGATTTCGTGTCCTTTATCAATTGCGCGATCGCGTTGACCTTCTCCTTGTTATACATGGGAACCGTCACCGGATTAACGAGGAACGACGGACCGAACATGAATTGGTCATCAATGCCATAAACATTCCGATCGTTCTTAAAGTCGAAAGGAAGCCCGCGCATCATGGTGTAACCGTCGTTTGTGATTTCCCAGGCGACCGAATAAATGTACGGGAGCATGCGGTAGCGCAAGTTGTCGAATTTTTCGAGAGAATCGTAAGCCCAATCGCCTTTGGAGCCGAACTGCCAGATCTCGCGAGGCGTGTGTGTGCCGTGAGATCGGAAAATCGGACAGAACGCTCCGAACTGGAACCAGCGGACGTACAGTTCGCGGTACTCGTCGTTTTTACAGCCGTCAGCGTAGCGGACAAAGAATGCGCCAATATCCGTCGTCCAATAAGGAATTCCGGCCATGCTGAAGTTGAGACCTCCGGAAATCTGTTTGCGCAGAACATCCCACTGCCCCTCGATATCGCCCGACCATGTCACCGCGGCATTGCGTTGCTGGCCGGCAAAAGCCGATCGCGTAAGTATGAAAACGCGCTTATTAGGCGCTTCCCGCCGTTGATTTTCATAGACGCCCTTTGTCGTCATGAGCGGGAAAGTGTTTACATATCTTGCGTTTATACCGAGTGATATATTGTTCATGCTTTTTATCGCGGCTGCGTGCTCCTCTGGATTCCTGCCGCCTGTGATTTCAGGCTCTGTCGCGTCCATCCACCAGGAATCAATTCCTTTTGAGAAAAGGCCCTTACTCGCATATTTCCAGAATATGTTTCTGGCCTCTTCGCTGTGCGCGTCATAATAAGGGGAATACTTTCCTTCCGGACTTGTCACAATGTGTCCCTTTTTTCCCATTTCTTTGAATATTTCGGAGCCCGGCTCGAATTTTGGCCATATTGATATCATAACGTGAAAATTCATCTTGTGCAGTTCGTCAAATGCCTTCTTGGGATTGGGATAAAACTCTTCATCGAACTTCATCGCTCCCCATCCGTATTTGCCCCAATACATCCAGTCCTGAACAATGTTGTCAATCGGCAGCTTACGGTCTCTGTATTCCTTCCCTATATCGACTAATTCCTGATCCGTCTTGTATCGCTCCTTGCTCTGCCAGTATCCGTAGGCCCATTTCCCAAACATAGGCGCTGCGCCTGTTAAGTCGCGATATCCTTTTATCGCCGAATCCATATCGGGACCGTATACAAAATAGTAATCAATCGCATCAGCCACATCGGCCCACAAAGACATCCCGTCCGCTCCGTCGTGAAATTTGCAAAGCGAGTAATTGTCCCAGTAAATCCCATAGCCGTTTGTCGACACCAAAAAAGGCACGATGACAATCGTGTTCACCTGCGCCATGGCGACATCGTGATTGCGCCAGTTCATGACACCGTCCTGATACTGCCCGAGGCCATAAAGCCCTTCGGTCGGCGTCAACTCGAACGTCTGTTTTGCGTTATATGTTTTTTCTTTGGAGACCAAGACTGGCGGCATATCCCTGCCGCCGTCTTCGCGTTCTCGAAGTATTATGTTGCCTTTCAAGTCTGAGAACACAATCGCGCCTGTCTTCAAGGAAACCTTGGCGATAACTTTTTTCGTGGTAAGTATGGCATAATCGGCATCTGCGGTCAGCCGCCATTCCGGCGTCGGCCGCTTCTTCGGCAACACTACGAGACTTTTAGTTTTCACGACGGACCCTGTCGGCGTATATAGAACGCGAAAAATTCCGTCCGTGACGGCCTGTGTCTTCAGAACGCCGCCCGGCAGATTGAGTATCAGTCCATCTTTCGTCTTTGTGTAATTTTTCGACGGCGTGGCAGCCTCCGAAACAGACATCGCAGAAAGCGCGATCAGAAACGCCGCAATCGCATACCACTTCACTTTTTTCATTTATTGAATCTCCGCTTTCTTTAGTTCAGTTCAGTCAAATACTATCCCATTAGATTTTTCACATCAATACCAACGCAAATCGGAGTTATTAAATAAATTGACGCGATTGAAAAAGAAACGCGTATCACCAGTTTTTACGTCCGCCGGATTTATCGAATATGGCGTCTATAAGCCGCATATTCAAAACGGCCTGCCCGGCGTCGGTTAGAGTCTGACGGCCTTCACGCACGGCGTCACAGAAAGCCTGCAACTGGCAATGATATGTCGTAATAGCAGGAACGCGGATGTTGTCGACACGCAATCCGCGCTGAACGAGAAAAAGATATACATCCTTGATAGTATTGCCCTTCTGCCACGCCGGGCAATACGGCATATCCAGGAAAATGGTTCCTTTCGAGCCTCTGATAAACGCGGAGACCGGAAACAGCAGATCGATGCTACACCCTATATTCCCGAAGACGCCGTTATCAAATTTCAGCCGCGCCACCGTAGTTCCGTCCACGCCGGTTTCCGTAAATGTCGAATGCGCCCATTTGACTTCAGCTTCATCGCAGCCGGCTATCCACCGGCAGAAGTTGACGGGATAACAACCTGTGTCCATAAGAGCGCCGCCTGCGAGCCGCCCGAACATTTGCGGTTTGCTTCGGTCTTTAATCCGATTATTAAATACGGAGTATATCTCTATCACTTCGCCTATGTCTCCGGAGCGAACGATTTCCTCGATCTTTGCAGCGAGCGGATGATATCGATAGTGAAACGCTTCTGCAAACGTTAAACCAGTAGCCTTAACCTTATCCGCGATTTCCTGCGCTTCACCGGCGCTTGAAGCCACCGGTTTCTCGCAAAGAACATGCTTCCCGGCGTCGAGCGCCTTGATCGCCCATTCCTTATGCATCGCGTTGGGCATGGAAATATAAACGCAGTCAATATCCGGGTCTGCCACAAGCGAATCGTAATCGCCGTATGCTTTAGGAATGTTATATGTTTGAGCATAAATGGCGGCTGAATCGATATTGCGGGATGCGACCGCCGTAAGCTGCATGCCTTCAATTTTGCCTACCATCGGCAGGAAAGCAAATTTGTTAACGCCAGCCGTTGATAATATCCCGAATCGAAGATCTTTCATTTATTACTCTCCCGCCGCTGTAATTCCCGTCAATTATTTCCAACAAGATAATATATCAAAAATCAAAAAAGCTTTCAAAAAATATTACTTATAGCGAAATCACCCGCAGTGATTCCCATATTGTTTCAGTAATCGCTTTACTTTATTCATTTCAGCCTTATACTCATTTATGATGGTTGTAGTTTTTCAAAACTTAAGCGGACGGTTGATCGGATTTGTTTTTTGTGTGTATATGCCGGAAATGACGGCATAACTGAGTGTCAATTATAACTCAATACCCCAAATATCTGATGTCATTACAAACTATCCGCAAATCCGAACGGAACTTATGCATTCCGGACGGAGCGCCCGTTTCGGCGTAAAAGAATTTGCGTTGAAACTGAGTCGCGATGCATCCAGCGTCGTTTTTCCGCTGGGAACCGCGTCAATAGCGCGGGCATGCGTCAACATGGAAAATATGACATCGGACAGCGAACGAAAAACAACGGCCATGGGCCGGCGGTTCGCAAAATAAAAGGAAACGGCGGCAAAGCCGCCGTAAGTGAAAGTTGTTATGAATTTTGAAGAGTTAAATCTGATTTCCCCACTGCTTAAAGCGGTGAAAGCGGAAGGATACGAAACGCCGACTCCTATTCAGGAACAGGCGATTCCGCATGTTCTGGCAGGGAAAGACATCCTCGGATGCGCGCAAACCGGAACGGGCAAAACCGCCGCGTTCGCATTGCCGATCCTTCAGAAGCTTTGCGAGAAGCAAAGTCCGATCGGCCGCCCGATTCGCGCTCTGACGCTCACGCCGACCCGTGAACTGGCCTCGCAGATCGGCGATAGTTTCGCCACTTATGGCAAAAACACCGGCCTTCGCCACTTGGTCATTTTCGGCGGCGTTAACCAGCGCCCGCAGGCCGCAGCCCTTCATCGCGGCGTTGATATTCTCATCGCGACTCCCGGCAGACTCCTCGATCTGACTTATCAAGGTCTGATCAATTACTATGCTCTCGAAGTGTTCGTGCTCGACGAAGCCGACCGCATGCTCGACATGGGCTTCATCCACGACGTCAGAAAAATCGTCGACCTGCTTCCCGAAAAAAGGCAGACGCTGTTTTTCTCCGCGACTATGCCGAACGAGATCAAGAAATTCGCAGACAATATCCTGCACGACGCCGTTCAAGTAGCCGTTGCGCCGCCCTGCTCCACTGTCGACCTCATCGATCAATCGGTTTTCTTCGTCGAACGGATGGACAAACCGAATCTGCTCGCCCATCTGATGAAAGATCCGAAATTCAATCGCGTTCTCATCTTCACGCGCACTAAACACGGCGCTGACAAAGTCGCGAGCAATCTCGGCCGCAACAACATCAGAGCGGAAGCGATTCACGGAAACAAAGCTCAGAACGCCCGTGAACGCGCCCTCGATATGTTCAAGCAAGGCAGAATTCGAGCGCTCGTAGCCACTGATATCGCCTCGCGCGGCATCGATGTCGAGAATATCTCTCACGTCATCAATTACGATCTGCCGAACGAATCTGAAAGCTACGTTCACCGAATCGGCCGCACAGGCCGCGCGGGCGCAGCCGGCGCAGCTATCGCTTTCTGCGACTCGACCGAACGGCCTTTCCTCGTTGATATCGAGCGGCTTATCAAGAAACGCATTCCTCACGCGATTGCTAATCCGTTCAGGTCGCATATTTCTCCTCCGTCTCCGACGGACCTTGAACCTCGCAGACAGACGCATGGCAATTTTAACAGCGGCTACAGACCGGTTCTTTCTCCCGCAGAGCGCAGCGGCGGCTCAAGACGCGGAGGCGGCAGCGGTTTCAAGGGCGACGGTTACAACAAGCAACGCAGCAGCTCACGTCCGGTTAACCGCGGCATGAAAAGCAAATAAGCCGTTTTACTTCTTAATAAGCTTCAAATAGCAGTTTTGAAAAGCCCTGAATAAGGGCTTTTTTTGTCTGTTTGGCAATTTAATGCGAATAAGCATTCAATCCGTTGTCGCGCGGATTGCTGTGCCCAAATATGATGCGCAACTCATAATGACATAAATAAATAAAATCGCTATAATTCATATCCTGCCGCGGGCGGTTGTTTAAGAAAGAAAAGGTGGTCTCAAATGCACAATTCACATAAAGACAATATATCCGGACTTTTTACATTACTGGTTTGTTTTTGTCTTCTGTCCACTACGCTGTCTTTGCTTGCGACTCAACGAGTGATGAGCGCTGAAACATTGAAGAAGCCGCTGCTTGTCGCGCACAGAGGCGCGAATCTTGAAGCCGACGAAAATACCTTGAAGGCTTACAAACTCGCGATTCAATACGGAATGGATTATATCGAGTGCGATCCGCGGCTCACCAAAGACGGCGTCTTCGTTATCATGCACGACGGCAATGTTAACCGAATGACAAATGGAACAGGAAAGATTTCCGACATGACGCTGGCGGAGATCAGAGCGCTAAAAACCAGGAACGGCGAACAAATCCCTACGCTCGAAGAAGTTTTGTCGCTCGCTAAGGAAAATGGAGTTCGCGTTTATCTCGACACAAAAGGATTCGACGATTCATACATGGAGCAACTTGTCGCGCAAGTCAAAAAATCGGAAATGAGCGACAAGGTTATGGCTGGTCTTTGGATGATCGAACAACTCAAGTTCATGCAGAAGAATTACCCTGAGATTGCCAAGAGCATCCCCTATCCCACGCCTATGTCGAGTATGAAAACAGCGAAAAAGTCTGGCGCGAACTGGGTCGGCACGATTTTGGATCAAGCTACCCCGGCGGCGATTAAGAAAGCCGACGAAGCCGGCCTTAAAATGATTACGCTGGAGATTAATGACAAGGAAACAATGATTCGTAAAATCAATGATGGCTTGCAAGTCATTCAGACAGACGACCCGAAGCTCCTTCGTTCGGTCATCGATGAAATGTTCGTATCAAAATAGGTCATTTCGGAAAAACATCGCTATTTAATAGTTAACGGCTTTTCATTAATAATAGCTTACCGGATATAAGCGCACAGGCCCGATTAGCCCGGATTCCATAGGTTGCCAATTCGACGCATCGAAGGATTTATAATTTACATCGACAATATTCGCGTCTCTGAAATATTTCCATCTCGCTCCGCGTTTCTCAAGCGAAATAATGCGGTTTGCAGAAAGATTTGTAACTTCAATTTCCAGTTTATTTGCTCCTTCTTTAACGAACCTATATGCAGGAATACGGAAAGGCGCGCTCCATACAGTTCCGATCTCATGTCCATTTAATCTGACTCGCGCGCTTTCAGCGACGCGGCCGAGGTCTATCATCCAGTCATCCGCCTTAAAAGCCGGCATCTGAAAATCTATCGAATAAACACCAGTTCCGGAAAAATATTTCTCATTTTTACCTCCGAACTCCGTCCACGATATGAGTTTTGATATCTTCCGTTCTTCAGGAATTATCGCGCCGCCCTCAATAAACTTAACATTCCATTCGCCGGTTATTTCAAACGGCTCTTTTCGCATAGATATATACTTCCACGCGTCTTCCTTATCATACGCATCGTTAAACGTTTGAAGAATCAACGATTCGCCCGGTTCGAGTTGAAGATAAACCTGTGTGTTCGAGTTTTCATCACGCCGCGTTTTTGCGATGCCTTTCTTATAATGCAAAGGATCGAAAATCATCGCTGATTTTGCCTCAACAGCGAGCTGAACCCAGCCATCAAGCGGCTTAGCGCCTAAGTTCGACATGAAATATAAATTACCGTTTTCATTAATTCTTCTTATGAATTTAATTCCATTATCGACAACCTGTTCTCTTTTCACATTCGCACGGAGCAGCGCATCTTCAATGTTATTGCCTATGAGAATGAGCCCGCCGCCTGTTTTCGTTTCGGACATTTCAGGTTTTGATGATATCGGCGCGCCTGATTGCCGTATCAGTTGTTTCAATTTATCGCGGCGCTGTTCAAGGTTGCCGTAACCCGGAACATCAGACGGGATGCCCCCTTCAAAAATCACAACGGCGCCTTTTTTTGCGAGACTTAGTATTTTCTCCATTGTTTCAACAGGAATATGCCCTGTTCCCGGAATCACGAGCGCGCGCCAAGTTGAATTTCCTGAAATTAACTGTCCGTTATCTACATCGAATTTCGTAAGAAGCCTGTCTGAAACAAAATCAAACGTATAACCGCGCGCCCACAAAAAGTCGGCTGTCTTTCCGAACTCGCTCTTGTAGAGCCATTCCGAGGCGTCATGCACAGTAAACTGCATTTCCAATTTCCGAGCTTCTCCGATTTTAGAAAAATTGTCGTGAATCGGCCAATAAAGAAGAACATCATTTTCAGAGCGTCCAGATTGAAGAAATGATTGGACACGCGAAATATATTCCGTTAGTTTAGGAAAATCCTTATA
>Ga0172379_10005011_pt1 | contig 18901 bp, 18 predicted proteins | sample GrowelOW334metaG_FD_119756 | JGI IMG/M metagenome (GOLD analysis project Ga0172379, IMG submission 119756) | Groundwater microbial communities from an aquifer near a municipal landfill in Southern Ontario, Canada - Groundwater well OW334 metaG | ecosystem: Environmental > Aquatic > Deep...
CAAACTCCTGTGCCTCTGCGTGGACGTGCTGCGCTCGAGCCAACCGTGGAATCCAACCGGTCGGCCATCGCCACAAGCATCCGACCAGAAGCCTTCTCCTTACATGCTGCCTTTTTCTTCTTCCCTTCCAAAGACCGTATCTCCGGGGCAGTGCGCGAATATGCACCTCCCGAGCGGTCGCCCGAAAAAAATCTGGTAGCCCTCTCACACCCCGTTAGGCTGCGCCTCTGAATTCGGTCAATCCCGACACAATCATCATGGAACCTACAGGCGACATCGCAGTCATTGGCCTGGCCGTCATGGGCCAGAACCTCATCCTCAACATGAACGACCACGGCTTCACCGTCGTGGCCTACAACCGCACCACGTCGAAGGTGGACGACTTTCTCGCCAACGAGGCCAAGGGCACCAAGGTGCTCGGCGCGCACTCCATCCCGGAGCTGATCAGCAAGCTCAAGCGCCCCCGCCGCATCATGCTCATGGTCAAGGCCGGCAAGCCGGTGGATGAATTCATCGAGACGCTCCTGCCGCACCTCGAAGCGGGCGACATAGTGATTGACGGCGGCAATTCCCTCTTTGGCGACACGGACCGCCGCGTGAAGTATCTCGAAGGAAAAGGCTTTCAATACATCGGCACCGGCGTGTCCGGAGGTGAAGAAGGCGCGCGGCGCGGGCCTTCCATCATGCCCGGCGGCTCGCCCTCGGCGTGGCCGGCGGTGAAGCCGATCTTCCAGGGCATCTCGGCCAAGGTGGACGATGGCGCGCCCTGCTGCGACTGGGTGGGCGAGGGCGGTGCGGGCCATTACGTGAAGATGGTCCACAACGGCATCGAGTATGGCGACATGCAGCTCATCTGCGAGGCCTACAACATCATGAAGCACGGCCTCGGCCTGACCGCCGACGAGATGCACGAGGTGCTCAAGGAATGGAACACCGGCGACCTCGACAGCTACCTCATCGAGATCAGCCGCGACATCCTCGCCAAGAAGGACGAGGACGGCTCCCCGCTCGTGGACAAGATTCTCGACACCGCCGGCCAGAAGGGCACGGGCAAGTGGACGGTGATCAACTCCCAAGACCTCGGCATCCCCATCACGCTGATGGCGGAGGCGGTTTACTCCCGCTGCGTCTCCGCGCTGAAGGACGAGCGCGTGAAGGCGGCGAAGAAGTTGAAGGGGCCACGCCCGTTCCTCACGAGCATCGCGGCGAACCCCGAGCGCAAGAAGCAGTTCATCGCCGACATTCGCGACGCGCTCTACGCCTCGAAGATCGTCAGCTACGCGCAGGGCTACATGCTCATGCGCGCGGCGGCGAAGGAATACGGCTGGAACCTGAACTACGGCGGCATCGCGCTGATGTGGCGCGGCGGCTGCATCATCCGGTCGCGCTTCCTCGGCAAGATCAAGGAAGCCTACGACAAGAATCCGAAGCTGATGAACCTGATGCTGGACGACTACTTCCGCGGCGAGATCAAGCGCTGCCAGAAGGGCTGGCGGAAAATTGTCTCCACGGCGGCGTTGCGCGGCATCCCGGCTCCGGCGTTTAGCACCGCGTTGAACTTCTACGACCAGTATCGCAGCGCCGTGCTGCCCGCGAACCTGCTCCAGGCGCAGCGCGATTACTTCGGCGCGCACACCTACGAGCGCCTCGACAAGCCGCGCGGCGAGTTCTTCCACACGAACTGGACGGGTCGCGGCGGCAACACCGCATCGAGCACCTACACCGTCTAGCCCGCCTGCGGCATGGCTTCAGCCCGGCGTCCGAATGGGCGCCGGGCTTTTGCTTCCTCATTTCAAGGCGGAGGCAACACAACTTTCTTTCGTCAGATCGAAATCCTGCTTTCAACCGCGCCGGCATTTCCCATCATCACACCATGCTTTCGGACATCCGCTCTGTTCACTTCGTGGGGATTTGCGGCACGGCAATGGCCAGCGCGGCCGCGGCGATGCAGGAGCGCGGCTTCCGCGTCACCGGCTCGGACGCCAACGTGTATCCGCCCATGTCCACCTTCCTCGCCGAGCGGAAGGTGGATGTGACATCCGGCTACGCCGAGCAAAACCTCGCGCACCAGCCCGATCTCGTCGTCATTGGCAACGCAATGGCCCGCGGCAACCCCGAGGTTGAGGCCGTGCTGGACCGCAAGCTGCGTTATTGCTCGCTGCCGGAGCTGCTCAAGGAGTTCTTCATCCGCGGCAAGCGCTCGCTCGTCGTCAGCGGCACGCACGGCAAGACCACAACGACCTCGCTGCTCACCTGGGTCTTCGAAAGCGCGGGGCTGAACCCCAGCTATCTCATCGGCGGCATCCCGACCAATCTCGGTGCCGGCGCGCGGTTCACGGACAGCGAGTGGTTCATCATCGAGGGCGACGAATACGACACGGCGTTCTTCGACAAGCGCAGCAAGTTCGTCCACTACATGCCCGAGGTCGCCATCATCAACAACCTCGAGCTCGACCACGCCGACATCTTCGCGGACGTGGCGGCCGTGCAGAAGACCTTCACCCAGCTCATCCGTCTCGTGCCGCGCAACGGGCTGTTGCTGGCCAACGGCGACGAGCCAAACCTCGCGCCGCTGCTCAACGTCACGCACTGTCCGGTGAAGCGCTTCGGCCTCGGCGAGAACAACGCCGTGCGGGCGACGAACCTCCGGTTCGGCGCGACCGCGAGCGAGTTCGAGCTGCCGAGCTGCAGGTTTCACCTCAACCTCGTCGGCGAACTGAACGTGCGCAACGCACTGGCCGTCGTCGGCGTGGCGAAGCACTGCGGCCTCTCGAACAAGCAGATCCAGGCCGGCTTCGACACCTTCAAGGGCGTGAAGCGCCGCATGGAAGTGCGCGGCGTGGCCGGCGGCGTGACGGTGCTGGACGACTTCGGCCATCACCCCACGGCCATCCGCGAGACGCTCAAGGCGCTGCGGATCAAATTCCCCGGCCAGAAGATCTGGGCCATCTTCGAGCCGCGCACGCAGAGCACGCGCCGCAACGTCTTTCAAAACGACTTCCCCACGGCCTTCGGCGAGGCGGACACCGTCATCATCGCGGAAGTCGCCTTTGCCAATGTCCTCAGGCCCGAGGAACGCCTCGACACAGCCCGGCTCGAATCCGATCTCAAGGCCGGTGGCAAGCACGCGCTCTTCCTGCCCGACGTGGACACGATCATAAACCACCTCGCGCAGCACGCGCAGGGCGGCAACGTGGTTTGCGTCTTCACCAACGGAGGCTTCGGGAACATCCACTCCAAGCTGCTGGAACGGCTGGGGAAACGCTGAGAGCCTGTCTGAAAACTGGGAGGGGTCCTGTTTTCGCGGGAAAGGCCAGATGGCAAGGCGCGACGAAGGAGGATACCCGCAGCGGTCTCCGACTGAGGAGCAACGCAGCCAGATGGCCTTTCCCGCGAAAACCCTCCGGGCGGCGCGGTCTTCTGGCGCTGGCCTGCGTTGGCTCGACCGTCATAGCCCGCTGCGGGGATGCTCCGGTCTCGCCGCCTTGGCCAGCACCAAAATCCCGCACCGCAGGACCCCTCCCAGTTTTCAGACAGGCTCTGAGGCATTCACCTCGCGATTCCGGACCGGCGCTGGAGAGTTCAATTCGGTCGGCGGATTGGAAGGGTCATTCCTGTAACATCCCCCTGTCCTGCTCCGTCCATCCATCCGTTGAACACAAAACCAATTATGCGCACCCTGCCCCGTTTCCTCTTCGCCCTGGCCGTTGCCTTCGCGTTCTCCGTCTTCACCCCCGATGCCCTGGCCAAAAAGAAAGGTCAGGCACCCGTGGACAACGCCCTCAAGGGCAAGATCACCGCCGTGGACAAGGCGGCCAAGACCATCACCATCGCCGACAAGGTTGTCGCCGTGGACGAGACCACCATCATCACCGACTCAGGAAAACCCGTGAAACTCGATGACTTGAAGGTCGGCGTGGAAGCCTCGGTCAGCGTCTTCACGCTCGGGGACAAGTTGACCGCCACAAGCATCAAGACCGGCACGGTCGCCGCCTCCTCCACTCCGGCCAAAAAGAAAAAGAAGTAACACCGTCTTTCCCCCACGCACCCGCCGCAGCTCTGGCTGTGGCGGGTGTTTTATTTGGCGCCGATACTCCTGCGAGCCCGGACGCGTGCATCAAACGGCACAACACAGGCTTGGCTTTTGCCCTGGCTTCCGCTTCCCTCTGGCACCCAACCAACGCCATGACCGACTCTCTCGCAGCCGCGCAAAAGACCTTCCGTGCCATTGCCGCCAACATCGAGACCGTGATGCAGGGCCAGGGCCCCGCCATCCGCCGTTTGTTGACGGCTTTTGCGAGCGGAGGTCATGTGCTGCTGGAAGATTACCCGGGCACCGGCAAGACCACGCTCGCCAAGACACTGGCCCGCAGCATCAGCGCCAGCTTCAAGCGCGTGCAGTTCACGCCCGACCTCCTGCCCAGCGACATCCTCGGCGTCTCCATCTTCAACCAGCGCGAGCAGGCCTTCGAGTTCCGTTCCGGCCCGATCTTCACCAACATCCTCCTCGCCGATGAAATCAACCGCGCCTCGCCACGCACGCAGTCGGCGCTGCTGGAGGCGATGGGCGAGGGCCAGGTGAGCGTCGAGGGCGACCGGCGGAATCTCGACGGCCTTTTCTTCGTCATCGCCACGCAAAATCCCGTCGAGTTCCGCGGCACCTACCCGCTGCCCGAGGCGCAGATGGACCGGTTCGCGCTGCAGTTCAGCCTGGGCTACGTGAGCACGGCCGAGGAGGTCGCCATCCTGTCTGCGCAGGAGAAAACGCATCCCCTCGACAACGCCGGCCCCGTCGTCACCAAGGACGACGCGCTCGCCCTCAAGCGCGCCGTGACCGAAGTGCGCATCAGCGACGAGCTCAAGCACTACATCGTGAGCCTCGTCTCGGCCACCCGCACGGCAAGCGGCGTTTCCCTCGGAGCCAGTCCACGCGCATCGCTCTCGCTGATGAAGGTGGCTCAGGCATCGGCTCTTTTCGACGGCAGCGAGTTCGTGACGCCGGAGCACGTCCAGCAGATGGCCGTGCCGGTCATCGCGCACCGGATGGTGATGGACCCGCAGGCGCGCTTCAGCGGTGTGACGGCACGCAGCGTGGTGGAGGATCTGTTGAAAAAGCTGAAGGTGCCGGCGTGAGCCGGAGCCGGTGAGCAGGCGAGAAAGCGAGAAAGTGAGCACCAAGACCACAGAGCATCGGACGCCAGTCTCACTTTCTCACCTGCCCACTTTCTCACCCGCCCGGGCCTCATGGCTCCAACGCCGGCTCCACGCGAGCTACATGCTCTCTTCGGCCTTCACCTGGTGGTGGAGGCGGCGGTTCACCAAGGCAGGCTGGCTTGTCTTCACGGGCATCTTTCTGACCGGGATGATGGGGGTGGACACGAATCTCTCGCTCGCCTACCAGGCGTTCGTCTTCCTTTGCCTCCTCTTTATCGCGGCCCTCGCCGGAACCCAATTCTCCCGGACGCGGGTGGAGGCGGAGCGCGTCCTGCCGCGCTTCGGCTCCGTGGGCGAACCGGTGAACTACCGCGTCACACTTCGGAATCTCACATCCAAGCCGCAGCGGGGCCTCGCCGTGACCGACGATCTCGCCGATCCGCGTCCCAGCCTCGAGCAGTTCATCTCCACACCGGAACCAGGCGAGGAAAAACGCAACTGGTATGACCGGAACAACGGCTTTTACCGCTGGTCGTGGCTCCTGCGTCAGAATGTTCGCGGCAAGGTCAGCGAAGCCCCCTGCCCGGACCTGCCCCCCGAGGGCTCGGCTGACATCCAGCTCAGGCTCGTCCCGACCCGCCGTGGCGTGCTGCGCTTCGACGCGGTGGCGGTCGCGTGCCCGGACCCGTTCGGGCTGTTCCGGACGTTCGTCCGCGCGCCGCTGCCGCAATCACTGCTCATCCTCCCCAGGCGTTACCCCATCCCGCCGCTGGAGCTGCCCGGCCAGTTGAAATACCAGCATGGTGGCGTGGCCCTCGCCGCGAGCGTGGGCGAGTCGGAGGAGTTTGTGTCATTGCGCGACTACCGGCCGGGCGATGCGCTCCGGCACATTCACTGGCCGAGCTGGGCGAAGACGGGCAAGCCCATTGTGAAGGAGTTTCAGGACGAGTTCTTCACCCGGCACGCGCTGATCCTCGACACGTTTCTGCCGGTGGCCGCGAGCGCGGTGTTCGAGGAGGCGGTGAGCGTGGCGGCGTCCCTGGCCTGCACGGTGCAGGCGCAGGAGTCGCTGCTGGACCTGATGTTCGTCGGGCCGGAGGCCTACTGTTTCACAATGGGCCGGGGAGTGAGCCATCTGGAGCAATTGCTGGAAATCCTCGCCTCCGTGCAGCCATGTCGTGACCGGCAGTTCAACTCGCTGCTGCGGCTCGTCCTGCAACATGCGGGTCAGTTGAGCGGCTGCCTGTGCGTGTTCGTGGAGTGGGATGAGCAGCGGCAGCAGTTCATCCGACGCCTGCGGGAGATGGGCGTCCCGCTGATGGTGTTCGTCGTCACCGAGGCCGGCGCGCCGCGGATGGAGCCGGGGCCGATGTCGGCGGAGCCGGAGCGGTTCCGGCAGCTTGAACTCGGAAAAGTGGCGGAGGAGCTGTCGAAGCTATGAAACCGCCGCCCTTCCTTCTGGCCGCCGCGCTGCTCCTCTGGGGCTGGCAGACGGGCCTGATGGCCTTCGCGATGCTGATGGGCGTGGTGCTGGAAGCGACCCGGTGGATTGACTGGCGCGTGGACTTCAACGTGAAGGACTTCAACCGCGTCGCGGATCTCACGTCGTTGCTCGCCGTCGTGGGCGGCATCTACTGCATCCTCACGCGCGAGGCGACGAACCAGGTGATGCTGCTGTTCCAGGCGATGAGCTTCGCCTCGCAATCCCAGGCGATCAACTCCGTCTCCCAGGCAACGTTCGTCTACTTCCACTGGGTTCCGATGATCCTGTTCCCGGTTGTCGCCGCGCTGGCCTACAGCGGCCACGAACAATACCCTTGGTCCTGCTTTTTCCCCCTGGCCCGGCGGCGCGCGGCGCGCGCGGGACTCACGCAACCGCTCACGCCGGGCATCAACCTGGACTACCCCTACTTCGCCACCGTGCTGTTCTCCGCCTGCCTTGTGAACCAGCGCAACGAATGGTTCTATTTTGCACTGTGCGGAGTCGTGGGCTTTGCACTGTGGGCCACACGACCCCGGAGATTTCATGCCCTCGTCTGGCTTGTGACGCTTGTGCTCGTGATAAAGGCCGGCTATTTCGGCCATCGCGGCCTCAACCAGCTGCAGTCAGTCATCGAGAACAAGGTCGCCTCGTGGGTGATCAACTGGGCGCGACGCGGCGGCGACCACAGCGAGGCCACGACGGCGATTGGCAAAATCGGCCAGCTCAAGCTCTCCGGCAAAATCGTCATGCAGGTCGAGCCCGAGAACGGTCCCGTGCCGCAGCTGCTGCGGGACGCCACCTTCAACCGCTTTCAAAGCCCCCGATGGAGCAACATTGTTCGAAAATCCGAAAGGCAGGTGCAGGCCATCGACGACGGCACAACCTGGCCGCTGCTGTCCAAGCCCGCCACCAACACGGCGGTCATCTCCACCTTCAGTTCACGAAGACAGGCCGTGCTGTCCACACCGCCCGGGACCTCGACGCTGCACGACCTCCCCGTTGACGAAGTCATGACCAATGGTCAGGGGGTCATCCGGGTCAACAACGCGCCGGATTTCCTGCGCTACCGCACCACGTTCGGACCGGGGGAGAGCGTGCAGAGTCCGCCCATTCTGGACGATGCCATCCTTGGCGCGGTGGATCTCCAGGTTCCTCCGGCGGAACTTCCCGCCGTGGCGCAGATCGCTGACGAATTGGACCTGCTGGCGCTGAAACGTCCCGACCGGGTCCATGCCATACGCCGGTTCTTCTCCGCGAATTTCAAATACGGCTCCTTCCTTCCCTCGTCGCTGGTCAAGGTGCCGCAGGGCATGACCCCGCTGGGTTTCTTCCTCCTTAAAAACCGCGTCGGTCACTGCGAGTATTACGCAAGCGCCACCGCCCTGCTGCTGCGCCAGGCGGGCATCCCCGCGCGCTATGCATATGGCTGGTCGGTCCAGGAGCCGGATAAGGGCGTGAACCGGTTCATCGTCCGTGAGCGCCATGCACACGCCTGGTGCCTGTATTGGAACTCCGAGACGAAGACATGGACGGACCTCGACACCACTCCGTCCGACTGGGTGCAAACTGAAAACCAGAACGCGTCCCCATGGGAACCGCTCACCGACCAGTGGTCCCGGGCCTGGTTCGCGTTCTCGAAGTGGCGCTGGTATGGCGCCACGGGGGAGTGGCAGAACTATCTGCTTTTCGCGCTCTTCGGACTCATCATCCTGCTCGCATGGCGCGTTCTGGCCCGGCAACGACGGCGGCGGATTGAAGCCGGCGGTTCAGACATGCCCACGGTCGTGTGCCCGGGACTTGATTCCGAGTTTTACCAGATCGAAACCCGTCTCGACGAGCTGGGGCTGGGCCGTCGCCCGGGCGAGGCCCTCTCCGACTGGCTGGCACGCATCGAGCCACTGGCCAAACTGTCCGTTGAGCCCCTGCGCCAACTGCTCGTGCTGCACTACCGGCTCCGCTTTGATCCACAGGGTTTGTGCAGGGAGGAACGCGAAGCCCTGCGTGGCGGAGTCAACGAGTGGCTGGCGCAGACGAAGCCGGTTTGATCAAGAGCAAGCGCGGACGCCTGCGGCAACCACGTAGCGCAAGCCTCCGGCTTGCCGTGTCGCCGGCGTCCCGCCGGCCCTTTACTCGTAGCGGAGCGCCTGGATGGGGTTCAGCTTCGCCGCCTTGAACGCCGGGAAGAGGCCTGCAAGGACACCGACGGCCACGCTGAAGGCGAACGCCAGCACCATGCTTTCAACGGTGATGACGGGCGTGTTCCCCGTCGGCGAAAGCTTGATGAGTATTTGCACCAGGACGTTGGAGGTGAACAGGCCTGCGACCCCGCCGATGATGGCGATGACCACGCTCTCGACGAGAATCTGCGTGAACACGTCGATGAAGGTCGCGCCCACGGCCTTGCGGATGCCGATTTCACGCACGCGCTCGGTGATGCTCGCAAGCATGATGTTCATGATGCCGATGCCGCCGACCAGCAGGCTGATGGCGGAGATGATGCCGCCGCTCATGCGGTAGTTCTTGATGGCCGTCCCGATGTCCTCGGACCAGTTCTCCTGCGTGCGGAAGGAAAAGTCCTCGATGCCCTTGTGGGAATGCATCAGGACGTTCTTGGCCTGCTGCAGCGCCTCGTCCATCTGGTCGATGTTCGCAACCTTGATCGAAAGCGTGGAGAGGCGCGGATCAGGGACAAACTCCGCCGTGCTGCCGGAGGTGCTGCCGGCGCTGGTGCCGCTGCTCCGGCTGTAGCTGCCGGAGCCGGCCCCGGAAACGCCGGTGGCCGCGCGGAACCGCAGCCACATCGTGTTCAGCGGGATGTAGACCGTGTTGTTTTTCAGGTCATAGACAAAGCCGCCGCTCATGCCGCCGCCCTTGCTGCCCTTGCCGCTGCCGAAACCCTTGCTGCGCTCCGGCCCGGTCTTCGGCTCCACGGGCTTGTCCTTCTGCAACTCGCGCGATTTCCTGTCCTGCTCGCTCTCGTAGCGATCAAACATCCCGATGATCTTGAACCTCTGATTGTTGATGTTCACGAACTCGCCGATGGGAATGACCTCGCGCCCGACCTGCTCCGGTGAGCCGAAGAGCGCATCTCGGACCGCCGTGCCGATCACGCACACGTTGCGTGCATTTTCGTCGTCGATCTCGTTGAACATCCGCCCGTGCGCGACCACGTGCTGGTTCAGGTCCACCGCATTGGGCCACGTCCCGATGAAGTTCCACGGGCTGATGCTCTTGCCACCGCGCGTCATGGTGATGTTCCGGGTGCGCATCTCCGGCACGACCATCGTGATCAGCGGCGCGCTGTGCAGCAGGGCGTGGACATCGTTCATCGTCGTGCCCACGGCCTGATCGGCCATGTGCTGCTGCCAGACGGGAATGTCCTGTTCCTCCACGCGCACCTTCTCCAGACCGCCGATGGCGATGAGCGCGGCCTTCATGCCGTTTTCCATGCCCTTCACCAGCGCGGACATGGCCACGAGGCTGGACACGCCGAGGATGATGCCCAGCATCGTGAGCAAGGACCGGAACTTGTTTGCCCAAATCTCCTTCAGCCCCACGGCGATGGCGTTGAAAAAGTTCATGGCGTCAGGTTTTGGCGGTCGCCAACGTCGAACTTCGGCCCGTCCCGCTGCCCGGACAGCTTCGCGTCCACGTTCTGGGCGATCTTGCCGTCGCGAATCTCGATCTTGCGCGGCGTCACGGCGGCGATTTCGGGGTCGTGGGTGACGAGGGCGATGGTGCGGCCCTGAAGGCTGAGTTCGTGGAAGAGTCTCAAAATCGTTTCACCGGTGTGCGAGTCAAGGTTTCCGGTGGGCTCATCCGCGAAGACGATTTTCGGGCTGTTCACCAACGCGCGGGCTATCGCGGCACGCTGCTGCTGACCGCCAGAGAGCTGCATCGGGCGATGTTTGGCGCGGTTGTCCATCTCAACGAGTTTCAGCGCCGCCATGGCGCGCTCGCGGCGTTCGCGGGCGCTGCAGCCGGCATAGACCATCGGCAGCTCGACGTTTTGCAGGACGTTCAACTTGGGCAGCAGGTTGAAGAACTGGAAGACGAAGCCGATTTTCTGGTTGCGGATGCGGGCCTGCTCGCGCGCGGAGGCGCTGGCGATCTCCGTGCCGTCGAGCTTGATGCTGCCCCGGGTCGGCGAGTCAAGGCAGCCAAGGATGTGCATCAACGTGGACTTGCCGCTGCCCGAGGGCCCGATGATCGAGATGAACTCGCCGCCGTTGATGTCGAGGTCCACGTTGTCGAGTGCGCGGATCTCCTCCCCACCGAGGTGGTAGATCTTGCTGACGCCGCGTAGTTCGATCAGGGCCATGTGGCGATGCTGGGTGTTTGTTTCTGGATGCTGGCTTACTGGCCCGGCGGGCCACGGCGCTCCGCTCCGGCGCCACCGGTTCCGCCACCCTTGCCGCCACCAGCGGTCCCGCCTTTCGCACCACCGGTTCCGCCCTTGGCCCCTCCCTTGCCCTCGCCGCCTTTCGCGCCTCCCTTGCCGCCCTTGGCCGCAGCGCCGAAGGCCTGCTGCACTTTTCCAAGTTCCTCGGCGGGCGTGACCAGTGAAACGGTTTCGCCGCCCTTCAGGCCCTTCGTCACCTCCGCGTAATCATAGTCGGTCACGCCAATCAGGATCGGCGAGCGGACGAACTTTTCGCTCTGCTTCACATAGACAAACCGGTCACCCTGGTCGGTGAAGACGGCGGCAAGCGGCACGGCCAGCACGTTGTCGGCGGTCTCCAGCGGAATGGTGAGGTTGGCCGTCATGCCGGGCCGCACTCCGGACTTTTCATCGTTCTTCACGATCATGCGTGTGGAAAATCCCTTGATGCCGTTCTTGATGGTGGCCTGCGGGGCGATGCGGTCCACGCGTCCGAACAGCTTCAGCCCGGGAACGGCCTCGACCTCGATCTGCACCTTCTGGTTGGCGGTGATGCGCGTCACGTCGGCCTGGTTGACGTGGGCGTTGATGATCAACTCGCTGAGATCGGCGATGGTGAGCACCTCGGTGCCGCTGTTGACGCCGCCGGAGCCGGAGACCGCCTGGCCGATGGACACGGGGCGCGTGAGGATCGTGCAGCCGAACGGCGCGGTGATCTTGGTCTTGGCCAGCTTGTCCTCGACGGTTTGCAGCGCCTTCTGCGAGCGCTCGAGATTGTTCCGGGCAATGTCGTGGGCGTTCTTGGATACCTCCAGTTCGTTCTTCGTGTTGTCATAGATTTCCTGTGACAGCAGCCTGGCCGCGTAAAGGTCCTTGGTGCGCTTGAAGTTGAGTTCCAGCTTCTCCACCGCGAGCCGGGCGCCGGTGACCTGGAGCTTCGCGCCCTCGATCTCGATCTGCCGCTGGGCCTTTTCGGTCTGGAGATCCTGATCGTCGAGCGTGAAGAGGATGTCGTTCTTCTTCACCTTGTCGCCGATGTCCACCGGCAGCTTGTCAATGCGCCCGCCGACTTCAGGACGCACGGAGACCTGCTCGGCGGGCGTGATTTCGCCGGCGGCGCTGATGGCGAAATTGATGTCACGCGTGGTGACGGTGGCGCTGGTGGGCCGGGAAGATTTCGTCGCGGCATCGCCCTTCTCCGCGGCCTTCCAGAAGGCCACCTTGTCCGGCCACTTTTTGAAGGCGTAGTAACCGCCGCCGCCCAAAGCGCCGAGCACAACCACCCAGACCAGCAAGCTCTTCATGTGTTATGGGCCGGAGACTAGGCCAAGGTGGAATGACTTGCAAAGGAGGACGGTGGAATTCCCTGAGCAATGTTTGCCCAGCACCCGGAGCCCAGGCCGGTCAGCGCCACCACATACGCCAGATCGCCAGCAGCGAGTAAAACGCCACCGCCACGGCATACGCGATCATGCCCATGCCAACAGCCAGCGGCACCGACGGCCATTCACTGGACAGCACGACCGCGCCGCCAACCAGCCCGAAAAGGAGCGTCTCGCCCAGCACGCTGACGACATAGGAACGGCGGCTCGACCGGTGCATGGCATCGTTGACCAGCATCGAATAATCCACCTCTCCCAGCGCGCGCATGAGCCAGGCGGATTTGAAGTTCCGCGCCGCCACCAGCAGACTGGTCGTGACGACGATCAATCCCGCCAGCGGCCAGTGCGCTGTGGCGAGGCACAGAAGCACGTTGAAGATGATGCCCCGCTTCCAACCGAGCCGTTTGGCCAGCGGATTGGCCTCCAGCGCCAGCGTCGGCGTGGCGAACCACGTGCTGAGAAAATCCATCCCACGCGCAAATACCAGCAGGCCGAGCGTGATGAGATGATCACGGCTGCCGAAGGAGGCGTAGTCTTCCATGAAGCGTGATGCGTGAGTCAGGCCGGGAAGGTTCGTTGCAAATCACGCATCACGCGTTACGCATCACTTCTTCCCGTAAATCTGCTCGGGCGTTTCCAGCCGCGGCTCGGTTTCCTTCCAGGTCGCACCCGGGCCTTCAATGCTCCGGAAGAAGCAGCTTTTGAAGCCCTCGTGGCACGCCGCGCCGGTCTGCTCGACCTGGATGAGCAGCGTGTCGCCATCGCAGTCGAAGGCGATGTCCTTCACCACCTGCACATGTCCGCTGGACTCGCCCTTCATCCAGAACTTCTGCCGCGACCGGCTCCAGAAGTGCGTCTTGCCGGTGGCGATCGTCGTTTCGAGTGAGGCGCGGTTCATCCACGCCATCATCAGCACGCGTCCGGTGGACTGCTCCTGGATGATGGCGGGGATGAGTCCGTCGGCGGTGAACTTGAGTTTGTCGTAGAAGCTCATTGGGGAGGGTTGAGAGTTGAAGGTTGAGAGTTGAGAGTGGGCGGAGTCGTTGACGCGCTGTCACCCGAGCCGAGCCGGACGAAGAATACCGCCGCGATGACGCAGGCGAAGGCGACGAAGTGGTTCCACTTCAGCTTTTCGCCGAGATAGAAGACCGCAAACGCGCAGAACACCACCAGCGTGATGACTTCCTGCATGATCTTGAGCTGCGTCGCCGAATAGGTGCCGTGGCCCCAGCGGTTCGCCGGCACCATCAGGCAATACTCGAAGAACGCGATGCCCCAGCTCACCAGCGCGACGAGCCACAGCGGGGAGTCCTTGAACTTCAGATGCCCATACCACGCGAAGGTCATGAAGACGTTCGACGCGAAGAGCAAGAGGATCGGTGTGTAGCGAGATTGGGTGAGGCTTTCCATGACAGGGAACCCTGTGGGCGTCGCCAGTGCCGTCAGACGGCGCGCTGGCGGGCAAACGACGACTTCAATGCACGGCGCGCACGCAAAACATCTCGTCCTCGCGCAGCGGCTCCACTGACCAAGACGGAACCGCCACCACCCGCACGGTGTCACCCAGCGCGTTGAACACTTCGACGGAATACCCCCTGGTCCCGTCCGGCGCCGAATGCTGATCCACAAGCTTTACCACGTCGCCGCGACGCAACCCATGCTCAGGCAGGTCGCAACTCAGTGCCGCGTCCGTGTAGAGTTCGAGTGATGTGCTCATTTGCTTTTGTCCGGCAGCAAGGTAATGAATCGCGTCTCGCCCGACAAGTGTTCGGTCATCCAGACAGTTTTCACGCGCAACGTGACCCCATTCGGACCGCGCAATGTTGCCCGGATTTCGTAGTAGCGGCCAAACTGGTTCTCTCCGGCGGGAGTCACCTCTTCGGAAAGTATCTGTGCGCGCAAATCCGAGAGCAGAGCAGCATGGCTCGCCATCGTGTAACCGGCTCTCGCCAGGAAAGCCGACTTGTCCGCCCGCGCTTGAGGCACCAATAAATAGTGAGTCAGCTTCTCAGGTGGAATCACGCTGGCAGGCGGGAGTTTCACGCGGAGTCAGGTCGGGCGCACGGGAATCCCCTTCCCGGCCAGGTGGCGCTTCACATCGCCGACGGTGTAGGTGCCAAAGTGAAAGATGCTCGCGGCCAGCACGGCGTCCGCCCGGCCCTCCAGCAACACGTCCGCCATGTGGTCCAGGCTGCCCGCACCGCCGCTGGCGACCACCGGCACGCCGACGGATTCGCTGACGCGCCGAGTGATGACGAGGTCGAAGCCCGCCTTCGTGCCGTCCGCGTCGATCGAGTTGAGGACGATTTCCCCGGCTCCGAGCGACACCGCGCGCTTCGCCCACCCGACCGCTTCGAGGCCGGTGGCCTGCCGTCCGCCCTTGGCGAAAACTTCCCAGCGGTCGGGCGCAACTTTCTTGCAGTCAATGGAGACGACGATGCACTGGCTGCCGAACTTCTCCGCGCCCTGCCGGATGAGGTCGGGCGTCGCGAGCGCGCTGGAGTTGATGCTCACCTTGTCCGCACCGGCGCGCAGCATCGTCTGCATGTCCTCCAGCACTCGGATGCCGCCGCCAACAGTGAGGGGCATGAAGCACTGGTCCGCCGCGCGCTCAATCACCCCGACCATGCTCGCACGGCCGTGCGCGCTGGCCGTGATGTCGAAGAAGACCATTTCGTCCGCACCCTGGTCGTTGTAGCGGACCGCCAGTTCGACCGGGTCGCCGACGTTCCGCAACCCGCCCGATTCCGCGCGCCCGAACTGCACACCACGCGTGACCTGTCCGTCGTGAACATCGAGACACGGGATGACGCGCTTGGCCAGCATGGTGGATAATTGGCTTGCTCCGACAATCGCCGGACAAAATCGCCCGATGATTCTGTCCGAATCATCGGGCGGTGAGATTGGCCGCAGGATTACTTGCCTACGCTGAACTTGCCGCCGGAGTTCTTGAAGCCCTTGTCCGTGTAGAGCAGCGTGCTCAGGGAGTTCAGCGGCTTCTTGGCGGTGAACTTATAGCCCAGCTTCTGCACGGCAGCGAGCAGCTCCTGGCGGGACAACGCCTTGCCGGTCAGAGCCTTTACCGTGGCTTCCTTCATGGACATCTCATTTTTGGCGCGCTTGCCACGGGGGGCTCCGGCCTTCCGTCCGGGTTTGCGTCCGGGCTTGCCGGCTGCGCCTGGATTCTTCCCTTCCAGGGCGCGATTGATGGCGGCGAGCCGCGCTTCCAGCGCGGACTTCTCCTTCACCAAGGCTTCACGGAGGGCAACATATTGACTTACGTCGGTAATTTTCATGCGCGGCAACTATAGTTTCCGGCTTCACGCTGGCAAGCGGTGAAACGGACGGTCCCGCTATACAATCTCCAGCCGGCCTCTTTTCTCCTTTATCCCCATTCTCCCGTTCCGCATAATCTCCGGCTCTATGGAACGCTTGCCTGGCTTCCGGGACTTCTATCCCGAACCGCTGCCGCCGACGAAGGATGAGTTGTGGAGCATGGACGCCCGCAACCACATCTTTGACACGTGGCGCGCGGTCGCCCGCCGTTACGGCTTCCGCGAATACGACGGCCCGCCGCTGGAGCCGCTGGAGCTTTACACCAACAAGTCCGGCGAGGAAATCGTCGGCCAGCTCTTCAACTTCGTGGACAAGGGCGAGCGCGCCGTCGCCATGCGCCCGGAGATGACGCCCACCCTTGCGCGCATGGCCGCAGCACAGGAGCGCGCCTACAAGAAGCCCTTCAAGTGGTTCTCCATCCCCCAGCTCTTCCGCTACGAGAAGCAGCAGAAGGGGCGCAAGCGCGAACACTTCCAGCTCAACTGCGACATCATCGGAGAGAACGACCGCGCCGCCGACGCCGAACTCATCGCCCTGCTCATTGACACGCTCCGAGCGCTCGGACTGACCAGCGCGGACTTCGTCGTGCGCCTCAGCAGCCGCAACGCGTGGTCCGAGTTCTTCGCCACCCGCTGCCCCGACGCCACCAAGGCCTACGACTTCTTCCAGGTCGTGGACAAGCTGGAGCGCACGCGGCCCGAGGACAGCGCTGCGCTGCTCGCACCGCTTGGTTTCAAGCTGGAGGAAGTCCAGTCCTTCATCGCCGGCGGCCAGCCGAATGCCGAGTTGCAACTCATCCTCTACCAGCTTGCCGCCCGCGGCCTCCGCGATTTCGTGCGCATTGATTACGGCGTCATCCGGGGCCTCGCCTACTACACCGGCCCGGTCTTCGAGGCCTTCGACATCAAGGGCGAGTTCCGCGCCATCTGCGGCGGCGGCCGCTATGACCACCTCATCAAACAGGTCAGCGGCGGCAAGGTGGACCTGCCCGCGCTCGGCTTCGGCATGGGCGACGTCGTCCTCTTCGAGCTGCTCAAGTCGCGCGGCCTCCTGCCCGCGTTCAGCGCCGGCATCGCCACCTATGTGCTCATCGAGGACGAAACCCTCCGCGCCGATTCTCTCCGCCTCATCCAGCAGCTTCGCGAAGCCGGTCTTGCCACCGAGTTCAGCCTCACGCCCGCGAAAGGCGACAAGCAGTTCAAGCGCGCCCTCGAACTCAACGCCACCCACACCGTCCGCCTCGAACGCCAGCCCGACGGTTCGGTTCTCGCGAAGCTCAAGCACCTGAAGACCCGCGAAGAAGCCGCGCTCGCACCCGCCGAAGTCATCAGCCGGCTGGCAGCGGCTGGCTCACGCTGAGTTCCATTCCAGTCGCCCAGAGCTGTCGGCGCAAAAGTAGTCGCAGGCTTCAGCCTGCGCTTGAATGAGCCGGTGCCAGACGCGCAACCTGAAGGTTGCGACTACCGCCCCTCCAAGCGCCGCCGCCTTGCCCCAACGGGGCAATGGCCGGCTTCAGCCCAAGGTTGCGGAGAACGAGCTGTCTTGGGCGGGTGAAAGTCTGCGAGCACAAACCCAACAGGTTTGGGGCCATGAGAATGCCTCTGTCCGCATGTTGTGGGTTTGGGGAAAGGGATTCCTTGGGCCGAGGCAAAGTGTGCTGGCGGTTCGGGCAGTGTGTTTACTGCCCGAGCCTGGCTTGGAGGGCCGCAAGAATTTTCTCACTAAGCTCGCCTGCAAACTCGTTTGATACCTTGTTCATCTCTTTGAGGAAACCGCCACTGGTTGACATGATCGAGCCGATTGATTTGTTGGTGGCCAGGTGGTGGGTTTCGAAAACGTGATCAGGGTGATCGATTTTGTCTGACTGATACAGCTCGGTCACTACTGCTGCTTTGAGGTTGAGGTGATTTAGCGGCTTTTCCCATACCTGGAATTCTGTCACTCTCACCCTCGCCGTGCGCCTCAAGGTGACTGACGGGCCGTTGTTAGCTTCGACAGAACCATCCGTGCAAACCAGAGAGTTTGGAAAGGCCCTCTTGAGCCCTGATTGGAACGTGTTTTCAAAAATCTTTCCAAAGGGGATCACTATTCGCGTCTCAACCAGTTGAGGCCCTGCTGTAACACCGACGATCGCACCACCAATGACACCACCAAGCGCGCCCGCTCCTACTGCCGCGGGAATCATCTTGGAATAGTTCTGCGTGAATCCGATTTGTTTGGATTCTTTGGCATCCACAAAAGCCCCGGTTACGTTATCCCACACGGTTTCAGACAACGGTTTTCCTGGCAGCGTGTTCTCAAACCGAACCGTTATTGGCTGATGGTTCGGTGGGAGTGACGTTTCGAGTGGAACTAGAGCGACTGGCATCCGTTTTACCGGACTCAGGGTGACGCCACATCCCACTGCGAGTATGGAAATCGCGGGAAGAAGCAGGAATCTTGAAAGGTTCCAGGATGAAACGGAATGCATAGATCTTCGATTAACTAGGATTCATGAACACGCTCAAAAACCGCCAGCCCACGAAAAATTCAGTGGCGGTTCCAACCACTCCTCATGAGCACCGGAACGACCTCAGAGTGAGCCTTCTCACGCCAACCGCTCCTTCACCCAGCCCACCACCGTCTCCACCATCGGCGCGGTGTGCTCGCCGGCGAAGACGTGGTTCGAGCCTTTGAGCACGACGAACTTCACGTCGCTGCCCGCGCGGATGAGGATGTCCTTCGCGTCCTGGATGGGCACCACGTCGTCCTCCGTGCCGTGGACGAGCAGCCACGGGACTTTGATCTTCGGCGCGGCGTCCAGCACGGTGCCGATCTGCGCGAGGTCGTCCATGTAGGCTTGCGAGAGGGGGCACTTCTCGTCGTCCCACATGAAACCCTCGCCCGGCTTCACGGTGCCAAACTCGCGCTGGGCGAAGGCCGCCGTGCGCACCATGCCCGAGAGGGACACGAGCTGGCGGATGCGGTCGTCCTGGCTGGCGCGCAGCACGCCCACCGCGCCGCCCATGCTGTGCCCGATGTAGCAGATGTTCCAGCCCGCGTAGGCGTCGAGGACGGAACCGAGGTCCGCAACTTCCTTCGAGATGGTGGCGTCCACGAAACGCCCGCCGGACGCGCCGTTGCCGGCGAAGGAGAAGCGCACGGCGTTGATGCCGGCGGCGGCGA
>Ga0172379_10005012_pt1 | contig 18899 bp, 15 predicted proteins | sample GrowelOW334metaG_FD_119756 | JGI IMG/M metagenome (GOLD analysis project Ga0172379, IMG submission 119756) | Groundwater microbial communities from an aquifer near a municipal landfill in Southern Ontario, Canada - Groundwater well OW334 metaG | ecosystem: Environmental > Aquatic > Deep...
AGATCGAAATCACGTCAATCAATTAAGTTTACGTTTTAGAGGAGTTTGAACCATGGCACATAAAAAAGGGGCCGGTAGTACTAAGAACGGACGCGACAGTAATGCCCAGCGTCTTGGAGTGAAGCGTTTCGGCGGAGAATTAGTGAACGCCGGTGAGATCCTGGTCCGCCAGCGCGGTACCAAGTTCCATCCGGGCGACAATGTCGGCCGCGGCGGCGATGATACCCTGTTCGCACTGAAGACCGGACGCGTTAAGTTCCATATGATCAGCAAAACACGGCAGGCTGTCTCGATTATCACAGCATAAGCTCTGCGTGTTGATCAGTTTTTGTTGTTCAAAGGCGTCCGCAATTGTGGACGCTTTTTTTATTTATACCAGAATTTAAAATTCACGTCATTCCCGCGCATTTTCAGTGGGAATCTTACAACGCACTTTTTTACATCAGGAGACATGTATGAAAATAACCGTCATCGGAGCAGGTAATGTCGGCGCGACCGCCGCACAGCGCATTGCAGAAAAAGAACTCGCCAATGAAGTAGTGTTGGTGGATATCGTTGAAGGGGTTCCGCAGGGAAAAGGACTGGACATGTACGAATCCGCTCCCATAGAAGGATTCGATTCCGTCGTGACCGGTACGAATACCTATGATGCAACTGCCGGATCGGACATTGTCGTAATCACCGCAGGCATCCCGCGCAAACCTGGAATGAGCCGCGACGATCTGTTGAACACGAACGCGGGCATCATTAAATCCGTTACCGAACAGGTCTGTGCAAAATCGCCGAATGCAATTCTCATCGTCGTTTCCAATCCGCTGGATGTGATGGTGTATGTTGCCCAGAAAGCCTCCGGATTCCCCCGCGAACGGGTGATCGGTATGGCGGGAGTGCTGGATACGGCACGCTACCGCACATTCATCGCGATGGAACTCGGCGTTTCCGTAGAAGATATCACCGCATTAATCCTTGGCGGTCATGGCGACTCCATGGTTCCCCTGCCACGCTACACCTCCGTTGCCGGCATTCCGCTGACGGAATTGATGTCGCAGGAAAAGATCGATGCAATCGTGAAGCGCGCGCAGAATGGCGGCATAGAGATCGTCAATTACTTAAAGACCGGCAGCGCGTTCTATGCTCCTTCCTCTGCTGCAGTGCAAATGGTGGAAGCGATTGTGAAAGATAAAAAACGCATCCTTCCCTGCGCTGTAATGCTAAACGGTGAATATGGAATTAAGGATACCGTCGTCGGCGTGCCGGTAAAACTCGGCCGCAAGGGAATGGAAAAGATCATCGAGATCAAGCTGACTGCGGAAGAATCCGCCGCCCTGAAGAAATCTGCCGATGATGTGAAAGTAAATATGGATAAGGTAAAATAGTTTTCTGTTTCATCAAAGTACAACAAAACGCCCTGCAAATTTTGCGGGGCGTTGTTATTTATTTATTGTTTATTGAGAGATTATTGTATTCCCATTTCCTTTAATAGAAATTCAGCCTCCGCAACCTTTTCCACATTCCACAACACGTATCGAATATCCACTGCGATCGAGCGGCTATAGCGTTCATCCCATGCAAAATCGTTGATGGTCGCTTCGAACGCACGGTCGAAGTTCACGCCGACCAATTCTCCTTTCGCATTTAACACTGGACTGCCGGAATTGCCGCCGGTGGTATCCATATCATACAGCAGGTCCACCGGAAGATCGTTCAGTATTTTGTGTTTATATCGTCCATAATCTTTTTTCACATACAGTCCCCGGATCTTTTTCGGAGTATTATAGTCGGGATCATCTGATGTCTTCTGCATCACTCCCGTCAGTGTTGAGATGGGGGAAAAATAGGTCGCATCGGACGGACTGTATCCACGGATCGTGCCGTACGTCATGCGGAGTGTTGAATTGGCATCAGGAATAAAATCCTTTTTCTTCCATTCTTCTTTCACTTCCAGCAGTTTTGCAGAGAGACGGTTCAATTCGCCGGTCCGCTTGCGGTTGACGGTGTTCTGCTGTTCAATCTCTGGGGCAAGCGAACGGGCAAGCTCAATCAGTGGATCGTTCTGCTGACGGAGCTGTTCCGGTGTCATTGTAAATGCTTTTTCAATATATGAGGCTTCTGCAAGGTGCGTTTTAACAAAGCTGCTGTCGACAAATTGTTGAATATTCTTCACTGCAGCAGTTGCTGTGATGGATTGATCCACCGAAAGTTTCGATGCATCATTTAGAATTTCCGTCAGGAATAATTTATCGATCCCCTGGTGATAACTATGGAGCGATGAAATAAGATTCTGTTTTAATGCGATAAGATTCTTTTCCATATACGCCGATTGCCGTACGGAATCGGGTTTTTGCCGTTCATCGGCAAGCGTCATGAGTCTGTTACCGATATTCAGCAGTGTGGAACTGCCGATAATACTCGACAGGATATTCGCACGGCGGGCATCGCTTCGCATTTCCGTATACACAGCGCCGATACCGAAGAGGACATTTCCGTATTGCTGTTTCCGTTTTTCATTCGCATTGATAAACGCAGTGAGTTCCTCCTCTTCTTTCTTCTTATTCGTCACGATAGGAAGGTTACTAAACCCTTTCAGCTTCCCACGGTAATTTTTCTCCACATTCGCCAGCGATTTCATGCGTGCGGAAAGTGCCAGGGCAGTTTCTGGATCGTCTTTTCCAGCGGCAGTCATCTCTGCAATCATCCAGGCATTCCGTTTTTGCACATAGGGAAGTCGGATATCCCGCTCATATTCCAAATAGTACGATGTTTGATGTCGGAACGTTCTGCCGGGATAACCAAGGATGAATACCAGATCATTCTCATTGACTCCGTTTGGATTTACAACAAAGTGTTTTTTGGGTTTGAATGGCTTGTTCGCGGCGGAGTACTCCGCAGGATTTCCATCTACTCCGACATACGCACGGATGAAGGAAAAATCTCCCGCGTGTCTCGGCCAAACCCAATTATCATTCTCTCCGCCGAACTCTCCCACGGACCGGGGCGGGACATATACAAGGCGGATGTCTTTAATCGTTTTATTGATGAACAACACGTACGTTTTTCCTGCGAACATCTCCGCAACGGATGCTGTAACTCCTGCCTGTTTTTTTTCTGCTTCAGCAATCAGCGCCTTGGAATTCTTTTCGATGAGCTTTGTCCGTTCAATCGGATCTGTCGTATCAGAAATTCCTACCAACACCTCTGCAGAGACATCGCGGTATGAATCGATGATCCGCGCCGTCAATCCCTTTGCAGGGATCTCCTCTTCGCGGGTCCGTGCGATGAATCCGTTCGTCACATAATCATTCTGCACAGTGCTTACCTGCTGCACGGCTCCAAAAACGCAATGATGGTTCGTAATAATCAGTCCTTCATTCGAAATAAACGATGCGCTGCATCCGCCGACATTCACGCTGGCATCGATGAGACTTGTACCATTGGGATTGTAGATATCTTTCGCACTGATTTTGAATCCTTTTGCTTTCAGATTCAATTTATGGATCTCGGAGAGCGGGTACATCCCTTCTTCTGCAAAAAGAAATGAAACAGTGAATAGCAGGATAACCACTTTTTTCATAAACAACTCCTTCATAATAATGACAGAAGATAGTAATAGTTGCACAGGGAAGCCAAAACATATTTTCCGTCCGCAGCGGTCTTTTTTGAAAAATAATTATTGACTATACTGTTCTTTATGAAATCGCGCAGCTCGTTACTATTGCTCTTGGCCGTGGTCGCACTCACACGAATTCCGCTGTTGTTTGGCGGCTATGGATCGGATGGAGATGCATGGCGTATCGCCCACACGGCACAGCAGCTTTGGAATGATGGAATATATTCCGTTTCCCGTTTTCCCGGATTTCCCTTCTATGAACTGCTGCAAACTCCGGTGATTATGCTGGGTGGATCGTTCGCTTCCAATCTCATTACGCTGATCATTTTTTTGATCTCTATTGTACTCTTCCGGAACATCATTCTCCGATGGAATCTTCCCAACACCGATCTGTTACTTATTTGCTATTCGTTCCTGCCGATTCTCTGGAAAAATTCCGCAGTCACAATGGATTATATCTGGGGGCTCGCAGGTATTCTCGGAACAATATTATTGTTACTCAAGAAACGATTTCTCATCGCAGGAATCGTTTTAGGACTTACTGCCGGCACTCGGCTGTCTTATATTGCATTACTATTTCCTCTCCTCATACTCTTTGACGATGCCGAAAGGAAATACATGCGTCAATTTATTCTTTGGAGCATCGTGACAACCATTCTCTGCTATCTTCCTGTGTTGTTTTCAAATGATATTGCGGGAATTACTCAAGAGTATATGACAAGAACAAGAAGTATCTCTCTCGCACAAAAGTCCGGCGCGATATTGTATCGAATCGTTTTTTCACTAGGTTTACTCGGCTGGTGCACAATTGGAGTTATACTTCTCCTCAACAGGAGACTGTTGCTCCCTCTATTCCGATCAACTATTTCCCGCCTTTCTTTTGCTGTAGTTGTTACAACAGCAATACTATTTGTGTTAATTCCCGATGAACGGGAATATCTCATTCCCGCGATGCCGTTTTTTCTCATCCTGCTTTCGCAAATTGCCAACAGGATACACTTTGCGGTCATCACTGTGGTGGTGATCTCCTACGGTTTTATTTCTCTGGATGTAACAAATCATGATCCGGTCAATCCAAAACCTGCATTCAATGTTCAGCAAGGATTCGTTGTAAAAGAATATCACGAGCGAAGAAGGATGGAAAAACAGAGAATCCAATTGGCGCAAGCTTCCCTTCCAGATTCTTCGTTTGTCATGATTGGCATGGGACCGATCTTCTGGTATGATAATCCGTATGTGATATGGGATCAGAACATGGAAAAGGAATTCCGGCAGGATTGTGCCCGCTCTCTTCGGGGAAAAGAGATATATTTCATCTATGCATTAAAAAAGCCGCAGCTTGATCTGCTGCGGCAACGGGGTTACACTGTATATTATTGGAGTGAGATGGAGCGGTATCTTGAGACGTTTATCGGTTATTCATTTACCGATGAACATATCCAACCGATCCAATGACTGTTCTCTTCTCTATTTTGACATCAACTCCCTAACCATATTGGTTGTGGTCCTGAAATCGATCTTCCCCGTTCCCATCTGCGGCAGATCCGGGATGACCACAAACTGTTTCGGCAACGCAATATTCGGCAACTGTTCGGCCATTTTCTTCAATACTTCTTTTTCATCCAACTGATGTGTCACAGCGGCTACGATCTTTGCCCCTTTGGTCTGATCAGGAATTTCGACAACGCAAACCTTCGTTTCGGGAGGGAGAAGTTTTTCCAAAACATCTTCCACTTTGATCAATGAGATCATCTCACCGCCGATTTTCACAAACCGTTTCAACCTGCCGACGTGCCACAAGTACCCCTCTTCATCCTGCCATCCCATATCGCCTGTGTCGTAATATCCATGACGGAATGCCAATGATGTATTCTCAAAGTCGTCGAAATATCCCTTCATAATATTGTCCCCTTTGACGAGGATCTTCCCAGTCTCCCGCACACCGCATTCTTCCCCTGTTTCATGGTTCTCAATGCGCAAGAAAACGTCGGGGAGCATTCTTCCGACGCTGCCGGGACGATTATGGGACGGGGTATTTATGGCAAGACCAGGAGCCGTTTCTGTGCAGCCGTATGCTTCAAGGATCACTTTATTATGCTTTTCCATGAATGCTTTTCGCAGCGCATCCGGACACTTGTCCGCTCCTGCAAGAATGATACGGCAGGATTCATAATCCCCCGGGTTGGACTTGCTGACATATCCCCAGAAGAAGCTCGGCGTTCCAGCAAAGATCGTTACTTTCTCTTCCCGCACAACATCGTTCACTCCTTTAAAATCCAGCGGATTAGCATACGTCACCACCGTCATTCCACACCAAATGGGAAGCCACAGGTGAGCCGTCTGACCAAAGGAATGGAACATCGGCAGATTCCCAAGCATAATATCTTTTTCACTGAATTCCAGTACTTGTTCCAGACTTTTAAGATTCGCGGCAATATTCTTATGGGACAATTGTACGGCTTTCGGTTCTTTTTCACTTCCGCTGGTGAAGAGAATCACCAGATTGTCATTCTCATCTCCTTGCGCTACTGTTTTTTTCAGAATAGCCAACGGCAGTTTTGAACGAACTGCTGCATGAAGTTTATCCATGATGGAAATACTCTCCATGATGTCTTCCAAGAAGACCATCCCTGGAACCACGGGACATTGTATTTTTTCCAGTAACGCCTTGGAGGTAATGATTGTGTGAAATGCACATTTTTGTTGTGCATACTCGCAGTTTTTTGCTGCCATGGTGGAGTAGTTGATCATCACCGGAACTCTTCCGCTCATCAATGCGGCGAGTGAAGCAAGAATGCATCCTGCGGATGTCGGGATCATGATCCCGATGAATCCTTTATCATATTTCTGGAATTTTTCCGACAGGATCAGCGAAGCAATCAATGCTTTTGAGTACGGGACCCGTCTGTTCGTCGTACGGTCGACGATATATTCCTTATCGCCCAGCCGTTTTGCGGTTTCGATGAATCGGTGATGAAGTAACATAGGAACACTCCCCGTGATAGGTTGATAATCGTAAAAATGTAGTGCATCCATCGACAAAAAGCAACGCACAATATTTTTCACAAAAAAGTACTTGACAGCGAAGCTTAAATTATTATCTTTAATATCAGAATAACTTAATTAATAAGGTAAATAATATTATTACCTTACTTAATAAGCTAATAATGCAGAAACACATTCTGTAAAATTATTCTGCAGCACCACCTCCGCTGCTCTCATACGCTTGTTGACTGCTTTATTACGAGCGATGATCCTTGATAACGCTCCCTCCGGATATATGCAGGACGGGACGAACCGGACACATGCTTCATTCATAATCATTTATAATCATTCATCATCTATTAACGGAGGTAGTATGAAACGCAGTATTCTGTTCCTTTTTCTCTTAACAATGTTTATCACTTCTGTGTCCATTGCTCAGATCAAGCTGGGTACCGATATCTACAGCCATTATGTATGGCGGGGAGCTGCCCTTCACAGCGCTGAATCATTCCAACCAGCATTAACCTATACAGCAGGTAGCATGTCTGTTGGTGCGTGGGGCTCCTATTCCGCCGCTGGAGCTGGATATGCGGAAAATGACCTCTGGGCATCGTATGCCTTCGGACCAGCAACGGTTATTGTGACGGATTATTACATCCCCAGCCTGTTGGCAGGAACAGCGACATTCTTCGATTATAATACTGCAAAAGGGTCCGGATCGCATGTTGTTGAAATTGGTGCAAGTTATACCGGCGGTGAATCGCTGCCGATATCCGTGGCGGCATATTACAATGTTATCGGCGGCCTACTTGATCCGGATAATTCTTCGTACGTGCAGGTTTCGTATCCCTTTACGGTAGAGACCACTACTTTGACCACAAGCGTTGGATTTACACCGACAAAAAGCAGCGCGTGGTATGTAACAACGGGCGCCGGAGTAGTAAGCGTGGGCTTGATGGCTTCGAAAATCATCAAAATAACGGACGATTTTTCGATCCCTTTCAATATCCAGTATGTTATGAATCCGTATTCCGAAAAAGGGTACTTGTTCTTTGGACTCAGTTTATAATTCGAACCTATTCACAATCATTACTTGAGGCAATATGAAAAAAATTGAAGCAATTATCCGTCCTCATAAACTGGATGAAGTGCGTGAGGCGCTTCAAGAAGCCGGTTTTCGGGGATTGACAGTAACAGAAGTTAAAGGATACGGCAGACAGATGGGACACAGTGAAATCTATCGCGGCTCGGAATATACGATTAACTTTTTGCCGAAGACGAAGATCGACATCATTTGTGCTGACGGCAACCAGGACAAAGCGGTCGACATCATATTGAAACACGCCAAGACCGGAGAGGTCGGCGATGGTAAAATTTTCATTTCATCGGTCGATGAGGTTATTCGAGTCCGGACAGAAGAATCCGGCGACGCTGCTGTATAACTATTTGGATGTTAAACTTACACACATCAAACAACATGAGGAAGGTATATGAACTTATTTTCTAAAGCAAAAAGCATGTTTATCATAGCGAGTTGTGCTGTGATAATGCTTTCGACGATTCCATCGTCGGTATATGCTGGCACAACTCCAGATCCCAGTGGAGCAAATACCGGCACGATCAGCGATGTGCCCGCCGCAAAACCGGGAGAACCGACACTGGTGGAGATTGGCAACGCTGTCGGCCATAACCGCGTTGCAATTAATTTCGTGTGGACATTAGTCACTGGTTTCTTGGTGATGTTCATGCAGGCAGGTTTTGCGCTGGTTGAAGCAGGATTGTGCCGGGCAAAAAACGCATCGCATACGTTTGCGATGAATTTTATGATCTACCCTCTCGGTATGCTGGGATTTTATCTTTGCGGATTCGCGTTTATGTTTGGCGGATTTGGAGCACTGGGAACACTCGGCGGATATTCGGCGCTCAACAATGAAATCACCGTTACTCTCTTCGGCAAACCGTTCGGGATTTTGGGCTGGTCGGGATTTATGCTCCAAGGAGTCGGATACGATACCGCCGCATTTACGCTGTTTTTGTTTCAAATGGTTTTTATGGATACCACGGCGACGGTTCCTACCGGTGCAGCTGCTGAACGCTGGAAGTTTTCCGCATTCATGATTTATGGAACGTTAATCGGATCCGTTATGTATCCGATATTTGGAAACTGGGTCTGGGGCGGCGGATGGTTGGCACAACTTGGTGTTAATTTTGGTATCGGACATGGTCATTTAGATTTTGCCGGTTCATCGGTTGTACACCTTCAGGGGGGTGTAATATCGCTTATTTTTGCATGGCTCATCGGACCGCGATACGGAAAATACAATAAAGACGGCTCCATCAATCCAATCACCCCTCACAGCATTCCTTTTGTTATGGTGGGAACATTTATTCTTGCCTTCGGATGGTTTGGTTTTAATCCTGGATCGACGTTAGCTGGAACAGATTTTAGAATTGCTGTTGTTGCAGTCAATACAATGATCGCTAGTGCAACGGGCGCCCTTGCTGCAACACTGTGGGTCTGGCTGGTACGAATGAAAAAACCCGATCCGTCTATGATGGCAAATGGCATGTTAGCAGGTTTAGTTGCCATTACCGCTCCGTGCGCATTTGTTGGCGTCGGTGATTCAGCGATTATTGGTCTCATTTCTGGTCTTCTTGTTGTGGAATCTGTTTTCTTCTTTGATAAAATAAAGATCGATGATCCGGTGGGAGCAATTTCCGTTCACGGTGTAAATGGTGCCTGGGGTTGTTTATCTTTGGGTCTTTTTGCAGATGGTACGTATGGAGATGGATTTAATGGTGTTGCCGGTAACGTTACCGGTTTATTCTATGGAGGGGGCACTTCTCAACTGCTGGCAGAAACCATCGGTGTTGTCACATGTATCGTTACGATGGGTGTAATATCATTTATCGTTTATAAAGTCATTGATATGATCGTTGGCAACCGCGTTTCTGAAAAGGATGAAATTGAAGGGCTTGATATTCCTGAAATGGGAATTGCCGGATACAACGGTTTTGCAATGGATAAATATTCTGAAACACACCACCCGAAGGGGTAATGTGGTTTTATGACTGTGTGAGAATTTATTTTCTCACACAGTACTACTAATTCAATAACAAAGGAGAACTATTTATGTCAATCATACTTTCACTTGCAGCAATAGTCATTGGTTGCATTATCGGATATAGTTTCGGTTTTGCGCAAAAAATTGCGTCGGACCGATATTCGCGAAAACAACAGCAAGGTTCGTTCTCTTCCGCCTGGTCCGTTATGCCGGGATCCGGATTACGAATTGCGTATTTCATGATTCTGCTGCTGATCATCCAAATTACTTGCCCGTTATTTTTCGAGGGAGACATCCAGTGGCTTGTCTCCGCCGGTGTTGTTCTTGGATACGGATGGACATTGACACAGCAACTTCGGAAAAAACTGTCTCTCGAGTAACTTTCGATGGAAATTGTATTGTTTTTATAGCTATTTCTTACAATATATTAATTATAGTTGATTTTTCATCTTTTTTCCTTATAATAATAGGTATTATTGATGATTTGCCTTACTATTTATTCATCTAATCAGAATACACTATTATTTAAGGAAACCTTTTCATGGCATTAAAAATCTTGTTCTCCAGCAAACACTATTTTAGTGAGCATAAAGTAGTGTTGTTTTCATTGCTGTTTATTTTCAACATTCATGCTTCATTTGCGCAGGATACTTCTGCTGTCCCTACGCTTGAACAACGCGTTGCGGGACTTGAAGCTTATCTTAACAATGGAAATCCTTCCCCGGGTGAAATAGTAATCCCTTCTTCCGGAGTCGCCGGTCCAGGCCATAACGGGTGGATGATGACCAGCACAGCGTTGGTATTGTTCATGACCTTGCCGGGACTTGCACTGTTCTATGGCGGTTTAGTACGTAGAAAAAATGTCCTCTCGGTGCTCGCACAGTGTATGGGTATTGCCGGACTGGTAACAATTTTATGGTGGGCAATAGGTTACACACTGGTCTTTGGTGAAGGTGGCGGTCCTGTGTTTGGCAGCCTAAAACACATGTTCCTGAGCGGAGTCGGTTCTACGCCGGATACGAACTATTCCTATTGGATCTCAGAGAATGTATTTGCCATGTATCAAATGATGTTTGCCATCATCACCCCTGCATTGATTGTCGGCGCCATCGCGGAACGAATGAAATATTCGGCAGTCCTGTTATTCGTCACTTTGTGGATGTTTGTAGTGTACTTCCCACTCGCTCACATGGTATGGGGTGTTGATGGTTTAATGAACGGCGTATGGAATGGCGCAGCGTCTATTCGCGCAATCGATTTTGCCGGCGGTACTGTCGTCCACATGTCGTCGGGCTGGTCCGCTTTAATCTTGTGTTTAATTCTGGGAAAACGGATAGGATTCGGGAAAGAGCCAATGCCGCCGCACAGTATGGTGTTATGTATGGTTGGTACTGGAATGTTGTGGGTGGGATGGTATGGTTTTAACGCCGGCTCTGCGCTTGCAGCAGATGGTATCGCCGCAAACGCCTTTACCACAACCACGCTGGCAGCAGCTGTCGCATCGTTCGTTTGGGCAATGGCTGAATGGATCGTCCGCGGCAAACCTTCTGTGTTAGGATTCTGTTCCGGTATTGTTGCGGGATTAGTTGTTATCACCCCTGCGTGCGGATTTGTGGATTATAACGGTGCGATGATCATCGGAATTTTTGCGGGAATCGTTCCTTTCTTCGCTGTGTTGAAATTAAAAGCGTGGTTCGGATATGATGATGCCCTCGATACATTTGGAGTCCATGCCGTCGGTGGAACGCTCGGGGCATTGTTAACAGGTGTACTTGCAACATCAAGCGTCAATGTAAATCTTTCGAGCGTCAACACATACGCAAATGCGAACGGACTGTCGAATTTAGTTCTTAACGGCGGTTTACTTTTCGAACAGATAAAGGCAATGTCTATAACACTTGCTCTTTCCATGTCTGCAACCGTAATCATTGCGTATATCGTTAAGTTTACGATCGGTTTACGCCCGCACGCTAAGGATGAAATGACCGGACTTGATCTTTCAGATCATGGCGAAGAAGGGTATCACACTGTCTAATTTTTTGTATGCTGTGATAGAGTGATTTAGTGTAGGATGTCTTGCTCTTCACTCTATCAATTGGTACCTTATACGTGAATTATCAATGTAAACTACGAACAAGAATCTAATAGAGGAATCATGAAAAAAATTGAAGCCATTATCCGCCCTCACAAACTCGACGAAGTGCGTGAAGCACTGCAGGAAGCCGGATTCCGGGGATTGACCGTTACGGAAGTAAAAGGGTATGGAAGGCAAATGGGACACAGTGAGATTTACCGCGGTTCTGAATATACGATCAACTTTTTACCGAAAACGAAGATCGATATCATCTGCGCTGATGCCAACCAGGATAAAGCAATCGACATCATCCTGAAGCACGCAAAAACCGGCGAAGTTGGAGACGGTAAAATCTTTGTTTCTTCCGTTGAAGAGGTCATTCGCGTACGGACCGAAGAGACAGGTGAAGCTGCTGTTTAATGACTAAAAATGCCCGAAATCACAATGATTTAGGGCATTTTAAGATCACAGGCGTAAAAAATTTACTTGCGTCTAATTTCTAAACAATCTATTTTTGACTTGCAAAGAACAGTAACACCGTTGATGCACTTGAAATGCCCCCGTCTTCCAATCCCGGGGTTGTTATGCGCTCCTGATGCTCAGAAGAATCTTGCTGAACAACAGAGGATCGGCAAACACAAAATTCTGATTACAGTCAGAATGCAATAAAGTGGCACCAATGCCGGTGGTACCCTCACTGAAAAAAGTTCTGTGAGGTTTTTTTGAAACAACATAGAGGAGCACCCTATGGAAACAGGTACCGTGAAGTGGTTCAACAACGCGAAGGGTTACGGTTTCATCTCCCGTGAAAACGGCGAAGATGTGTTCGTGCACTACAAATCGGTTGTTGGTGACGGTTACAAAACGCTGAATCAGGGCGACAAGGTCCAGTTCGAAGTAGAAAAAGGACCCAAAGGCCTGCAAGCAGCGAAAGTCTCCAAAGCGTAACAACGCTATTACTGTCAGACGAATCCCGGCATACCATGCCGGGATTTTTTATTTTAAACAGATGTAATTCTCAGGATGATAATCTATATTTTAGCGTGCACTCTCTTCACACCATCACTTTCCACGGAGACGTTATGAATCATCGCATCGTTTTCTTCGCATTCATCATTTTCTCCTTCGCCTCAGCACAAACCGATTCTGCTGCAGCACCATCCGACTGGAAACATACGTTGATCGCCGGATTGACCGTCACGCAAGTCTCCTATACAGACTGGGCACAGGGTGGAGAAAATTCCCTTGCCTATACTTTAAGTATCGATGGAAAATCCGTTCAGGACGTTACTGTGACCAGCTGGAGCAATTCGTACAAATTGGCGTACGGACAGACCCGGCTCGGTTCCAAGGGATTGCGGAAGACAGAAGACAAGATCGAACTGGAAAGTGTTCTAACATATAAGGTCGGCACCTACATCAATCCGTATGCTTCGGCAACATTTAAATCACAGTTCGATGACGGATTTAAATACAATGATGCGGCAAATACCAAATCAAAAATATCATCCGCACTTGATCCGATGTATCTCACCCAAGCTGTTGGCGTCGGGTACCAGCCAATCACACAATTGAAGACACGCCTCGGTGCTGCGCTGCGGGAAGTGCTTGATGACGGAAAATATGGATACGCCGACGACGCAAAAACTGCAACAACCGTAGAGGATTCAAAAGTTGAGGGAGGTTTGGAGTCTGTCACAGATGTCGAGATCAAGATCGAAGAGAACACGCTCTTCACCGCAAAGTTAGAGATGTTCGCGCCGTTCAACAACATCGATGTTGTTGTTGTCCGCAGTGATAATACCCTCTCGTCTAAGCTCAATAAATATATCGCCGTGGTATTTAATGTACAGCTGATCAATGACCGCAGCGTCTCCGCACGAACACAGATCAAAGAAGGATTGGCGCTCGGGTTATCCTATACGTTCTTGTAACATCCGACGCATGTAGTCATACCGTTGACAGAGTCCATCACATTCATCCCATGGCAGTCAAAATTCTACGCTCGCCCCGATCACCGGGAAGAAGGAGAATTGATAGATTGTGGTTTTGGTTCCGTCACTGAGGTACTGATAGCCGGCAATATTTGCATGGTTATAGATGTTTTGCAGCGCAACCACCATCACGATGTTATACCCTTCATTGTGCCAGCGACTGAGCCATTGCAAATCCAGTCGGTGATAAGCCGGATAGCGCTCGCTGTTGACCGTTTGACCGTCATACCAATACCCTTTGGACCAAGTGATTCCACCTTCCCGCTTTTGAATAAACGGTGTATACTCGCGGAGCGTGTACGGCTTTCCGGTAGAATACCGGAACCGGAGGCTGAATTCCATGTCATCCGATAACGGTAAAAGCAGAGAAGGATATTTCATGAAGAATGGCGCACGATCCAGCCACAGCCGCACATCATGAACCACTTGCCCTGCCACTGCGGTCAATAGAAACGGAAAATCGTAATCCGCGGGATACTCCCCCTGGTTCACTGGTGAAAACCCTGTCAAATTCATTCGCGGATCTTCCGTTCGGGTGGATGAATACGACAGCGAGAGCGTTCCATAAAAATTCTCCACTTGTTTCTGTTGAATGAACAATTCTATTCCGCGTGAATTGCGCTTGCCAATGCTGAATTTTTTATCGGAACGAAACGTAGGATCCACGGAATGGATAAATTCTTCGCTGAACGGAAGGCGATCATACGATTTATAGTATGCTTCCAGCGTCATTTTCAGCCCCTCATCGAGGATGTGTTCAATACCGACAACGAAATGCCGTGCATGAGAGTTTTCCAAATATCGGTTCGTTTCCGTCCCGCTGTTGTTACCGTATTGAGGGTACGAAAGTGTCTGATAATATTCTCCGTACGCTGCGTTGAGTTTGGTCGTCATCGGAAAGAGTTCGTAGGAAAAATTCACTCTTGGACTGACATTCCCTTTTTTTGAATAGGTAAAATAGTCGTACCGAACACCAACAGTGGCAGTCAAAACATCCGTGACGGAGATTCGGTCACTGAAATATCCTCCAAATTTGTACTCTTCCCCAAATGTAAGATTTTGATTCACTCGACCGTTGGTAAATGTTGATTGCGGAATTTCGAAAACTCCGTCGCGGTTTAAATCGAAGCGCAGCGTATCCGAATTGAAATAGACATTATTGTCAAACTTCACTGTAGTCAAGGCTTGACCGCCGATCATTACCTCGTGTACGGTATTTAGATGATACAACAGATCGTACTTCGCACCCAGCAGACGCTCCTGAGCTTTATTGGTATAGATTGCATTGGAAAGAAGTTTCTTGAACGATGTAACCTTTCCCGAACCATCATACATCCTGTCCATAAAATCTTCTGTTACATACACATCATAATTATTTCCCAAGGCATAGACAGATATGAGCGAGTATCCCTCTCCTCCAAATAACGTCCTCAAGGTAGCTCCGACCGCAAACTGCCGTGTGACTACATCCACGTTCTCAACACCTGTGGAATCATGAATATGCTTTTTCTGTTCGCTTGTTTCGTCCGGTTCGCCTTCGATTAATATTTTATCGTCGCCATAGATTCCGTTGATAATTAGTTTTTGTGACGGAGACAACTCATACGTAATTTTTGTTTGCAGGTCATAATATTTCGGGATGGCGGTGATTCCCAAGGCAGAAATACCGACGATCTGGTCAAGCGTTTCCAGAAAACTCTGTCGTCCGGAAAAGATCCATGTTCCTTTCCCATCGGCAAATCCCCCTTCAAATACCCCTCCAGCTCCTGCAAAATGGGCAAGCGCGTTGCCGGCAAAGAGCCTCTCCTTGTCTCCCTCTCTCAATGAAATATCCATCACGGATGAGAGTTTGTCGCCGTACGTGGCGGGGAAACCTCCGGTAGAAAAACGGATATCCTCGATGAGATCGACATTCACCATATTGATCGGTCCGCCGGAATTATATTGGTTGGGATAATGGTTTGTCGTAGGGATTTCGATATGATCCATAACGGTCAGATTTTCGTCCGGGGCGCCGCCGCGAACGAGGAGTTCATTGTTCTGATCGTTACTGTTCGCTACGCTGGGAAGATTTTGCACGATGCGTTGCATATCCTGCTCGGACCCCGGCGAACGCTTCACTTCGGCACCATTCAATCCAATTGTAGAGATCGGCGAGATGCTTCCTTCACTGGAGAAATAGTCTGCTTTGATCTCCACCATGCCGACCTGAATAACCTCTTCTTTCATCCGCATTTTCACTTTTGTGCTGCGGCCCGTGGAGACGACCACATTGGTAAGAATTGCCTGCTGGTATCCGACAAGCGTCGCACGAAGACTGTATTCACCGACAGGGACGTTAGTGATGACAAAATTTCCCTCCAAATCAACTGTGGCGCCGAAATTCGACTTTTCCACGATCACGACATTCGCACCAGCAAGCGGTTGATTAGTGATTCCGTCGATCAGTTGACCGTAGATAGTACCTAAGAATTTTTCCTGGGCATAAATTATGGCATTTGGTAATTGCAGAACGAGCACCAAATGAAACGCTAGCAATAAAAATTTGTATCTCATCTTTTAACTTCCTCCGTTAAAAGATAAGAATAAATATCGTTTTTCTTGCTACTAATTGTGGGAGCGTTGAAATTACAGAAACTATGTACATACAATAGCCTGCCGAGATTTCTGGCAGGCTAAACTGATTACCCATCGCGTTGTCTGTCGAACTATGATATTCGAAAGATTATTGTGCTATTTCATAACAGGGAATATTGACCGGTTGTGTGGGCTCGCCTTCAACATGATAGAATGTTACACTTCCCTGATAGGTTTTTCCTCTGTAGGAAATAATATCAGTTGTAGCAACATAATTTCCCGTTGGCCAATTGTTTGTCGTATCGCTGAAACCCCAATTTGCATTCGAAGCAATATAACACGAGGGTGATTCACTTCCACCGGTAACATGGACGTAATATCCTGTTGCCTGGATAAATGGCGTAACGCCGTCTGCTTTCATTACTTTTCCGTCGGCAATCAAGGGGAGTAACATAGCAGGGGTTGGCGGGTTCATTGTGAAGGATTGTAATCCAAAAAATACCAATAGTGTCAAAATACCAACAATGGCGATAGTGCGTACAGCATAAATAGATCTGTTCTTCATTTGTACTCCTAAAAAGTTATTTAAGGGGAAGTGATTAATGATGGGTAATCATTCAAAGGTAAAGTAAGTTGAATATATACTCTTCGGTATCACGTCCTTCCGTGATATTAAATATCCCGTGTTCACGGTATCACGTAATCACGTGATGTTCCATTGCTGAAAAATTATTTACATGAAAAGGAAAGAGGTCGTGAACTTATTGATGCTGTAATATTTTTGCTACTGCTTCTGTGCGGCTGTGGACCTGCAGTTTTTCGTAAATGTTCCGGAGATGTGTATCGATGGTATGGACGCTCAGGAAAAGCCGTTCAGCAATCTGTTGATTCGTATACGATTTGATGACCAGGTCGAGAATCTCCCGTTCACGGGGAGAGAGTTTATATTCCAAATTCGGCGAACGGAATGTTGAAAATGCCGTAAGTACTTTCCGTGCGATGGAAGCATTCATTGGCGAACCGCCGGCGATCACTTCGCGAATAGACTGCAGGATCATCTCTTCCGACGTTGTCTTCAGTAAATAGCCCGATGCGCCTGCACATATAGCATCAAAGACATGATCGTTATCATCAAACACTGTAATGATGATGATCTGGGCGTCCGGCATAATGGCTTTGATCTTTTTAATTCCTTCGATGCCATCCATCCCGGGAAGACCGATGTCCAATAGAAATGCGTCTGGCCGTAAATCGCGGACCAGTTGTTGCAGCACCTGTTCGCAAGACGAGAACTCTCCGGTGCAGGACATCCCTTTTTCATCATTGATCAACGCAACAACGCTTTTCCGGAACAATGCATTGTCTTCAATCACCCAGATACGGACCGGCTTCCCACCTGTTGTCTTTCGTCCTTTGTTGTGTTGGAGCTTTATGTGAGATTGTGTTCTCATGTCTTGCTCAATATCGATAACTCATGGGAATAGAAGTATCACGTGTTTACGCCATTTTTAAAAATAATACAAATTGTCGTACCCCGGGTTTCATCCGAGCGGATTTGCAGTTCCGCCCCGATCTCCTGCGCCCGTTTATGCATACTCAACAGTCCGTTTCCATAGGAAACACTGTTTTTATCAAAACCGACCCCATTGTCATTAACAGTCAATTGAATATGTTGGGGATGGCGAGTGAATTCTATGATTACTTTTGATGCATGTGAATGTTTTGCGATGTTATGAAGAATCTCCTTAAAGATTAAAAATATATTACGGCGGACTTCCAGAACCTCATTATCCAGATTCGCTATATCATCGGAAATAAAATTGACATCGATTCCGGTAAGCATTTTGGAGGCAATTTCCCGAAGGCGCATTTCCAGGCTGATGACGTCATCATACCGTGGATTCGTATACCAGACAATATCACGGATATAATCAGCAGTTTGTACAGCAGTAGTGGAAATTACCTTGAGCTCTTCACGTAACTCTTTGGGTATTCCTTTTTTTCTGCCGACTCGTTGACTGATGAGAGCGATGCTTCCCAGGTTGCTGCCGACTTCATCATGCAGATCGTTGGCAATATTCAACCGTTGATGCTGCATTGCTTTCGAATGTAAAATGCTCTCCCGAACATTGCGCAGCCATAGAAAAATGATCGCTACGATCAACAACGAGAACGGGATCAGATATTCGGGCTTTTTGTAAAACGGCGCAGGAACTGTTATGGCAGCGGCAAAAATATCATTCCGAATGATGCCATAAATATCCTTCGCCTGAATTTCAAAAAGGTGATCACCATCGGATAAACCGCGAATGCTGATTTCGCTCTGTTTCACCCATTGGGACCATGCCGCACGATCCATCCTATAGCGTACTTCAATCTGATCGGATGAGATTGCACCCCACCATGCATCGGCAGTCCATCGAAGCAGTACTATCGGCGGTTCAACAACAGGTTTTTCTATCGTCACGTTAATCGGATAGTTGATCGCTTTTCTGTTCAGAATGCCGACACCGACGCCATGTCCTCCGACAAATACTTTATCCTTGAGCGGAAGCACCAAACGAAGTTCCCGCATTTCACTTCCGGATTCTACATTG
>Ga0172379_10005013_pt1 | contig 18893 bp, 18 predicted proteins | sample GrowelOW334metaG_FD_119756 | JGI IMG/M metagenome (GOLD analysis project Ga0172379, IMG submission 119756) | Groundwater microbial communities from an aquifer near a municipal landfill in Southern Ontario, Canada - Groundwater well OW334 metaG | ecosystem: Environmental > Aquatic > Deep...
ACTTCTGGCATCACTTTTAAAAATAAATTAAATACTGCTTCATATCCTCTAATCGTTTCCTTGCTTAATCTTGCGGAGTATCTGCACCCGCTTATATACTCTTCGAATAATTGTTGTAACTTTCCCATGTTAATTTTAATATTTTCATTTTGATTTTATTTTGATTAATTGTTAATAATAATTTGCTGATATACAGCGTTAAGTCTTGTAAGACAAACGAAGTGATCCTATTTGATTTCCCCGCTTGTCCTTAAGATGTGTTTAATAATTTTATTCAATATCAGCCAAGGCCTCTTCCTTGTTGTTTCTGATAAAAGCTTGTGTTGCAAATGTTAAGAAACTTTCTGATAAACCAAATGCATCCCTAAGGGCTTTTTTACTGGTTATCATACGTTCTACTGCTATTTTTGCATCCTTAGATAAAATTAACTTCGGTGATAGTGCTATTGTTAATACTATCAATAGCTCTGCCTTTGAATACTTATCTAGAAATTTTGTATATTTTTCTTCTAACTTAGTTATTTTGACTTCCTCTTTTGCCTTTTTGAGGCTATTTGTTTTTGACATAATTTTTTTTAATTTAAATTATTTAATAATTGCAGGATGTTCCTTGCTTACTATTTCGTAAGCAAGGTTATCCCACATGGGGCACTATTTAGTTTTCTCTCTACCACAATCTTCGCAGAATGAAGCATCACGAAGTATATCCATTACTAGAAAAACTTTTTTCATAAGCACTTCAAATACATCGTCTAGCAAAACAACCTCCATATGAAGATTTGTTTCTTCCTTTTTTGGCGCCTTAGGCACCTTTGTTTTCTTTTTCATATATTTTCTATAATTAAACTATTAATCTTCTTCCCGACTAAGAATTACTTTAATTGTAGGGTACACAAAAGTCATAATGCTGTGACTCATTTGTGACATATTAAAAAATACCCTCATATGAAAAGGATATTTTATGGTTAAAAATCTTCAATTTTTCAATTTCACTTTTTTTAGTGAGTCAATTTGTGATTAATTTAAAAAGTCATTAATTTAAGTAGTCTGGGTTTAGATGATACCCGTGCTTAGGTTTATTTTTTATAAATATTATCTTTGGAGTACGGACTGATATTGTTTTTCCCATTATTTTATTTATTTCAGTAATTCTATTTTCAATCGTTGTACCTTTCTTGTTTATTTTTTCTGATAATTCTTTAACTGTAAAGTATTTCTCTTTGTTTTTAATAAACTCATTATGTAAAAAATATAACATAGCTACGTCTGTAGGGTTAAATACCTTCTTAAATGGTGTATCTCCCCTAGAGATATTATCTCCATTAATTTTAGTTCTATATCTTCTTAATACTATATCTTCATAACGTTTAACTTCGTTGCCCTGATCAATATTATTATTTTGCGAGTTAGTAGCTATACTTTTCTGAGTTAAATATTTAGTAAGGTATGCTTTAAGAGGACCATTTTCTAATCCTGTAGTTGGTTTAGTGGTATTGTATTTTCTATTTCTTTGTACTATACCTAATGCAATACTTGTAGCATCATCAGCTTTATCTAATTGTTTTCTAGAATACTCTGTCTTTGCTTTGTTGAGCAAAAGATTATCTGATAAAGATTCAAGTAATTCAGTCTTATTGGGCAAGATTAAAATTCCAGTAGGCGTTTCTAATAAATCATCTAAATTAGATCTTTCCATATAATAATATTCATGAACAAGCTCTTTATCTACTGCAATTGGTTCTGTTAAATGTGCCTCAATAATTGCTCTTATATTAAAAATACATTGCGATAATTTACGTAATATATCACTTTTTTCATTCTCTTGAATTTCGGTTTCTGCTATTGGTGGCATGGTTGAATTATATCAAAAATACACTTTTTAACCCAATATTAGGTTCAAGTTGTTGTTGATTAAAGCATCTTCTAAAATTTGGTCTTAAGTGATATAATCTTGACAGTTTCTACTTATCAAGTGCCTAGTTAGAATATGACGAAAATAACACCATATCACGCTAAATATTTTGCTCACGAATTAACCAAAAGATGCTCGTCTGATAGTTTAGAAAAATTATCATCAACTCTTTCAAATGCACAGGTTGATCTAAATCCTCATCAAATTGAAGCTGCTCTTTTTGCGTTTAAATCTCCTCTATCAAAAGGAGCAATTTTAGCTGATGAAGTTGGGCTTGGAAAAACTATTGAAGCTGGTCTCGTTCTTTCTCAGAAATGGGCAGAAAGAAAAAGGAGCATACTTTTAATTGTTCCATCTAGTCTTAGAAAACAATGGAGTGCTGAATTACAAGAAAAGTTTTTTCTACCATCTATAATTTTAGAAGCCAAGTCATTTAACCAGACTGTTAAGGATGGTAATCTTAACCCATTGAATCAAGAAAATGCTATTATAATTTGTTCATATCACTTTGCTAAATCTAAGTCAGCATATATAAAACAGACAGCCTTTGATCTAGTTGTTATAGATGAAGCACATAGACTAAGAAATGTTTATAAAACAAGTAATAAAATTGCTCGAGAAATAAAAGAAGCAATTCAGGAATATCCTAAACTGTTATTAACAGCAACGCCTCTTCAGAATTCACTATTGGAATTATATGGGCTTGTAAGTATTATTGATGATCATGTTTTTGGAGACTTAAATAGCTTTAAGGCTAATTATGCGAAAGTCTCTCGTGAACAAGATATTTATGAAAATGAACTTGGACTAGTAGAACCTAGACAAGAAATGTTTTCTGATTTGCGTGATAGATTAAAGCCAGTATGTATGCGTACTTTACGTAGACAAGTCCTAGAGTATATCAATTATCGTGACCGTAAACCAATTACACAAGATTACATTCCCACTGAACAAGAGATAGAGCTTTATGATGGTATTTCAGAGTATCTTCAAAGACCTAAATTGTATGCGTTGCCTTTTAGTCAACGTCAATTAATGACGTTAATTTTGCGTAAGCTTTTAGCATCATCATCTTTTGCCATTGCGAGTACCTTAAATGGTCTTGTTTATAAATTAGAAAAATTGGAAAAAGCTATAAAAGAATCTGAAATTATTAATGATGAATTACCTTTGGGGCTTGAAGAAAATTATGAAGCTCTTTCTGACACAGCAGATGAATGGCTTGATGACGAAGAGGATAATGATGAAAAAATAGAAAAAAAGAAAACAAAATATACCTCTGAAGATTTAGAAAAAATTAAACAAGAAAAAACAGATCTAGAAAGTTTTAGAGATTTAGCAAAAGCAATATTTAAAAATTCTAAAGGAGAATCACTTCTTATTGCTCTTGAAAAGGGTTTTGAGATGACAGCGAACTTAGGTGCTAATAAAAAAGCTGTTATTTTTACTGAATCAAGGATTACTCAGGATTATATTTGGAAATTACTTTCAGATAGTGGATATGAGGGTAAGATCCTATTATTTAATGGTTCAAACAATGATGATAAATCTAAGGAAATATATTCTGATTGGGTAAAAAAGAACAAAGACAGTGATAAAATAACTGGGTCAAAAACAGCAGATCTTCGTGCTGCACTTGTAGATTATTTTAAATCAGATGCCGAGATTATGATTGCGACTGAAGCGGCAGCGGAAGGTATTAACCTACAGTTCTGCTCTCTAGTAATTAATTATGACCTACCATGGAATCCTCAAAGAATAGAACAAAGAATTGGAAGATGTCATCGTTATGGACAAAAACATGATGTTGTAGTTGTAAATTTTGTTAATCGTAAGAATGCCGCCGACCAAAGAGTATATGAACTTCTTGATCAAAAATTTCAATTGTTTAAGGGTGTATTTGGAGCTAGTGATGAAGTACTCGGAAGTATAGAGTCTGGAGTTGATTTTGAAAAACGAATTGCTGGTATTTATCAATCATGCAGAACTGAAGAAGAAATCAATAAAGCTTTCGATAATCTTCAAATTGAAATGGATAGTTCTATTCAAGAAGGTATGCGTGGAGCTAAAGAGAAACTTTTAGAAAATTTTGATGCTGATGTTCATGAGAAACTTAAAATAAACTTAAGGGAAAGTAAGTCATATTTAGAAACTTACGAGAAATGGCTTTGGGACATATCACAGTTTTATTTGGGAGATAAGGCAACTTACTCTGATGTTGAGTATTCATTTAAATTAAAACAGAATCCATTCCCTGAAGAAGATATAGAAGAAGGACCATATAAAATTGGTAAAAATGTTGATGATGCTCATATATATCGTCCAGGGCATCCTTTGGCTGAAAAAATATTACACGAAGTAAAAACTCAAGTTTTACCAAGTGCTGAAATTGTATTTGATTACTCTAGTTATGGACAAATAATCTCACCTATAAAAGAGCTTGTTGGAACTTCAGGATTATTGAAAGTCTCAGAACTTACTATTGATTCGTTTGAGATAGAGGACAATATTTTGGTTACAGCACTAAAGGATAATGGTGATGAAATAGAAGAAGATATAATTAAAAGATTGTTTTTACTAAATGCAGAAATAAAACAAAATATTGAAGAAATAAAAAATGTAGATGTAGATAATATAGAGAATACTAGGATAAATATTATTACCGCTGGTGTTTCTGAACGAAACAGTGAGTTCTTTGAAGATGAAGTAGATAAACTTGATAAATGGTCTGAAGATGTAAAGAAAAGTTTAGAGATAGAATTAAGACGGCTAGATATTGATATTAAAGCCATGAAAACTAGTGCTAAAAAGGTACTTAATTTAGAAGAAAAGGTAAAAATGCAACGTGAAATAAAAGAACTTGAAAAGAAGAGAAATGATATGAGACAGAAGCTTTATTCAGCTCAAGATGACGTAGACAAGAAGAAAGAAGGACTATTAGAAAGAGTAGAAGCACAACTTAAACAAAAAATTACATTAACTATATTATTCACAATAAAATTTAAAATTATATAGATATGGAAACACCATTTACTCAACCACAACTAAATAAAACATCATTCAATTGTCCACACTGCAAAGCTTTTTCGAGTATGAATTGGTCTAGTACTTTCACTAGAGATAGTCATATTGATGATTTAAATGTCGCTAAGTGTACACACTGTCAATTGTATTCAGTATGGATGGAGTATGTAATGGTGTATCCTGGGCAAATTGAAGTAGAGTCTCCTAATAATGATTTACCTGACGATATAAAAGTAGATTATTTAGAAGCAGCAAATATTATGAATCAATCTTCTCGTGGTGCAGCAGCTCTTTTACGTCTTGCTGTTGAAAAACTAGTTAATGGATTAGACGCAAAAGGTAAAGATTTAAATACAAAAATTGGTGATTTGGTATCAAAAGGATTGAGTCCTAAAATTCAAAAATCATTAGATGTTGTACGCTTTATTGGTAATGAAGCAGTTCATCCAGGACAGATAGATTTGAATGATAGCCCTGAAATAGCACAAACTCTTTTTAGGCTTGTTAATGTTATAGCAGATGACATGATTACTAAACCGAAAGAAATAGATTTAATTTATGACGAGCTAGTCCCTGAAAATCATAAAAATGGTATAAATAAAAGAGACTCTAAATAATTTTATGTCAAACAATAAACAAAAACTAGAATTAACTTGGATTGGAAAGAATAATCCTGAATACGACATAGCTAATATTGAGCCACGTATTTTAGAAGAACGGACTGATTTATCGTATGGTGATAAAGATAGTGAGAATATGATTATTCATGGGGATAATTTACTAGCACTCAAAGCACTTCTTCCAGAATACGAAAGTAAGGTAAAATGTATTTATATTGACCCACCATACAATACTGGTAATGCCTTTGAACATTACGATGATAGTGTAGAGCACAGCATATGGCTTTCATTAATGAGACCTAGATTAGAATTATTAAAAATGCTTTTGAAAGACGATGGAGTTATTTTTATTTCTATAGATGATGATAATTATGCACATTTACGAATTATATGTGATGAAATTTTTGGTAAGAAAAATTTTTGTGGAACTCTAGTATGGGAAAAGAAGAAAAAACCATCCTTTTTGTCAAATATGGGGTCAATAACTGAGTTCGTTCTTAGTTATTCAAAAGTTCATGAGTTGTCTCCAGATTTTGTTTTTGGAGAAACAACAAAAGGTAAAAAGTATCCGTTTAACAATGCGGGTAATGGGGTAAGAATTTTAGAGTTTCCAGCAAATTCTGTTTTATTCTCTATTAAAAATGCAAAAATTGAACCACAAGACATGTCTGCTGGAAAAATTATTACTAAATTACTTGACGAGGTTTTAGTAAAAGATGGAAGAAATGCGAATGCTTTCAAGTTAGAAGGAGAATGGAGATATTCACAAAGTAAATTAAATGAAATTGTTTCAAATGGAGAAATTATAACTATAAGTCAGATTCCATTTCGTCCTAATCATATAAAAGATGGCGGTAATCCTAAAAAGATGAAAAATCTTTTATCTATCGCACATTATGGAATGGCAACATATGAAGATTCAACTGCTGAAAGTATTGCTTTGTTTGGTAATAATCCATTTGATTACCCAAAGCCAGAGAAACTAATTTCTACAATAATTAATTCAATAACTGATGTTGGAGATTTGATTCTAGATTCATTTCTTGGTTCTGGAACAACAATTGCAGTTGCTCAAAAAACAGAGAGAAAATATATTGGTATTGAAATGGGTGAACATGCATATACTCACTGTAAGGTGCGTATGGATAAAGTAATAGATGGAACAGATCAAGGTGGTATCAGTAAAGCGGTGGAATGGAAAGGTGGAGGAGGATATAAATTTTATGAACTTGCACCTAGTTTTGTTGTGATTGATGAATTTGGTAATCCAGTTATTGATAGCTATTACAATGATACGAAACTTATTCGTGCTATGTGTAAACTTGCTAATTATGCTTTTTCACCAAGTCCATCCGAATATTGGAAACATGGAAGAGGCCAAGGTAAGAATAATATTTATATAACTACTCAGATGTTATCAGTAGCCATGGTCCAACAGATCGCAAGTCATTTAGATATAAATGAAACACTTTTAATTTGTCCGAAAAAGTTTGAACCTGGATGCGAGAAAGTTGATGCTCGTATAACTATTAAAAAAATACCTCAATCAGTTCTAAAAGCTTGCCAATTTGGAAAGAAAGAATATTTACTCCCTATTAAAGAAAATGCTATGGAAGAAATTAACGAAAGAGAAAATGAATCTGAAGAATAATTTTATGAAAAGAGAACAAGCACTACAATATATAACTAACACAATGAGTCTTCGAACTCCACAGGAAAAGAGCTTAGTGTTTTTTGCTGACTATCTTGAAGGAGAAGCTGGCAAAAAAGTGATAGAGAGAATGAAGAGTAAAAGCAGAAACAGTATCAGTGATATAGAAAATTCAACAAAAGATTACGTAGAAAAAGTACCAGAATTAAAACAATTTCAAGCTTTTGAAAGAACTTTTCCAGCATATACATTTGCTCTAGCTACTGGTGTAGGAAAAACTCGTCTTATGGGTGCCTTTGTAACATACCTGTTTCTTGTTTATGATATCCAACATTTTCTGATTGTTGCCCCTGGTAATACTATTTATCGTAAATTGGTGGATGATTTTAGTAAATCAAACAATCCTAAATATGTTTTTAGAGGAATTGAAGAATTGAATTCATCTACTGTCGGGATTATAACTAAAGAAAATTATGATAGTAGCAAATATAATTCTGATTTTTTAAAAAAGTTTTATCCAAATAAAATAGAAATAAATATATTTAATATTCAACAGTTTGCGCAAAAAGACATAGAGAAAGAAAAAGGGATTACTAAATTTAGCGAGACATTAGGAGAATCTTATTTTGAATATTTAAGTTCACTTGATGACCTAGTTATCCTTATGGATGAATCGCATCACTATCATGCTGATGCGGCCATGAGTTCCTTGGACCGTATAGGACCTTTATTTGGGCTTGAGTTCACTGCTACTCCATATACAGGTAATTTGATAGGTAAAGGAAAGGATAAACATCCAGAATCAAAGAAAAATATTTTCTATTCATATAATCTAGGAGATGCTATTCATGATGGTTATGTGAAAGATCCATGGGTGGGCACCGAGGCTGATGTTGATTTTAGTCAGTTTGATAAAGATTCAATAGATACTGATGCACGTAAATTACAATTGGCTGCTTTTTTCCACGAGCGTGCAAAGATAGCATTAGAAGAATATGCATCTGAGAATAATAAAGAAAAAGTAAAACCCGTAATGTTGGTTGTGGCTAAAGATATAACGCACGCTAATGATTTATTTGATTTAATTGATAGTGACAAATTTAGAGGTGGAGTTTATAAAGGAAAGGTTATAAAAATTCATACAAAAACAACAGGAGAAGAAACTGATGAAAACATAGAAAAATTAATTTCATTGGAACATTCAGATAATATTGTTGAAATTGTTATCCACGTGAATATGCTTAAAGAAGGTTGGGATGTCACAAATATTTATACTATTGCACCGATACGATCTTCCGCATCAGAAATACTAACAGAGCAAACTATTGGTCGTGGACTTCGTTTACCTTATGGAGAAAAAACTGGAAATAAAAATGTTGACCGCGTTATGATTGTTGCTCATGATAACTATGCGAAAGTTATTGAAGAAGCAAGACATTCTAATCTTATTCAGCCATCAAATATTGAAAGTGTTTCTGCTCAAGACATAAAGGTTGTTAGAGAAGTTGTTGAAGTGCAATCAATCTTTGTAACTAATATTCAAGAACAGATTAAAGCTAGCCCAGCGATAATGCAGGAAATTGAAGAACGTGCAAAGCAAGCAACTAATTCCGTAATTTTAGAAGATACACCAGAGGATGTAAAAGTAACAACAATTCAAAATAAAGTAATTGAGATTTTAGAAGCAACAGCAAAGAATGAAGCAAATAAAATAGGAGCTAGTAAAGATATTCCATACGTAGAGGGTTCATTATTTAATCCACTTAGCGAGAATGCTATAAAGGAAATGGAAAACATTAGACGTATTTCAAAACAAACTATTGAAACTCGTAATATTCCAATTCCAAGACTAATACTTACACCTGATCATGGAGAGCTTATTATTCATGATTTTGATTTAGATATAAAAAAATTAAGTAAATTTGCTACAGATACTTCAATACTTGAACAAGCTTTACAAGGACAAGAAGAAAAAGATTTATTTGGTGTGGCTCATCAAGGAAACAGTGAAGTTGAAATCACTCGTGTCTCAAGTTTAGGAGAGGGTCGTACTCAAAGTCCAGAAAGTACTATTATTTCTGCTCTCGTAGAAGAACCCCTTGTTGACTATGATGACCCAAATCAAACAGAATTATTGCGTAAACTTTCTAATCAAGCAGTAATATACTATAAATCATTTGTTAGCGAAGATAATGCTTTAAAAATGATGGTTGAAAATAACTATCGTCAAATCGCTAAAGAGATATATGATCAGATGTTAATTCATAAAGAATATAAACTAGATAGTTATTCAGATTCCGGTATTCGTGAATCAAAACCTTATTTAGAGCAATATAATATTTCTCGAAACTTTGAAGAGAAACCAGTTACTCTAGAATCACAATTTGATCGATTTTCAAAAGATAAAATCTATACTGGATTTAAGAAAGCTTGTCATTCAATGTATAAGTTTGATTCTTCCGATGAAGCACGAATGGCGTACCTTTTAGATAGGGAGGAAGAAGTGGAAGACTGGCTCAGACCAGCACCTAATCAATTTGAAGGATTATACTGGCGTGATGAATTTGGTAACTCACAACATCGCTATGAACCAGATTTTGTAGTTGAATTTTTGAATGAAATAGTAATGATTGAAGTAAAGCCAGGAGTAGAGATAGAGAATTTAGATGTCCAAGAAAAAAGGAAAACAGCAGATAAATATTGTGAATTAGTTTCAAAAAATATCGGAAAGTATGGAATAGTAAAACCTTGGCGATATGTAATTATTCCTACTGATAAAATAACTATTAGTTCAACTGTAGGTAATTTATTAAGATAAATTTATGGAAAAAGAAAGAGAAATAATCACTGAAGACTTTGTTCAGAATAGTTTAATAGAATATTTAAAAACAAATGGTTGGAGTAAGTCATTAAAAAGTGCTGAATTGTGGGAGCAGGGAGTAGATATAAAAGTTCGTAATGATAAATTTTCAAGATATTGGCTTATAGAGGCTAAGGGAGATCCTTCTATTAAAGTAAAAAACCCTTCTGGAAGTAAAAGTAGTAGTTTTAATTCCGCAATGGGTCAAATAATAACCAGAATGCATCGAAATGGGACAAGAAGTTATAAGTATGGTTATAAATATGGGATTGCATTTCCTGCTTCATTTAAAAAGATGATATTAAGAAAGATTCCTTTTGATGTAATGGATAAATTAAATTTATATTTATTTTTTATAAATGGTAATGGAAATGTTGAAGAATTAGATTGGAAAAAAATAAAAATGATCAATAAATAATTTTATGAACTTACTATCAAAAACAGACTACATCGTATGGAAAGAGTGTCCACATAATGCATGGATGAAAAAGTGGAAACCTGATATTTACTATGCATTACCTCCTTCTGAATTTGATAAAAGTTTAATTACTGCTGGAAACCAAGTCGAAGAAAAAGCTCGTGAGTTTTTTGGTGAAGGTATATTGATAGAAGGAAGAGATGAACAATCTTTAGATAGAACAAAAGAGCTTTTACAAAACAAAGCAGACATGCTTTTTCAAGCGTGTTTTTCTGATGGAACGTTATTTGCTGCTGTCGATATATTAAAACAATCAAATAATAGAGATCTATCTATATACGAAGTAAAAGCTTCTAGTGCATCAAAGATGGAAGAAGATTATGGAGAGGAGGAAGAATCAGAAGCTGACACTATGGTTGATTTTAAGGACCTCAAAGCTGTTGCTAAATACAAGAAGAAATTATTAAAAGATCCTCATTTGTTTGACCTCGCTTTTCAAGTTTATCTAGTAAGAAAGGCTGGATATAAAATATCAGAAGCATATCTTGTAAGACTAAATAAAGGATATGTCAGAGGAGAGATTTTGGATCTTAAGAAACTTTTTATCAAAGAAGAAGTTTTGTGGTTTATAGATGAAATTATGCCAGAGGTAGAAAAAGAAATAGAAGTAATGATTGAGAATCTTAATTCTCCTAATAAGCCTATTGGGCATTGTCGCTGCATTAATAATGGAAGATCTAAACATTGCACGACTTTTTGTGAACATAATAGCGAAGTGTCTAGCTATAGTGTCCATGATATATCTCGTATTGGAAACAGTAAGGCAAAATTACACGAACTAATTGATTCTGGTATCTATGATATTTTAGATATTCCAGATGGTTTTGTTTTAAGTCCCAAAATGCAAAAGCAAGTAATGGTACACAAGAGAGGTAAGGCAGAGATAGACCATCCATCTATAAAAGAAGAACTAGAAAAATTACAATTTCCATTATACTTTTTAGACTATGAATCTTTCAATCCTGCTATTCCAAGATTTAAGGGATATAAGCCATATCAACAGATACCATTTCAATACTCTTTACATGTATTATATTCTATAGACTCCGAACTAAGACATGAAGAATTCTTTTACGCTGGACAAGAAGACCCAACACCTTTATTTGTAGCAGATCTCAAGAAAAAGATTGGAACTAGCGGAAGTGTAATTGTTTGGAATAGAACCTTCGAAGAATCACATATAAATAAACATATAGCGATAAGACTACCCGAATATGCGGAATTTATCGCAAATGTAAATTCTAGAATTTTTGACTTAATGACAATCTTTTCTAAACAGATGCATATACACCCTGATTTTCACGGGAGTGCTTCAATTAAAAAAGTATTACCAGTATTATGCCCAGAACTTTCTTATGAAGAGCTTGATATAGGTAACGGATCCGAAGCAATGAATACTTGGAATATGATGGTGACTAGTGATATGTCAGAAGAAGAGAAGAAAAAAACAGAGAAAGCAATGTTAATATATTGTGGATTAGATACTTATGCCATGTATGCTATATGGAAACATCTAGTAGATATTATTAAGTAATTTTATTTTTATGGATGAAGAAATATTTGAAATAGCAAAAGATAATGACTTAAGTTTAGATGAAGCAGAAGAACTTCAAGATTTTGCTGATGATATGGGACTTGATGCTGATGATGCGTTAGAAGTGTGGCAAGATTTATAAATAATATGAAAAACTTTAAGATTTTGGACCAAGGTGTTATAATTAACACAGCTTTTGGCTATAATAATTATATGAAAAATAAAATATCTAAAATAAAAGTTATTGATTTATTTTGTGGAATTGGAGGTCTAACTAATGGATTAATTAAGGAGGGTCTTGATGTTGTTGCGGGAATAGATAATGATAAAACTTGTAAGTTTGGATATGAGTATAATAATAAAACTAAATTTATAGACTCCGATATTCTTAAGGTGACTAAAGAAGATATTAATAAACTCTTTGGAGAAGAAAAAGGGGTAATTCGGGTATTAGCAGGCTGTGCTCCATGTCAGCCGTATTCTAAATTAAATCTTAATGAGATTACAGATAAACAATTAGAACCATTAGAGAAATTTGCACAATTAATAGCAGAAACTCAACCCGATATTGTTTCAATGGAGAATGTTGCCAATCTTGCTGTTAAAGATAAATATCCATCTTTTAAATTCTTTCTCAAGACACTTGAAGATAATGGGTATAAATATAAATATGAAATTGTGAATGTTTCAAATTATGGTGTTCCTCAAAACAGAAGAAGACTTGTATTATTAGCTTCCAAGTTTGGGGAAATAGAATTAATTAAAGAAACACATAAAAATAAAAAAGTTACAGTTCGAGATGTAATAAGAGATTTAGATCCTATTAAGGATGGTGAAGTAAGTAAAAAAGATTCACTACATAGAACAAGAAAACTTTCACCTTTAAATATAAAAAGAATTAAAGCCACTCCTCATAATGGAGGAGATGCACATAGCTGGAGTAAGGATTTAGTTTTGGAATGTCATAAAAAGGAATCTGGTAAAACATATATGGGTTCCGTATATGGACGTATGCGTTGGGATGAACCTTCTCCTACAATGACAACTCAATGTATTGGATTAGGAAATGGAAGATACGGACACCCTAAACAAGATAGAGCTATAAGCTTGAGAGAAGCTGCGAGATTTCAAACGTTTCCTGATAGTTATATTTTTGTTGATCCAAATAAAGAAGAAATAACACTAAATAAAATAGCTAAATTTATAGGTAATGCTGTTCCCGTAAGACTTGGCTCTGTAATAGGAAAGAGTATTAAAAGTCATATAAAACAGTATGAGAGATAAACCTTTTAAATTTCAGTTTTCTCTTGAGATATTAAATCACTTGGGTAGAGGTTTATATAGAAGTTTTGCAACTGTAATTGCTGAAGCAGTTTCTAATTCATGGGATGCAGAAGCAAAAGAAGTTTATATTACTATATCAGATGATATTTTAATAGTCGAAGATAATGGTAAGGGTATGAACTCTAATGATTTTCGAGAAAAATTTTTAACAGTGGGTTATTCAAGACGTGAAGATATAACTAATAAATCTAAACGTAATGTTATTGGACGTAAGGGTATTGGAAAGTTAGCCATGCTTTCAGTATCTGAAAAAGTAACTGTCGTAACAAAGAAAAAAGATACTGAATTGACTGGAGGATCTGTTAATAACACAGACCTAGATAAAGAGATCAAGAAAAAAGGAAAGTATGTATTAGAAAAACTTTCAGAGGTAGAAAAAGCTGAATTTACTAAAAGTACTGGTACTAAAATAATTTTTAAAAAAATTAAGACCAAACTTAATAGAGAGGAAATTGTTCGTAAGTATCTTGCAACACAATTTAATTTTATTTTCAGTTTAAATGACGGTGATTCATTTACTATTTTCGTTAATGATAAAAAAGTTAGCCAAGATGATTTGAAAGAACTAAATGACAATACTCAATTTATTTGGTTTCTTGATAAAGAGGATAAAAATTTCTTAGAGAGATTTAATAATATTGATAGGAAAAAAATAATTACAAATACAAACTTTAATTTTAATGGAAAAGAAATTAATATTAAGGGATTTATTGCTTCAGTCAAAGTATCTAATCAACTTCTTTTAAAAGGCTCAGGAGGAGATTTTAAGGCAAGTATTAATTTGTTTACAAATGGTAGATTACGACAAGAAAATCTATTTGAAGAAATAGCTAGAAAAACACTAACAGAAGAATATCTTTATGGAGAAGTTCATGTTGATGGTTTTGATGATAAAAATAATGATCGTTTTACTAGTTCACGTGAAGGTATTATTAAAGATGACCTACTATATCAAGAGTTTCTTGCAGAATTAAAAAAAATACAAACTATTATTATTCAAGATTGGACTCCATGGAGGAATGAGTTGAAATTAGAGGGAGATATTGAACAGGATAAACGACCTGGATATGAAGTTCGTATGGAAGATAGTCAGAATAAAAGAGAAATAGATTTTAAAAAAATGCTTGATGAAAATGTAGAAGATAAAGAATTAAAGAAAGATTTACAAGGTAAGTTATCAGGTTTTTCATATAAAAATACTCTGGTATATCAAGATCTATATATCCTTGAAAACATTTTTAGAGAATATATTAAAGATAAGAAAATTAAGGAAACTGATTTTGACGTATCAAACATAGAAGAGAAGAATATTATTGATAGTATAAATAAAATAAGAAATTATAGACAAATTGGTGAAGCAAGACATTCTCTAAAAGGTAAAATAGTTAAAGAAGAACATTATTTGAATTACACAGACTTGTGCGATTTAGGACAAATTATAGATATTTTTAATATAAAAAATCAAAAAAAGCCAATTCCTAGAAAATATCAACAACCATTAATCTCAGATGCACAAGATATTAACCCAGTTAGAAATCCAGTTATGCATACAAATGAAATTACAAATGAAGTTGTAGGGTGGCCTAAGATTAAAAATCTTATTGATTATATGAAAAAATTAAAATAAAAACAAAAAAAGCGATCCCGTTAAGGACCGCCTTTGATGTTAAAACTATTCTATCTTATCGTATTCCACGAACACGTTTCAAAATCTAGTAGAATCTGATTTGCTTCTCCAGAGCTTAATCCTTCCAACTCAGATATTTTAGCTTCTCTATCGTCCGAATCTTGAATATTAGTGAAATAGTAACTAATTATTTTTCCACGTTGAGCTGGAGTTATTCCGAAAGAGTCTCCCTCGTAGTCAAAATCTTCTAAAGAGGAACAGTTATTTCTTGAACGTCTAAAACCTGTTTTGTATTTAGTAATCATAAATTATTTGGTTAATAAATTTTTAATAATAGCAGATGCCTCAAAACTAGAGAGATATGGAGATTGAAGTTTTTGTTCGTATTGATTTTTGTTTGAATCTTTACACTTAGAAACCAATTTTTTAAGGAAGCTTCTTTGTTTATCACTCGCATATTTAAGATTATCGTCATTTGTAAAATATGCTGGCTTATCTCTACCTTCTAGATCTGGTTCTTCTTCTAACTCCTCTTTTGAATCATCTGCTTTGAGAGGTAAATTATCCAGTATTTTGACGGCCTTAGAAAATCCATCCACAATTGCTGCGTTGAAGCAATAAATCGTAGCCGATTTTATGTATTTATTCTTCGGGCTCAATATACTATTTGCTCTCCCGATTCCAAGGGTTTTCTTTCCTTGCGAGATGGTTGCTTTAAATGCAATGATAAAAGGAGAATTATCTAACGCAGATAGGTTTTCCTTGTCAGTTTCGACAGTGACCCTAAAATCGTAAACTCCAATTGCAGCACTAATTTCTTCAAACGCGAGACTTTGTTTAATTTCTGGTTTCATTTTATTTAAGTTAATTTTTTAATAATAATTTGGCTTGGTGAGTATTCAATTGTCACCTTATCACCAATATTAAAACCACATATCTTTTTTAATATGTGGTTTGCGAGAATAATCTTTGGAACACTAGCAAGGTCTCTTGTTCTACTATGTCTATTTTGATAAGAGACCGTTATTGTTTTATGCATGACTATCGGCAGGTTTAAGTTCCATCACATCTCTATAGTAGAAGAGACAAACAGTCCTAGGAAACTTACTAATAACATTTCCTTCTGCATCTTTGCGTTCTATATATGTAACACTTTTAAGAGCCTTACTTTTTGGTTTTGGCTTAAATCCCAAATTTAACCAAGTTACAAATGGTAAACAATTTCTCTCAGGATCATAGTTCTTAACTTCACTAGGACCCCAGCGTTCCGAAATTTGTTGAGCTATTGCATCACGCGTCTTTTCGCTATTTTGCCAATTACTGACCTTAGGACCTTTTTGAAGCACTTCTTTTATTGATTGTACTGTCATGTTGATATTTAATTTAATATATAATTTTTGCACGAGGGACTAACTCGTAATGAAAGATCTCATCGACCTAAATCTTTCAACTACGTAGTTTTGATGTTTTGGTCGCTTACATTTAAATAGAGGGGGTACCGGAGCGGTTTGATCTAGGTACTGATAAATAAGTACCCATCTAAGGTAAAGGAATCCAGCTATGTTTTTTGGTTTTATTTTGGAATTCAAAATTCAATGACCTCAAAAATTTCTCAAAAAAATTTCAGAAATTTGGGGCTTGTTTTTGATTTTAAGTATAGGTGTTATAATAGAGGAGTTAGTATAATTACATAAGAAAAAGTAGCCTAAACTAATAATTAATTATTAGCATGGTGAATAAGTCCGTTGAAGATAAAAAACTCATCATATGAGGTTTGTCTTCAACGGCCATATCTAGAAATGGATATGGAGGGTTCAAACCCTCGCTTATATGGTGAGTTTTTTGTGTTTAATTTTGTGATTAATATTTAAATTAAAAATATTATGGAAAACATAGATAAAGAAAATATTATAAAAAGAAAAATTCCAAATACAAAGTTTTGGGTAAAAGGGATAAAGAAAAGTGATAAAACTTGGGATTTATATATGGATGAAACAGAAACGGATAACGAAGAATTAATAAGGGAAAACATGACAACGGAATCATTGCAAATATTTTTAAATACAACATTAAAAATTGAACCAGAAAAAAATCCACAGGATCATAAATCCACGGAAGAAAGTAAAAATGTAATCCCTGAATTTAATTTTGCATCTAAAATTTGGTGGGTAATAATTATTGTAATTATAATAATCAGTATTTATAAGATAGGAAATAGGCCTAACAGAGAATTAACTCCTTCAGAGAAACGTGATAATATTAGTACGTGTCACCAATATTACGGTAATGGTCAAGAATATCAAGATTGTGTAAATGGTAACTATAGTAAAGATTAATAAATAATATATGAAAAAACTATACAATAAAATAAATGGATTCTGGCTTAGATGTAGAAAATGGAGTAATGAAAATATCTTCGGCTATATAATTGGTGCTATAGTTAAACTTACATTTATAATTGTATTTGCTGTACTTATATATTCAGTACTTCCAGTTAGTGAAGAAGATTCTTTCATTAGTGATTCTGATAGTGAACAAAATGACTGTAATGTGATTGGTATAAATCTACACGGTGAACTTAAAACCTATTTACCTCTTCATGCTGAAAATGATACTTATTTCAAATATGATTCTGTCTCAAGTGAAGATATAACAGGAAAGATAAAACTAGCTAATAAGAATGATGGTATCAAAGCTATTATTGTAGAGGTTGATAGCCCTGGAGGATCCATCGTTGCTGGTGAGGAAATTGATAATGTAATACGAAATAGTGAGAAGCCAGTAATAGCTCTTATAAGAGACATAGGAGCTTCAGCATCCTTATGGGCTATCAGCAGTGCAGATAGAATATATGCATCAGAGAATTCAACTATCGGAAGTATTGGTGTTACAAGTTCTTTTATGAGTAATGCTAAAAAGAATGCAAAGGATGGTATTACTTACGAAGCTTTGTCCTCTGGAAAATTCAAGGACAGCGGATCACCAGAAAAGGAACTTACTAGCGATGAACGTGCTTTGATAATGAGAGATATAAATCTTGCCTTTGCTAACTTTGTGAAAGCAATATCAATAAATAGAAATATAGATATAGAAGAAGTTAAAGCTATATCAGACGGATCCACTGTTCTAGGAACCAAAGCAAAAGAGCTTGGACTTATTGATGAAATAGGAAATTTGCTTGACGTTGAAAGGTATTTAGAACAAGAAACCAATGAGAAAATAGAGATTTGTTGGGAATAAAGAACATGGCAGTATCCACATATGGCGAGGCATCTTTCTTTGAAGATTTAAAAGAATAATACTACTACAAGCTATCAATTATCATAGAGCCATAGACAATATTTTAAGGCCCTATAACGTGTTTTAATCAAAAAGAGGTATATACCCCCATCTACCACATTTTTATCGATTTTCACCTTTGCAAATAAAGGTTATTTTGACGTAAAAATGGGAAGTTAGACATTTAAAATGGCCAATATTGAGGTATTTAGCTTGAATATAATCTTATAGCTATACCCCCACATATAGAGTAAGTGATTTATTATTTCGGAGTTATCTGAAATATGATCAGAAGGGTTTTCTATTGTTCTATTTAAAATCAGAAAGGAAAATAAAAAATATCAATAATGTTTTGGATACCATTTGGCAACCAGTGGTATGACGGTATGCATACCATCTACATAGAGTGTATAGACCCTCTAGCTAAAGTTATTAAAAGTAAATTTAGACAATAGTCACGCCCACGCTCATAGTAATGAGTAATAGCGTAACATATTTAAATAACACATAACTTATACTTATTTCAAATAACAAGTTACGTATTCTACTTGAATTATTTAAAAA